>WNGB01000146.1_pt1 | contig 97855 bp, 87 predicted proteins | sample 5400681 | NCBI WGS metagenome assembly WNGB01 (sample SAMN13153367, study PRJNA577476) | soil metagenome | isolation source: 115 cm soil or saprolite under grassland replicate 2 | place: USA:California | collected 2016-06-15 | reverse complement strand
CGCTGTGGCCGCCGCCGCGCACCGCGATCGTCAGGTCGTTGCTGCGCGCGAACCCTACCGCGCCGATCACGTCGGCCGGGCCCTTGCAGCGGACGACGAGCGCCGGCCGGCGGCCGTCGTGCGCACCGTTCCAGATCCGGCGCGCCTCCGCGTAGGCGTCGTCGCCGGGGGTCACGATCTCTCCCTGCACGGCCTCACGGAGTTCCTGAACTGTTGCTTCCCCGAGAACCGGGACAATTGTCTGGCTCATGGTCTGCTCCCTTTCCGCTTCGAGTGTGCGGAGGGAGTCCTATCCGGCGTCGCTTTGCGCGGCCTTAGCAGAGTCCTTAGCAATGCGGCGAAGCCGTTCCTCGACGTTCGCGACACCCAACGCGTCGTCTCGTGCCGCGTAGCGCTCGCGGGCGTCGGCCAGAAGAATGGACGCCTGGTCGACGTCGCCCCGGAGCAGCGCGACCTCGGCGAGACCCGAGAGGGTGTTCGCGATCCAGCGCTCGCGCTGCGTTTCGCCGAGCACGGAACGCGCCTCTTGCAGCGCTGCCTCGGCATCGTCGAGGCTCCCGCGCGCGAACGCGAGGTCGGCAGTCCGCCACAGGGTGCTCGCGAGCCCCCACCGGTCGCCCGCCCGCCGGAAGATGTCGCGCGCCTCGGCGAGGTGCTGCTCGGCGCTCAGGTAGTCGCCGGCCATGGTGTCGATGAGGCCGAGCCCTGAGAGCACGAGCCCGAGGCCCCGCCGGTCACTCAACCGGCGCCGCAGGTCGAGCGCGATCTCGAGGTGGACCCGGGCCGCGGGCAGGGCACCCTCGGCGAGCTCGAAGTATGCGCGCCGGACTAGCACGGCCGCCTGGCCGGGCTCGTCACGGTCGGCCTCGAAGCGTGCCGCGCTCTCGTCGAGCAGCTCGAGTGCCCGCGCGAGGTCGCCACGCTCCCGCGCGATCCCGGCCTGGTTCGCGAGGGCGTAGCTCACGGCGGCCTCGCACGAGATCTCGACGAACGGCTGCAGCGTGTCCTCGAAGACGAGCCGCAGGCCCGGCCGACCGTCGAGCTCGCTCGTCATCTCTGCGATGTTGACCGGGGACGGGATCCGCTCCGGCGAGCCCGCCAGCGCGCGGAAGACCTCGATGCTCTGGGCAACCGACTCCTCGGCGCCGGTCAGGTCGCCGAGAATCCAGTTCGCGACGCCGAGGGAATAGATGCCGATCGCCTCCGCTGCCGCGAAGCCCTCCCGCCCTGCGAGCTCGAGCGCGCGCTCGATCCATGGCACCGCGACTTCAACCGCGTCGCTTGCCACCCCTAACTCTCCCAGGAACTGCAGCGCGCGCCACTCGGCGCGTACGTCGGCGATCTCGGAGGCAACGACGCGACTCTCCTCTGCCAGCGCCATGCCGTGCGGCAGCATGCCGCTGCGGAAGTCGATCGCCGCGGCGGCGAGCAGAGCCTCGGCCCGAAGAGCCGTGCGCTCGGGAGCCGCGGCGAGAGCCTCCTTGAAGCTCCGATTCGCTTCGCGCAGGTCGATCCGCCGCATCCAGAACGGCCAGAGAACGACACAGAAGCGCAGCGCGTCGCGCGGCTCGCGGTCGAGGAGGGTGTGGAGCGCCGCGCGCAGATTCGCCGCGTCCCGGTCGAGCCGCGGTGCGTCGCGCTCTCGCTCCGCCAGCGCAAGCGCCCAGCGGGCATGCCGCTCGAGGAGCCCTGCCGTTTCGCCGGCCTGATCGAGCCGCTCTCGCGCGTACAGGCGAACCGTCTCGAGCAGCCGATACCGGCGCTCGCGTCCGCCCTTGTCGACCGTGACGAGTGACTTCTCGACGAGGCGGGCGAGCAAATCGGCGATCCCCGGAGCGTCGAGATCGCCGCCGGTGCACACCGTCTCGACCGCTTCGAGCCCGAAGCCGCCGGCGAAGACGGCGAGGCGCCGAAACAGCAGCCGCTCGTCAGGCTCGAGCAGGTCGTGACTCCACTGGAGCGTCGCGGTGAGCGTCTGCTGCCGCGTCGGCGCGGCGTGGCTGCCGCTGCGCAGCAGGCGGAAGCGGTCGTCGAGCCGCTCCGCGATCGCCGCTGGGCTCAAGGCGCCCAGCCGGCCCGCGGCGAGCTCGAGCGCCAACGGCAGGCCGTCGAGCCTGAAGCAGATTCGTGCGACGTCCGCCGCGTTTTCCGCATCGAGCGTGAAGCCCGGCGCCGCCGCGACCGCCCGCTCGGCAAAGAGCCGCACCGCTTCGTAGTCGAGGAGCCGGCGCGGCGCAAGATGCTGCTCGGGATCGGGGATGTCGAGCGACGGAACACGAAACACAACTTCACCGGGAACGCGCAGTGCCTCGCGACTCGTCGCAACGATCGTGAGCTGCGGCGCCGAGCGTAGGAGTACGTCGGCAAGCGCCGCGGCCGCACCGAGCAGATGCTCGCAGTTGTCCAGCACGAGCAGCAGGCTGCGCGTTGCAAGGAAGTCGACCACCGCGTCGAGCGGCTCTTGCGCAGACAGCGCGCGTACATCGAGGGCGGCAGCAACCGCGTCAGGCACGAGGCGCTCGTCCGCGAGAGCCGCAAGCTCGACGACTGCCGCTCCGGTCGGAAACGAGGGTTCGGCTCCGCGGGCCAGCTCGAGTGCGAGCCGGGTCTTCCCCGTGCCGCCTGTCCCGGTGAGAGTCAGCAGTCGTGTGCACTCCAGCAGGGCTCTGAGGTCCGCGAGCTCGCGGCTGCGGCCGACGAACGAACTGGCCTCAGCCGGCAGTCCGAACAATCGCTCGGCGCCGGCGGCGCCGAAGGAAGCGAGCTCCTCCGCCAGCTCAGCCGCCAACTCCGCCAGCTGGTCGCGCCGGGCTTCGGCCCAGTCCTCGTAGCGGTTCTCCGGCAGCAGCTCTCCGCCGTACAGAGAAAGCGCGGCCCGGTACGCAGCCGGCGTCCGCGCACCGCGCGCGCCCGCCGCAGCGAGCTCGAACAGATCGACATCGACGTCGGCCGCCAGCACGAGCAGCTCGTCCCGCAACTCGATCGCACCCGCCTCGAGCGTGCGCCGAGCGACATGCACGGCCTGGTTGAGGTTGTTCGCCGCCGACGCCGGCCCACGGTCAGGCCAGAGCACGTCCATCACCTGCTCCCGGTGGAGACGATGGCCGGGCGCGAGGGCGAGCAGCTTCACGAGCTCGCGCGCCTTCTTCAGCCGCCAGGCCGTCTCCGGAACCGGCACGCCGTCGACGGCGGCCGCAAAGCCACCAAGAAGAGTCACCCTGACATTGGACACCGTGCCGAGAAACCTAGCGGGCTCGTTCTGGATGACCCTCGGCAGGATGAGTCGCGCCCGAACGCAGTTGGGGCAGGTGCGCCTATCGGGAAGCCTCCAGCGCCGCGCCGAGTAGGGCCGCGTGGTCGAGTCGTTCGGCCACCGCAACGGTGGACGTGATTGACCGGCTCAGCATCGGTCCGAAATGACGCCACGCGCGCGCGATCGAGCCTCCAACGACGATTGAGCTCGCTTGGAAATCGCGGCAATGCGGCGCGAGGAATTCAGCGAGATCGCTCCCGAATGCGGCGAACACCTCTGTCGCGCGTCGCTCGCCGCGATCGGCGAGCCACGCGATCTGCTCGGCGGTCGTGCGTCCGTCGAAGCGGGTTCGGATCCCGCGGCCGGAGAGCACCTCCTCGACCTGGCCGCCACGAAACGGGAGCAGATGCAGGTTGCCGTCCGGCGGGATGCCTGGACCTTCGCGGACGATCTCGCCGTCGGCGAGGAAGGCCGAGCCGAGGCCCGTACCGAGGGTGATCCCGATTGCGCGAGCGTGGCCTCGTGCAGCGCCTGCGTATGCCTCGCCGAGCAGGAACGCCTCGGCATCGTTCAGGAACCTGATCCTCGGTCCGTCGGTTCGAGGCAAGACGCACGACAGCTCGAAGCGCAGGTCGACACCGAACAGACCTTCGAGCTTGCCGACGCCGCGGATCGTGCAGATCCCGTGTTCGTAGTCGAAGGGGCCGGGCACCGCTACGCCCACACGACTTACGTCCGCGGTGATCGACCGGGCAGCCTCGAGGATCGGGGCGAGCAACTCGGAGCGCGTTCCGCGCGGGTCGAGCGGCAGCCTGCACGCGCCGTCAACGCGTTCACCTGCGAGGTCGACGCTGGCGGCGGAGACGTGGCTGCCGCCGAGCTCGAGCGCTCCGACGATCATGCGACGATTGCCTTGATCGCCTTGCCGCACCCGCGCAGGCGATAGGCGCCGACGGCCGCCGGCACCACGATCGTCTCCGCGTAGGCGAGTGGGTGGGAATCGCCGGCTGCAGTTTCGAGCGTCACCTCTCCACCTTCGACGAGGTTAAGCACGTGGAAGCGGCCGGCCGTGTCGTCCGGCACCTGGCCGTCGAAGTCGAGCCGGTGGACGGCAAAGAAGAGCTCCCGCACGCCGCCGAGCGCGAGCTCCGTCCAGCCTCCTCCGGCGCGGACGACGCGCGGCTCCTGGATCAGCTCGCGCGTAACTGTGGCGCCGCGCCGCGTCTCGTCGAGATTCGCGAGCGCGTGCTCGAGGTGGACCGGCCGCAGCACCCCCGCTTGGTCGGCGCGGAGCCAGTCGTAGAAGCGGAGTGTGTACAGATACGGTGTCGCACTGATCTCGAGAACGACGTTGCCTGCGCCGCTTGCGTGCGGCGTTCCGGCCGGGATCAGATAGAGCTGATGCTGCCGAGCCTCGTGAGCCTGTAGATGGCGTTCAGGGTCAAAGGCCCTGCCGTCGAGGGCGGCGCGCGCATCGGCTTCGAATAGGCCGACGTCCGCGCCGTCTTTGAGGCCGAGGAAGATCTTCGCGCCTGGCGTAGTCTTCATCACGTAGTAGGTCTCGACCTGCGTGTAGGGCAGTCCGAACACATCCTCCATGTAGTCGTCCCGCGGGTGGCACTGGATCGACAGGTGTCCGCCCTCGAGCGTGTCGAGGTAGTCGAAACGAATCGGGAACGAGCGGCCGAAGCGAGCGGCAATCTCCACCCCGAGGACACGCTCGCTCTGCTCGGCCATCAGCAGCTCGAAGCCGACCTCGAGCGAGTCGAACAGGATCCCGGCTTCGGGCGTGATCAACTCGTAGGACCACGCGAGGTTGGAGGCGTCTGTCTCGATGCCGAGCTCGCGGCGGAGCCACTGCCCACCCCACGGTCCGGGCAGGAACGTCGGACGGGTGCGGAACGGTCGGCCGGCAAGCGCGAAGAGCGTTGAACGGAGCGCGTCGCCACCGAGTGTCCGCGGTCTCGCCGGATCGCTGAGGTCGAGGTACCGGTCGATTCTCGGTAGAAGCGCCTGCTTGTGCCGGTCCTGGAGCGGCCAGTCGACGTAGAGCAGCTGTCGCTCGCCACCGCGGGAGCCGGCGGCCTGGCCGATGTTCGGCGCGGCGCCATGCTGTACCGCTTCGAGTGCAAGCCGCTTCGGAATGTCGGCATACCACAGCTGGTGATGCGCGACGAGTGCGCTGCCCGGCCCGTAGACGACGGTTCGTCCTTCGGCGGCGGGCACATCGCCGATCAGGTCGGCGAGTGCACCCGTCGGGGCGTGGGCGAAGGCGGGATCGTCGGTGCCGGTGTCTTTCCACGCAGATGTGTGCTCGCGGATGTCGAGGGTGCGGCACCGGGGGAGTGAGCGCACCAGCTGCTCCCACGGCAGCGCCGCCGGGCCGTCGATCGCGAGGACGCCGTCCGGCAGCGGCGGATAGCCCGTCTCGACCATCCCGCCGACAACTGGGTAGCGTGGCTCTGGGTCGTACCTACGCAAGCTCGACCGGCACGGTCACATAGTCGCCGGGTCCAACCGTCAAACGCTCGTTCGCAACGCGGACCTCGACGTCGTAGTCCGCGTATGACTGCAGATGGGCAACGAAGCCATTCCCGGCGGCAGCCAGCAGGACGACCTCGACTCCCGGAGCGTCGACCTCGCATATGGTGCCGGCCGGCGCGTCACGTGTTCCGCCGAACACGCCGATGAGCGGCTGCGTGAGCGCGGCCGCGGTCGCGATTCCGAGCGCGCGCGCGTCGGCCTCCGGCGGCGCGGACGCGAGCGCGTAGGACAACGACGTTTCTCCGCCTTGCGCAGCTGGAAAGTTGGTGTCCCAGACGTTGTTCATCGCCCAGGAAGCAATCAACCCTGCGCCCGCATCGTCGATTGTCGGCGGGTAGGGCGGGTAGGGCAGGAAAACGTTGCCGAGCTGAACAAGCGGCGCCTCGAGCGTGCTCCAGGCAACCGTCGCCGAGGCGTCCTGCAGCGCAACCCAGTGGCGGATCGCATGGACGTGTTCGGCCGAGCCTGGCACACGTGCCGGGCCGCCGACGCCGCCGGTCAATTCGTATGCGACCGCGGGATCACGAAACGAAAACGGGAAGACGACGAAAACGCCCTCCTTCGCCGTCGTCGCCACCTTCGCGAGCCGGTGCGTCACGTCAAGCCGGCGAACTCCTCGTATGAATCGGTACGTCGTCTCGATCCAGTCGCATCCGGCTCCCACTAGACGGATCGTCGCCCGTTCCTCGACCGCGTTCGAGAGGCGCGAGACGACGCCATGGTGCGGCGTCGAGCGGGAAGCGATGAACACGGCGCTCGCTGACCCAGTTCCTGGCGTCACGGCTGCACCACCCGGTTGCAGCCTCATCGTCGTCTGCAACGCGCTTGCGTAGAGGTCGTGAACGACCTGCCCGAGACCGAAGGCACTTGTCCTGTCGACGAGGTCGAGACCGAGTTCCTTGTCGACGAGGCTCAACGCATAGCCGCCCTCGACGTCGAGCTCGAGGTGGTAGTGCTCGCTCTCGAGACTGCGGGCCGACTCGTAGGGTGGCGGCTCGTCGTCAACGAGGTCGTAGCGCCGGTAGCCGAGGGCCGGGACGCGCTCGGCACAGAACCACACCGTTCGGCCGCGCGGACGGTTTCGGCTCGTCTCCGGTGCGTCGAGCGCGAGCGGAATCCGCTCCTGCGTCTCCGTGTCGACGATCGCGAACCGCCGCCCCGGTTCGATGCGGCTGACAGGGAGAAACACCGACACGATGTCCGTTCGGGCGATGCCACTCGGGTTGAGGACGAGCACCGACGCTCGTCGGTCGGGCGAGCGGAACTGCGCGGCCGCCGCATCGAGGAGCCCTTCGGCGTCGTCGAGCGCCTCGATTGCGAGTGCCGCCTTCGTCTGCCACTGGAGCGCACCCGATTCGCGGCCCGCGACGGCATCTCCGCTCGGATGCGCAGCACACCAGGTGTGTTCGTCGAACAGGCTCATGCGCTCATAGACGCGATCGACCTGGGCGACGATCTCGGCACCTGCCCCAGCGAGAACATGCAGGGTCTGCGCCGCGCGGACGGCCGCCTGGGCCCGACGGTTGAAGCCAACGGCCCGCGCGGCCGAGCCGAGGCCGTCCGCCCACCAGTCGCTCCAGTCGCCGGTGAACGTCTCCAGTTCGGCCGCAGGGAGGGCCTCGAAGAAGTCGCGGTTCGTGGCCGGGCACAGCTTCGGATACACGAACTGATCGTTCCAGCCGCGCGCGATCGTTGCCGGCACGATGCTCGGAGCGGCGTTGTCGGCGATGGCACCCTGCACCCGTAGATGCAGCACGCTGTGCGGGTACGGCGCGCGCTCGAGGACCAGCTGGGGCGGGACGCCCAGCTCGGCGCCGGCATACGGGTACGGGCGCGTCGCCAGCGCAGCGAGATATTCGGGCAGGAGCTCACTCGCGCTCTCGAATGACTCGGCGAGCCCGAGTAGGTTGCCTTCGAGGTAGGCGACGCCGTGCGGACTGTCGGTGTGCCAGACGAGAACACGTTTGCCGGCTTGCGTCTGCCAGTGGAAGGCGCGCGGCAATGCGGCGCCGCCGGTCAGGTATGGCGTTGCACGCGCCGCCCAGTTGTGTGCGACGGATAGGTAGCGGATCCCCGCATCGGCCAGCACGAGCGGCAAGCCGGGTGGGCCGCCGGGAACGTCGGTCTGCATCGCCGCGACGACATCGACACCGTGGCGGTCGCGTAGCTCGTTTGCAAAGCGCAGCTGCCGCGCAAGCTCGTCGATCGAGAGCGCTTCGGCGTGCATCGTGAACGGCAGCGCGCATACCTCGAATCGCCCACTGCGGAGCAAGTCGAGCAGTTCGTTGCGCAACGCCGGCGGACGGCTCGCGAGCCATCGCTCGAGTACGAGGTTGCTCTCGATCGTCCAGCGGAAGCCGTCGTCGGCTGCGGCGTAGTCGAGCGCTGAGTCGAGGTAGGCGAGGTGCTGGCGCAGTACGCGCGCCTGCGGATCGGTGTAGCCGATGTCGAGGTGTGAGTGATGAACGAGGAAGATGCGCCAGCGCCTTTGGGGACGTAGCTCGACGGGGTTGCGGCGGCGCAGGCCGTCGTCGAGCTCGATCTCGAGCTCGACGGTCACCGGCGCCTCGACGGCCGGCACGAACAAGTGCGCGCGCCGGCGGCCCGGCTGGACGTCGATGCTCGTTGCGTCGAGCAGGCCGCCGTCGCTGAATACGGAGAATCGAGCGAGCCCGTGGTAGTCGGGTGACGAAACCGCGAGGCGCAGGCACTGACGCAGCCCGCCGGAGTCGGCGCGGCGGAAGAGCGGCAGGTCGCCCGCGCGAACGGCGACACCGCCGAGCTCGAGGTCGACTCCGGTTACGCCGGCGAGCAGCTCGTTACGCGGCTCCTCGGGGATCAGGCTCTCCGGAAGCGCGACCCGCGCCGAGTACGACCCGCTTCGCGTCACAATGCTTGGAGCCGCGTGGCGACGAACGAGTGGACGTATTGCGATACGTCGAGCCCGTGCGGGCCTCCGTCCACGACGGCGACCCGGGTCGCGTTTCCGGCCGCGCGCCAGCGTTCGGCCATTCGCAGCGAGTCGTTGAGCAATGGGTCGAGCGAGCCGACCGCGAACAACGCTTCCGGCAAGTCGCGTAGGTCGGCGTGGACAGGCGAGAGGTCGGGATTGCTTCGGGGCGCAGTGCCGGCGTACTGCGCGAAGAGTCGGTCGAGCTCGTCTCGCGTCAACGATGAATCGCCGGTCTCGGTGAAGGTCGGGAGCTCGAGGTCGTAGCAGCCGAACAAGAGGGCCGCGGCGCTGAAGCCGGTGAAGTGGTGCCGGTCGCGCAACCTCAGCAACGTCGTGACGGCGAGATTGGCGCCCGCCGACTCCCCGCCGATCGCGATCCTGCCGGTGCCGAATTCCGCTGCGGCCGACTCTGCAAGCCAGATCGCCACCGCCTCGCAGTCGTCCGGCGCCGCTGGGTAGCAGTGTTCCGGGGCAAGTCGGTACTCGACGCTGACCACCGCGGCACGGCACCGGACACCGAGGCGCTCCAGCCGGTCGTCCTGCAGTCGCGCTGAACCGTAGACGAAGCCGCCGCCGTGAAGATGAAGGTAGACCCCGCGGACGTCCTTTGGCGTGAACACCCGCACCGGAACGCCGGCAACGAGCCGATCCTGCGCGAGCTCCGACACCGGGAGCGGCTGTGGCAGTAGGTCGCCGCGTCGCCGCGCCTGTCGTGTGGCCGCGTCGGTGTTCGTCATGTGTGCACCAGCTTCTTGGCGCGCGGAACGTGCTCGAGCGGCAGATGCTCGAGGATCAGCCGCAGGTCCGGCCGCCGCTGCTGCAGGAACTCGAAGTACGGATGCTGGGCGAAGATTCCGGTGCCGAGCTCGGGTGTAGGGTCCTCCGCCCCTCCCGGCCCAACGTCCTTGAGATGCGCAAGCACGAAGCGGTGCTCGAAGCGGTCGAGGAAGTCCCGCGTGACGCGCTCCTGCACCGGCAGGAGATGTCGCGAGAGATAGTTGTACGGGTCGAGAACGACCTGCAGGTGGCGTGAGGGAAGACGGTCGAGCACGCCCTGCAACGCGCTGCGGGTTCCGAGGACGTGCCTGACCGAGCCTTCGAGCGCGAGAATCGACCCGTGCCGCTCGGCCGTCTCGAGCAGGGTTCCGAGCGACTGGTCGAGGACGACGAGACTCTCGGGCGAACGGTTGTCGAGCGACCCGATCCAGCCACCCTCGCGGCTGCGTGTACCCGACTCGGTCGCGACAACTGAGGTGCCGATCTGCGGCGCGAGCTCGAGGCAGCGCGCGAGGAACTCGAGGTTCTCTCGCCGTTCGGCTTCGTCGGGCGCGACGAGGTTGCGATAACCGGCGATGGCGGCGATCGCGATCCCTGCCTGCTCGAGCGCGGCGGCGCGCTCCGGCCGGTCGAAGCACTCCTCGAGCAGCGGCCCGCCGAGCTGGACGGCATCGAGACCGAGGCGGTGGCACGTCTCGATCACGACATCCCAGTCGGCGACCTCGCGCGCGAAGATGCCGATTCTCGGCCACGGGAGTCCGCCTTCGAGGCGCGGGACGACGCTCCGCGCGAACGAGAGGTCGCGCGCGACGAGCTCCGGAGGGCCCGGCGGCGTCTCGAGGACGATCCAGCCCTCGTAGGCGATCTTGTCGAGCGCCGTCGCGCTCTCGGCGAAGTCGACGAGCCCGAGACCTGGCGGGCAGTCGTTGACTGTCGCGTGAATATCCTTCAGGTGTACGCGGCGTACGAGGTCGCCGAGCGCGCGCAACTCGGTCGCGGTATCCATTCCGCGAGACACGACGTTCGCGTAGTCGAAGTAGCAGCCGAACGCCCGCGAGTCGACGCGCGCTGCGAGCCGGCGGATCGGCTCGGCCGGCAGCGTCCCTTCGAAGAGAAGCGTGACGCCGCGCTCGGCCGCACTGGCGCAGAGCGGCCGGAATGCCGACGCTGCTTGCTCGATGTCGGCGTCGTCCCTGAGCTCGGCGCGCCCGAAGAACGGGACCAACAGCGCGTCGCTCCCGAGCTCCATGGCCCAGTCGATCGCGCAGCGCACGTCGCCGATCGCGCTCGCCGCGACTGCCGGATCGGTATCGGCGATCCCGCCGAGGTCGCTGTGCTCGCCGAGCACGAGGCTGGGCACGGCGAGTCCGGTCTCGGCCCGCGCACGGCGGATGCTCTCGATCCGCTCCGGCCGCGAGCGCTGCAGGATCACCTCGACACCGGCGAAGCCGAGCTGCTTGGCCCGACGGAAGAGCTGCCCGTCGTCCGCGCTCGGCAGGACGTCCGTCATGACGCCGGCGAGTCTCGTCACAGAGCCACGGGCGCGCCGTCCCTGTCGGCGGAGCGGCAGGCAGCGAGCGTCAGCTCGAGCGAGAGCAGGTTGTGGCGAGCCGAGTTGTACGGCTCGCGTCCTTCCGCGACTGCCGAAAGCAGTTCGGCAAGCGTGCCCGCGAGCCCGTCGGGATACCACGAGCCTTCGAGCGCGAAGCGTGTGATCTCGCCGTCGCGATCGAGTTCGAGGAACTCAGAGCCGAGCAGGACGCTCCCGCGGATCGTGCCCTTCGTGCCGTGGATCCAGAAGAGCGAGCCGGGGCGCGCCGTGCGAACGTCGCCGACCGTCCGGATCAAGACGTCCGCGCCGCTTGCGTAGCGGATCTCGACCGTCGCCGCCCACGCGTTGCGCGCGCCGGCCGGCTGGTCCGGTGTCCGGTAGTCACGGGCGCGCACCTCGACCGGAGTGTCGCCGTCGAGCCAGCAACGACTGATGTCGATCCAGTGCACGTCGTAGTCGTAGATGACGAAATGATCGAGCTCGTCGAAGTGCGTCCCGACGAGCGGCGGCAGCCCCTTGTCGTGCAGGTGCGTGACGGCGAAGACGTCGCCGATCGCGCCTTGCTCGATCAGCCTTGTCGCCGCGCGCCACTGCGGCGCCCAGCGCCCGTTTTGGTTGACGGCCAGCCTCACGTCGGCGTGCTCCGCCGCTTCGACCAGGCGTCTCGCCACGTCGAGGTCGAGCGCGAGCGGCTTTTGCGCCAGCACGTGTTTGCCGGCCTCGACCGCGCGCAGGATCAATTCCGGCCGCTCGGCCGGCCTCGTCGCAATGTCGACGGCGACGACCTCCGGGTCGCCGAGGACTTCTCCGAGGCTCTCGTACACCCTGCGCACGAAGGGGAACTGCTCGAGGACGCCGTCCGTTGCGGCCGCGACAGGGTCGTAGACCCCCGCGACCTCGACGCCCCAGGCGGCGTAGGCGGGCAGGTGCAGGTCCTTGGCGGCCGTTCCGCAGCCGACGATCGCGACCGCGGAGCGCACCCCGGGGAATGAGGGACGGTAATCGAGTCCGTGGGCGCGCGTTGCCTCCGCTGTCCTCATCGAGCGGGGGCGCCGAACGCGTCGCCGGTGTCGCGGTCCATCCAGCGGATGCGCGCGGGATCGAGCGCGAGCCAGACGTCGCTGCCTGCGGCCGGGAACACATCCGGTTGCGTCGACACCTTCAGCACGTCGTCTGCGAGCCGCACCGTCAGCAGGTTGTGCGAGCCGAGCGGTTCCACGACGACGACCTCCGCACGAACAAGCCCATCGCGCGGCTCCGTCTCGACGACGATCGCCTCGGCCCGGATACCGAGCGTCAGCGGTCTGCCTGCCAGACCCACCGCGTCGCCGACGAGTGGGAAGGAGCCGCCGTTCAGGCGCACTGTCGCAGGGCCGCCGTTTATATGAACCTCGGCGTCCAGGAAGTTCATCGGCGGCGTGCCGACGAAGCCACCCACGTACGTGTCGGCCGGGTTGTCGTACACGGCGAGCGGGGTGTCGACCTGTGCGATCATGCCCTCCTTCATCACGGCGATCCGGTCGCCCATGCTGAGAGCCTCGACCTGGTCGTGAGTCACGTAGATCGTCGTCGTGCCGAGCTGCTTCAGGAGCGTCTTCAGCTCCGCACGCATCTCCATCCGCAGCAGGGCGTCCAGGTTCGAGAGCGGCTCGTCCATCAACAGAACGTCGGCCTTGGCTGCGATCGCGCGGGCGAGCGCGACACGCTGCCGCTGCCCCCCGGAGATCTGGGCGGGGTAGCGGTCGAGCAGGTTCTCGATGTGGACGAGGGCGGCCACCGACTCGACCCGCGTCTTGATCGTCGCCTTGCTCTCCTTCTGCATCTTCAGGCCGAAGCCGATGTTGTCGTAGAGCGTCATGTGCGGGAATACCGCATAGCTCTGGAAGACCATCGCGATCCGACGCCTACCCGGCGGCAGGTGAGTGACATCGCGATCGCCGATGAAAATCCGGCCGGCGTCGACCTTCTCGAGACCCGCGAGGCAGCGCAGCAGCGTGGTCTTGCCGCAGCCTGATGGGCCGAGGAGGACGACGAACTCTCCTTCGGCCACCTCGAGGCTGACGTCGTCGGTGGCGACGACCTTGTTGAACACCTTCGTGACCGACTCGAAGCGAACCTGCGACATCTATTTCACCACCCGACCCCACATCGTGAACAGATAGTTGCGAATCGCGAAGATGACGACGAGCGAGGGCGCCAGCAGGAAGAAGCCGGCCGCGACCCGGTAGGGAAGCGGCGCCTCGTTCGCCGCCGTCAGCACCTGGGCGGGCAGCGTCCTGTGTCGCAGCGTGAGCACGCTCGCGGCGAAGACGTCGTTCCACGAGATGATGAACACGAAGATCGCAGCCGCCGCCAGCCCCGGCAGCGCAAGCGGAAGGACGACGCGCCGCACGGCGCCGAAGCGACTGCAGCCGAGAGTCATCGCCGCCTCCTCGAGCTCGTCGGAGATACCGGCGAAGACGCTGGACGTGGTCAGAACCGCGAACGGCAGCGCCAAGGCGGTGTGCGCGATCGCGACGCCGAGAACGCTGTCGTCGATACCCCACCTGATGAACGTGACCGACAGCGGAATCGCCAGGATCACGATCGGGAACGCCCTCGTGCTGACGATCGAAAGCCGGAACATATCGGCGCCGCGGAATGCAAAGCGCGATAGCGCATAGCCGGCGGGCGTGCCGACCGCCAACGCAAAGGCGAGCGTGATCGCCGCCACGTAGATGCTGCGCTCGAGCGCCGGGATGACGCCGGTGGAGTGAAAGAAGAACGAAAGGGTCGCGGTCGAGAGATGGCGAGGCAGCAGCTCGCGCGGATAGGAGTAGACGGCGTCCTGCGTCGAAAACGCGCCGAGGGTGATGAAGTAGACGGGCAGGACCACCCAGAGCCCCATCACGAACGCGAGCAGGTAAAGGCCCAGCCTCGGCAAGGACGGAAGGCGCAAGGCACTCATCGCAGCATCCGCTCCCGCGGCGTCCGCACGAGCCGCAGCACCAAGGCCGCGGACACGAGTGAGAGAACGAGGATGAGCAGCGCGTATGCCGCTGCGACGTGGCTGTCGAAGTACTCGCCCTGCCAGCGCAGCGCCTGCCCGGTGAGCGTCGTCTTGGCCCGTCCGGTAATCGCGATCACGCTCGCGAAGACCTCGAAAGCGAAGATGATCCTGAGCAGGAGCGCGACCTGAAGCGCCGGCTTCAGCATCGGCAGGACAACGGTGCGTAGACGCTGAAAGAAGCCGGCGCCGAAGACCTCGGCAGCCTCTCCGTATTCCCTCGGAATCCCCTGCAGCCCCGCGACGAGGATGATCATGATGAACGAGGTCGAGCGCCACATCTCGGTGAGCACGACCTCGCCGAGAAGCCAGTTGGAATGGCGTGGGTCGATCCAGATCTGCGGATGGTCGAGGATGCCGACGCCCTCGAGAATCGTGTTCAGGTAGCCGTTCTCGGTGAAGATGGACTGCCAGACCAGGCCGGCGGCCAGGTCGGAGACCGCGAGCGGCACGATGAACACGAAAAGAAGGATGCTTCGGCCCCGCAGCGTCGAGTTCACGAGCAGAGCCATCACGAGCGCGAGGACGAACTGGATCGGCACGATCACCGCGACGAGCAGCAGCGTGAACTTGAGCGCCGGCCAAAAGTCGATGTCGTGGTACATCGAGCGCAAGGGGGTGAGGCTCCAGTCGCCGCCGATGTTCTGGAAGGCGAGCTGGAACGACTTCACCATCGGCCAGGCGAAGAAGACGGCGAGGTAGCCGGCGGTGGGAAGGATCAGCCAGTACGGCGTCCCTTCCCACCGCCGCGCTCTTTGCACGGCTTCGCGAGGCTGTGCGACTGCCGCCACGGATCGGCCGTCCGTCGCCCTACTTGCTGCCGACCTGACAGGTCCCGGAGCTGGGCGGATCCGGCTTCCAGCACGGTGCCCCCGCGGTATTGAGGACGTCCTGGAGCTTCGCTCCCAACTCGGTCAGCACCTTATTGACGTCTTCGTGGTTGACCACGATCCGGGTAAAGGTGTCGGTGAAGACCTTGTTGAAGTCGGAGCCGTACCTTCCCAGGCCGACCGGCAGGAGGGATGGCAGCGCGTCCTTCGACCGCTGCTGCGTCTTCACAGCGGTGGCCATGTTGAGCAGGCCCTGCGGGAGCCGCTTCGACAATCGCTGCGCCACCACGGGGAAGAAGCCGACCGTCGATAGCGTCCGCGCCTGGGCGCTGATGCCGTCGAGCCATTTGATCAATGCCTTGGCGCCGGGAACATTGGGCGCTGTCTTCGGGATCGCGAGCCCGGCCAGCACCGGCAGGTACGCCCGCCCCTTCGGACCGGCAGGCGCCGGGAAGACGACGTAGTCGTCGGGATGGTTTCGAAGCGCGTCACCGAGGCGTGCGACGTGATCCCAGGCAACCATGACTTCGCCGCTCTGCAGCGGGTCCTGCATGAAGTTGTAGGTCAAGGACTGGGGATGGACGTATTTCCAAAGCGAGGCCAGGTATTGCCACCCGGCCACCGCCAACTTGCTCTTGAACGACGTGTTCAGGTGGCCCGTGAAACCGGGAATCAAGTAGCCCTGGAGAAAGCGGGGCATCAGGCCGGTGGGGCCGGCCGGGAAGCCGACCTCGGGCTTGCCGAAGTGCTGGTTGAGGTTCTTCGCCCACGTGAGGAACTGTCCGTAGCTGAGCGCGTTGACGTTCGCTCCCTTGGGCAAATACGGGAGCGCCTGCTTGTTCGCGACCATGATGTACGTCGCCTGCATCCAGGGGATGTACAGCTGCTGCTTCGTGCCCAGCTTCCCTAGATTGAGCAGGTCCTGCGGGATACCGGCCTTCTTCAACTCCTTGGCGAGGCTCGTGAGATCCGTCAGGTACTGCGGAACGAGCGCGAAGTCGCCGTGGAGCCCACCGAGCAGGCTGATTGTTCCCTTGCCGGCCTGCGCCTCGGCATTGAGGCGGTCGGTGAAGAAGGTCGTGTTGCCGAGGGGGATGTCGATCTTGGTGACCGACCCCGGGAAGCCCTTCACCGTGATATTGCGGAACGCCTCGCTCTCGGTGATGGCATTCAGCTGCGTCGAGAGGAAGACGACGTTGCCGGCGTCGACCCGCTGCTTGTGCGCCGCACCGCCGGAACCGGCGGCGACGAGCGCGAGCAGCACGACGGCAGCGAGGGCCGTGATCGACCCGAGCCGATTCCGAAGCATGCTCAACTCCTTTCTCCACTACGGGAACTACTCATGAGGAGGTCGAGGACGATCGCGGCCGTCCACGAGAGGTGCTCGGTGCCCTGCCCCTCGCCGGTCTTCGCGTTGTAGTGCTCCCAGAAACCGCCCTGACGGACGAGGCCGAGCTGGGCGGCGCGGAGCCGATCGGCGTCGGCGTCGAACCCGTGGCGCCGCAGCCCGAGGTGGATGACCCAGCTGATCATGGGCCAGACCGGCCCGCGCCAGTAGCGGGCCGGGTCGAAGAACGGATCGTCGGCCGCGACCGAGGCGACCGCCCAGCCGGCGTCGAGCTCGACGCCGAACTCGTGCACGGTCTCGAGCAACCGGCGGGCCCGCTCCTGCGAGACACCTGAATACAGCGGCGCGAGGCCGCCCCAGGTGCGAGCGGCGACGCGGGCGTCGGCGCGCAGATCGTAGTCGAGGTACATGCCACTCGCCTCGCTCCACAGCTTGCTGTCGAGGCTCGTCCGTGTCAGCTCCGCCTGGCGCTCGAACGGGTGGGGATCGACGCCGACGATGCCTGCGATCCGAGCGAGGTCCTCGTTCGCACGGACGAGGATCGCGTTGAAGAGCACGTCCTGCACCGCGAACGGGCACTCGGCGCGGATCCGCGCCTGGTCATAACCGCGGTCGCGGTAGCACTTGACAAGGTACGCGTACCGGTCGTACTCCGCGTTCGTCGGCCGCTGTGACGAGTCGACCAACTCCGTGTCGACCCGCTTGTATTCGGGTACCTCGTCTAGCTCGATGCGCGAAAGCGCCTCGTCCCAGAGCGGCGAGTTGTCGGTACCCGACTCCCATGGATGCCAGAGCTCGACGAGCCCCTCGCCGTCGCGCGTCCGCTCACGGTAGAGGTACTCGTGCCAGGCGACCAGCTTCGGGATCAGCTCGTGCAAGAACGCCTCGGCACGGTCGCGGTCCGCCGCGTTGCGGTAGAGCTGCCAGACCGCGGTCGCGTGCACGGGCGGCTGGAGGATGCCCGAGGTGAGCGGCTGCCTCGGCGCGTCCGGCGAGAGCTCGGTCTGCCAGAACTCGGGACCTGGGAAGTAGCGGACGGCGTCGGTGAAGCGGATGTGCGGCAGCAAACCGTTGCGCCACTGCCCCTCGAACAGCGACCGGAGCTCGGTCTCGGCCCGAGCCTGTCCGAAGTGCGAGTAGGCGATCGCAATGCACGCCGCGTCCCAGCTCCACTGGTGGGGGTACAGCTGCGAGGAGGCGCGGGTGGCATGGCCGAGCCAGTTGGCGTCGAGGATCGCCAGGCCCTCACGCGCGAGCGCCGCGTCGGTCTCGAGGAGCTCCGTCTCGCGCAGACCCAGCCCTAGCTCGGTCACACGTCCTCCCGGTCGTCATCGCCCGGATTTGCCATCGGTTCGTATCAAATGGGAGCCAGCAGAGTCAATGGCTGTCTCCGCAAATTGCTACGGTCGCAGAGCAATAGTGCTCCGAGATCGCCCCGACGTCAGGCGGGCCTATGTCGCCAACGCCGTCAGCGCCGGAGCCCGCACGATCGGCAGGCCGGTGATCGCCTCGATGAGCTCCGCAGCGTGGCGCGCTGCGTCGGCCGGCCCGAGACGCCCGGTAAGAACCGCCTCGAGCATCGCCTGGAGCTGTGTCGACACGCGCGGGTAAAGCGGAATCTTCGGCCGGGTCACCGCCTGGCCGAGGATCTCGGCCGACTGCGAGAGGAAACGCAGATCCGGCCCGGCCAGGTCGACCGCCGAGCGGCGCGCAGGCACGCGGCCGGTTGCCCGCGCCAGCTGTGCGAGCGCGTGGGGCGCAACGGCACTTTCGAGCACTCGCATCGCGAGCTGCGGTTGGGCCGCCTGGCGAAAGATCGCGTAGCTCATCGAGCCGGCGACGCTTGCCGGCTGGCCCTGCGGTCCGGCGGGAACGGGGATGAAGCCGACGTGCTCCCAAAGCTCGCTCATTGAGACCCCGAAGACCTCGGCCAGCGTCTGCGCTTCGTAGCTGCCACCGACGCTGAGTGCTGCCTTGCCCTCGGAGAAGAGGCGGATCGGACGCGTCCACTCGTAGCCGACCACCTCCGCGGACATCACGCCGTCCTCGATCAGCCCGCGCAGGAACGCGAGCGTCTCGACCGTTTCCGGTGCGTCGAGACCGATGCCGCTTCCGTCGAGGACCACCGCCTGGTTGGACGCGAGGAACGCGATCAGGCAGTACGCCGTCGTCTCGCCGCCTTTCGAACCCCCCGGCATCACGATGGGGTGCGTCATACCCGCGTCGACGAGCGCCCGACCCACCGCGCGCAACTCGTCCCATGTGCGCGGGGGCTCGAGCCCCAGTGCTTCGAGCTCGCGACGGCGGTACCAGACGCCTGCGACCGAGCCGAACGCCGACACGCCGAACGTTCGCCCACCCGAGCGGTTCGATGAGACGAGCGGCTCGAGGAAGTCGACCTCATGCTCGTAGCGAACCCAGTGCGCGTCGAGATCCTCCAGCGCGTACAGGAAGCCCGACGCGGCGAACTCAGCGATCCAGACGGAGTCGACGATCGCGAGGTCGGGCGCCCGGCCTTCGGCAACTGCGTGGGTAAGCACCTGATGGAGCGAAGGCAGCGCAACTGTGACGACGTTCACCTGAATCCCCTCCGGAGCTGCGTCGCGAATCACCTGGCCCCAGAGGCGCTCCGAGACGACGACGCGGACTTCGGGCTGGTCAGGCCGCCGCCGCAGCCAGTGCGAGTTGACGAACGTCCCCCGCCGGCGGTGCCGGAGAATCACACCCTCGTCGGCAAGCTCGGAAAGGGCACGGCTGACCGGGGTCCGGCTGATCCCGAACCGTTCGCAGAGCTCGTGCTCCGTCGGCAGCCGCCCGTCGGTGCCGTACCGGCCCTCCAAAATCTCCTCCAGCAGCAGCGTCTTCAGCTGAAAGTAGATCGGGATCGGCTGCGTCGCATCGACCGCCATCGGCTCAGCTTAATGCCGTCGATGCGTTACAAATGCGCGCGTGCCACAGGAGCTACTCGTCACCGGCCCAAGAACGTGCAGCCTCGCGGACTACGACGACCTGCCGCTCCGGGCAGACGAGGTGCGAGCCACCGCACTCTTCAGCGGGATCAGCCACGGCACCGAGCTGCAGCTGTGGCGCGGCACGTCCTCATTTCGCGGCAAGCGGTTCGACCCCGACCTGCGCCTCTTCGTCGAAGGTGATGCGGGCGCGGACTATCCGATCCGGATCGGCTACGAATGGGTCGGACGCGTCGAGGAGGTCGGAACGGGCGTCCGCTCGGTACACCCGGGCGACCTCGTTCACCTGCCCCGGCCGCACGCCGAGACTCACGTCTTCGCGGTCAACGAAGCCGCCGGCCTCCCGTTCCGACTGCCGGACGACCTCCCGGCGGAGCTTGGCACGCTCCTCCAGACGACGACGATCGCAATCCAGGCGGTGCATGACGCATCGCTGAAGCTAGGCGACCGCGTCGCCGTGTTCGGGCTCGGCACCTTCGGTCTGCTTGCCGTGCAGCTCGCGCGAATGAGCGGCACGGGTTGGATTGCCGCGATCGATCCGGTCGCGCGTCGCCGGGCGCTCGCCGAGGAGTTCGAGGCGGATCTCGTCCTCGATCCCACGACCACCGACGTCGGCTTGGAGCTCCGACGGCGCGACGGCGTCGGCGTCGACGTCGCCGTGGAATTCTCCGGCACCTATGCCGCTCTTCAGGACGCCATGCGGAGCGTACGCGTCGGCGGAACCGTCGTCGCGGCCGGCTTCTACGCAGGCGGCGAGCTCGCTCTCGGCGAGGAGTTCCACCACAATCGGCTGACCCTCGTCGCCTCGATGGGCGGGTGGGGAGCTCCGCCGCGCGAACCGCGCTGGCCCAGAGCCCGCGCACGCTCACTCGCCGGCGACCTGCTCGCCCGCGGGCGGCTTCACGCAGACGCGCTGATCACGCACCGGTTCCGGCTTGCGGACGCAGGCGCTGCCTACGACTTGATCGACAGCCAGCCGCAGGATGTCCTGCGCGCGATACTCGTCTACGGATCCTGACTCGCGGCGGTTCGAGGACTTCTTCGACGAGGCGAGGATCGAGGGCGGCTCCCGCAGCCGCCCTCGCTGCCACCGACCTCTTCGTTCCAGCGTTCGGCGTTACGCGTCCTTGACGGCTGCGAACGAGATGCTCTCGACGCCATAGGTGCTGCAGGCATCGAGGGCTCGTTCGGAGATGAAGTCGTAGTCATTGGTGCGCACCTCTTCGACCCGGAAGCCTGCGGCTTCGAGCGTTGAGATAGCAATCGCGTGGAATCGCGCCGACGATGCAAGCAGCCCAGAGCTCAACACTGCGCCGTGCGCTCCTCGAGCGGGCAGCCGCTGACGATGTCGGCGATCGCAAGTCTTCCGCCTGGCCAAAGGACGCGCGCCATTTCGGCGAAGACGCGGTGCTTGACCGGCGAGAGGTTAGCGCAACAAAACGAGCCTATCGCCGCTGATGAGCAGAACGGGCATTCAGGAGTCAAACATGCGGAGAGAGTGTTCGGGTTCGGCGCCATTGTGTGATCGGTGGCGGGCTACGCGCGGATTGCCGCGCCGGGCAGAGCCCGTGCAAGCTGGGAACGCGACCGGATCTCGAGCTTGCGGTATGCCCGGGTCAGGTGCACCTCGATCGTCTTCTCGGTGAGAAAGAGTGCCTGCGCGATCTGCCGGTTCGTCAGACCTTCGGATGCCAGGCGTGCGACGCGGAACTCGCCTGCGGTGAGTGTGCTGCGACTTTCGATCGGGTCGCGCCGGGGCAGGGCTCCGGCCGCGACGAGCTCGTCGTGCGCGCGCACTGCCAGCGCGTCGGCGCCGCAGTGAAAGGCGATCTCGATTCCTGTCCGAAGCGGGTCTCTGGCCTCGCGCCGGCGGCCGGCGCGACGCAGCGCTGCCCCAAGCTCGGCCAACGAACGCCCATGCTCGAGCCGGGCCTGCGAGCGCGCATGCACGTCCACCGCTTCCGCCAGGAGCTCGAGCCCTTCCGGACCGGGCGAGACCACGCCCAGCGCTCGAAGCGCGATCCCGAGCGGCCGAAGTGCGCCATAGCGGCGGCTGCGTTCGAGCTCCTCGTGCGCCAGGGTCTTCGCTTCGTCGTGCCGCCCGAGCGATGCGAGCACGAGCGCGGCTTCTGCGCGCCAGCTCGTGTTCGAGGGGGTCCGAATCTCGAATTCGTCCTCGAGCCGGCCGCAGGCGTCGAGATCCTCGAGCGCGTCCATCGGTTGCTGCAACGCGAACCGAACCCGAGCCCGGGCCTGGAGGAAGGAGAGCACGCCCCAGCCAGTGCTGAGGTCATTGGGCGAACGTGCGATGACCTCCCCCGCTTCGGCCACCTTGCCCCGCTCGAGCAACACGCTTGCGAGCGTGGCAGCCGCCCACACCGCACCCGGAAACACGAGGCGTTCCCGCATGTCGCTTGCGTCCGCCTCGGCATCGGCCAGCGAGCCTCGGCTCCACGAGCAGTACGCGCGGGATGACGCGTGCGAGAAAACTCGTAGAGAACCGTGCCTGTTAGCCCAGTCGATCTCTGAGTCGAATGCCCGGATCGCCTCGTCGAGGCCATCGGCCCACAGGAGGCAAAATGGCACGAACCAAGCTCCGGCCTGCTCCGGCCCGGGGTCGGTGAGTAGCTTGCCGTTCCCGAACGCGCGCAGAGCGAGCCGCCGCGCCTCATCAGCAGTTCCCTCCCGCGTCGCGCGGAAGGCAGCGACGGCATACCAAAGGCGCTCCCCTGCTGTAGCTGGCGCGCCCGCGACCGCGAAGCGGTCGTCCGATCTCCGAGCCTCGCGCCACGCCGAGGGGCTGCCTCGTCCTGCCGCCCACCTTGCCGCTTGAAGCTGTAGTCCGCGTTCCCGATCGCTCTCGGCGAGCCCCTCGATCGCTGCGCTCAGCTCCGAGACGGCATCCGCGGGCCGCTCCGCAATGTAGAGCGCCGTCGCCAGCGCGTTGGCCGCTTCGGCCCTTCCCGCCGCCGACAAAGATGTGCGGGCTGCCTTCGTGAGCTGCTCGACCGCGATCCCGACTTCGCCGCCCCGGAGTGCAGCAGCGCCGAGCTCGAACGCAACAGCCGGCAGGAATTCACCGCGCGGCGCCTCCGTCAAAGCCCTGCGCAGATAGGCGACGGCGACCTCGAGTGCGCCGCGCCTGCTTGCGCTCGCGGCTGCCCGACGGAGAACACCCACGCGTTCTACGTCAGCGGAAGGGGTGCATGCCATCAGGTGGAGTGCAATCCGCTCGTCGGCGGCACCCTCCTCGGAGAGAAGGTTGGCCGCTCTTGCGTGCAAGGTGGACAGCTCGCCGGCGGCGAGTTCGCCGTAGACGCTCGTGCGGACGAGCGGGTGCACGAACGCGAGCGGCGATCCGCGCTGGAGGATGTCGACGGCCGCCAGGTGATCGGCGAGCCGCAACGCCTCGCCGTCTGTCAGCCCGGCCAGGCGCGCCGCGCTGCCAACCGGCGCTTCGTCCCCGAGCACCGCGACCGCGCGGGCGAGTGACACACATCCGGCGGGGAGGTCACTCAGCCGAGCCTGGACCATCCGTGCCACGTCACGCGACCCGAGCTCGTCCACCAGCTTCGCGCTGCTCGCGACAGGGGCGATCGCAGCGCGTGAGACCTCTCCGAGCAGCTGCCGCAGAAGGAACGGGTTGCCGCGCGTAACCCGCCGACACGCTTCGACAAACGCCTGTTCAGGCTGCCGCTCGAGCTCCACCTCGACGACACCGGCAATCGCCTCGTCACTCAGCCTGCCCGGACGCAGGATCTCCAACCCCGAAGCAGTCGTGAGCTCCACCAGCAGACGCGGTTCCGGCACCGACTCCGGCGGGCGCGTCGCCGCCACGAGTGCGACCGGCAGCCCTTCAAGCCTCCTCGCCAGGTAGATGAGCCAGCGCAGCGAGGACGCGTCAGCCCATTGAACGTCGTCGACCACGATCAGAAGGGGCGACGACTCGGCCACGTTCACGACCAGCCAGTAAAGGCCGTGCAGCGCGGCGAACTCGGTCTCGGTGTCGCTCTCACCGCTTCCGGTCAGGACCGGCTCGGCGAGCCCTGCCGCGCCTGTCAGCAGCCCGGTTCGCACGTCGTCGTGTGCAACGGCGAGCACCGGCTCGAACAGCTGTCTGACGACACCGAACGGGAACGCCAGCTCGAGCGGCGAGCCCCGCGCCGAAACAACACGGAAACCATCCGAGCGCGCTCGCGCCTCCGCAAGCAGGCGCGACTTCCCAATCCCCGCCGACCCCTCGACGATCGCGGCCGCCCCTTGACCCCGCCTCGCCCCCGCCAGAAGCAACTCGAGCGCCTCCAGCTCAAGCCCACGCTCCGCCAGCGGCACCTCGATCACCCGCATGACGCAATCGTACGACCCGCCCGAAGCTCGATCGACGCGCGAGGGCGTCAGCCGGCGGACCGCGGAGTAGGAACGCTTTCGCGTCCGCGCCTCGAAGTGAGGCAGCGGGAAGCGGGGAATGTTGGGGGGTTTGTTCGGGTCGCCCCCTGATTCCGCGCCGACGGCCAACCCGGATCCTTCTTCGCGAAGCCACTGCCCTCAGACAAAGGAGAGATCATGTACCCAAGCCGCATTCAACTCGAGTCGCGGCAGCTCGAGGTCGAGCGCGCACTCCGGCCTCACCGCGGGGCGGCCGTCGCCGCGTGCGCGTTCGTGGTCGCGCTCGCAGCTGCCTTGCTCCTGACAGGACCCGTCGCGCAGGCACGCTCCACGGCGAGCGGCCCGACCGGCGCTTCGCTCACCTCGCCGAAGCGGTGCACCGCGGAGCAGGGGCAGCTCTTCATCGACACGGGTCGACTCAAAGACGCGATCCGTGAGTTCACCTGCGTTATCGCGGCTCAGCCGACCGAAGTCGAGGGCTACCGCGGCCGGATCGAGGCCGAGCTCCTCCTCGGTCGTTTCTCGGACGCGGCCGGCGACCACGCGCGCATAACCGCGCTCGTGTTGCCGGTGCACCCGGACGCGCACAGCACGATCCTCGCGGGTTACACCGCCCGGCTGGCGCAGACACCCGAGGACATCCCCGCGCTCACGGGCGCGAGCTTCGCCCGCTGGTGGTTCTTCGACTACGCGTCCGCGATCCACCTGCTCAACCAGCTTCTCGCTGTTCGGCCGGACGACGTCTACGGCAACCTGCTCCGCGGCTCGAGCCGCCTCCTCCTCGGCGCGACGAAGGCTGGCGGAGCGGCGGATCTCGACCGCGCGATCGCGCTCGCGCCCCAGAGCGCCGACGTCCGCTTCATCGTCGCCGACGCCTACACCTATGGCCAGCCCGACCCGGAGCGCGCGTTCGCGGAGGCGACGCTTGCGCTGGACTGGGGGCTCGACACCCCGCGCGTCCACGCGATCCTAGCCAGCGCGTACCTCGCGTTCGGCGACCTGCCCGCCGCGGCGAGCGAGTTCAAGAAACACATCGACCTCGTGACCACCGAGCTCCTCCCGGCGTCCCCGCTCGGCGCCGGCACGTCGCTGTTCCTCGGCCTCGTGCCGGGCCGGACCTACGAGATCCCCGTGCCCGCGACCGCCGGGCAGACGATCTCGATCGACACCAGCAGCCACGACTTCTACGACTCCATCCTCGTCCTGCTCGCTCCCGACGGGTCGCCGGTCGTCGGCAGCGACGACTACGTCAAATACTTCGCCGGCTTCCAATGGGTCGCCGAGGCGACAGGGACCTACCGACTGCAGGTCACCTCGTTCGAGGGCGTCAACACCGGTGAGCTGATCGTGACGCGTAACTGACCGACCTACGCGACCTCGCCGGCTTGGGTCCGAAGGTCGACGGCATCGGTTTCCGAGCCCCAGCGCCCGGGACATCTCGTTCCGGGCGCTGGGGACGATGCGGCCGTCGCCAGCTGCCCTCAACCTGCTGCTCGCGCTGATCGCGCTCCTCGTACTCGCGGCGCTCGTCCTCGCTACGGGCGGGTGGCTCGTCCAAGCCGCACACCCACGACACTCCTGACGACGTGGCAGCGTTCGGCGTTACGCGTCCTTGACGGCTGCGAACGAGATGCTCTCGACGCCGTAGGTGCTGCAGGCGTCGAGGGCTCGTTCGGAGATGAAGTCGTAATCATTGGTGCGCACCTCGTTGACCCGGAAGCCTGCGGCTTCGAGCGCACCGAGGTAGCTATCGCGCGGAAACCCGTCGCGATCTCGTAAGTGCCTCGCCTTTTCGATCTGCTCGTCGGTGAAGTCGACTCCCACCACGCGACCAGAGGCACCGACTTGGATCGCGGCGCAGAACACATCCGTTCCGGAGCCCGAACCGTTTCCCGCGCGACCTGACGATACATTTCCTGCACCTGCGCCTCGAGCAGATCACTTTCGACGAGCGAGCTCGCGTCCGCTTGCGGCAGCTTCTCTGCGAGGGCCATCTCGTCCTCAGCGGCGATCGGATCAGAGCTCATGGCGCGCGGCCTCCCTAGTCTTTGCTAATGGCGGCGAAGATCTCGACCCCTGCGCAACAAAACGAGCCTATCGCCGCTGATGAGCAGAACGGGCATTCAGGAGTCAAACATGCGGAGAGAGTGTTCGGGTTCGGCGCCATTGTGTGGACGCTTCTTGGACGAAGGAGGGAGACATGGCGATTCAACGGACGTTCGTCTCGATGTCCGGGAGCGACTCGAACCCCGGCACGAGAGCGTTGCCGTGCCGAAGCTTTCAGGCGGCGTTGGCGGGAACCACGCCTGGGGGTGAGGTTGTCGCCCTGGATTCAGGCGACTACGCGCCCTTTGTCATCGACAAAGCGGTGACGGTAGCGGCGGCACCGGGGGTGTATGCGGCCATCAGCGTTCCCTCCGGGGACGGGATCTACGTACGCGCTGGAGGCTCGGACGCGGTCGTGTTGCGAAACCTTTTCGTGACCGGGGTTGGCGGCCGGCACGGGATCTTCTTCGAGACGGGTGGAAGCCTCGACTTGGAGTTCATCACGGCAACGGGTTTCGCGGGTCGCGGCCTCCGTATGACGGCCGTGAATGCAGCTGCGTCGCTCGTGGTGCGCGATTCGGTATTCAGAGCGAACAGTGCCGGCGTCGTTGTGAACGGCAGCACCGGCGGCGCAATTCGCGTCGAGATCGAGCGGACTCGCGCCGACCGAAATAGGGATAACGGATTCTGGTTCCTGGGCGGCGTCAGGGGAACGGTGCGCAACGCCGCTGCTGCGGGCAACGCCAGCAGCGGCTTTTTCTTTCAACCTGAAGCGGTGGTGACGGTGTTCGATTCCGTCGCCGACGGAAACGCCAACGGAGCGGCTGTCATGGATCCTGGCACGCAGGTGCAGGTGACTCTTGCCGGAGTCGTGCTCGCAAACAACTTGTCTGTCGGTGTCATGGCATCCCCAGCGAGTCTCGTACGGATCGGTGGCTCGACGATCACCGGCAACGGCACCGGAATCTCGAACACCGGCGGAACCGTCGAGACGCTCCAAGACAACCTCGTGCACGGCAACGCGATGGACGTGGCAGGGACACTGACGCTGATCGCCAAGACCTGAGCCGATTCGCCGGCCGGCTCCCGCGGCCAGGGACGATTACCTCCGCGGCGGAGAAGCCGTTTGCGTCCAATATCTGTTGAGCGCGCCCTGAACCTGCACGAACCAGACGAGCGGCGGGATGAGGAAGACGACGCCGGGAACGACCCACAGGCCCGTCCAGGCACCAACCGGCGGCGGCCGCGCAGCGTTCCTGTACATCCTCCCCACCTCGGCTGGGATCACGAACGCGCTCGTGCCGAAGCCGAGGAACCACACCGCGAGGCCGAGCTCACCCCCGAGGCCCAGCCCCGTGTGCCGCTTCAGCTCCTCGTGGGTCTTGAAGGCCCAGTAGAGGCTGTAGAGGCCGCCTGTGCAGAAGAAGAGCAGTATCCCGAAGCCGACTCCCCGCGGGCGACCAAGAGGTCCGGCGGCGGCCGTCTCGGCGGGTTCCCGATCGATGACGCCCTGATCCGATGCGACGACGATCGCCCGGTCGAGCGCCGCCACGTACGCGTGCTCGTCGCGGCGGTCGGCGACGATCACCTGCCGAAGTCCGCCGGCGTCGAGCTGGGCGAGGAGAATGTCTGCAGGGTCGACCGGCGTATAGATCGTCGGACCACCGGCGCGGCTGACGGCCTCGAGCGAGGCTGACCATCGCGCGCGGATCGCGTCGTCGTCGTCAGGCGGGACGATGACCACGACGCGGTCGAGCCGGCCCTGGCGCGTGGCCTCCTCGAGCTCCCACACCAGGCCCTCGGTCGCGCCGACGGCGATCACGACGAGCGCGGCCTCTCGCATTCGGGCGCTGACTCCGACACGCCACTCCTCGTTAGACAGCCGCGTTCGCGCTGCTCCTAACGCCGGGAGCAGCCGCGGCCTTCCCGGCTCCGCGACCGCCTCGACCGCGCCGAAACGGTCGAGCTCCCGGACCACGACCTCCTCGTACGGAATGCGGGCCCGAAAGGTCAGGAACCCGGTGGCACTGCGCCCCCGCGGTCCGCCTGCGGCCAGCAGCCGATGATCGTCGTCAAACGTGCGCAGGTAGAGGAGCGAGGCCCGTCTGCCGTGCTCGTACTCTCGACGCGCCGCGGCGACGCGCAGCCGTCGCGCAATCCGGCTGGCGGCCGGGCCGCCGTTGAAGAGGGCGACGAGCACGACGACCACGAGCGCGAGCACGATCCCGACGGCAGGCTCTTCGACGATCGATCGAGCCGCGGCCGCAACGAGGATGATCATGAGGCCTCCGAGGAGCCACGCGCACGTGATCGCGAACACGGCTCCGAAATTCGTCGCGACGATCTCGAGTCGTACGCGGAGCGATCTGAAGAGTCCGGCGCCCTCGAGCGCCGACACCCCCGGCCGCGTCGCGAACTGCGACCGGTCGGCATATGCGCGGCGGACGAAGAGCCAACAGAGCGGCGCAGCGAGAAATGCAAGCCAGAGACCGATCGACAGCGGGAGCGCAGCGGCGACCACTGAGGTGAGGGCAAAGATCCCAACTCCCACAGAAAGCACCTTGTGCGCTCGCCGACGCTCGTGCCCGGCCGTGTCGCACACGTCGACCGCGTACTCCGGCAGACCTGCGTCGGGGTGCTGGTGCGGCGTGCGCTGGGCTTTGCACGTCACCCAGCCCTGCCAGGCCAACCAGGGCAGAAAGAGGAAGATGACCGTCCCGACGATCAGCGCCAGGTCGACCGGATGCCAGGCGAAGCCCCACGACCCCGCCGAGTTGAGATCCGCATAGCGACCGATTGCACGGTGGAACGAGCGTTCGGCCCGACCGGCGTGCGGAGCGCCCGGCGGAACCAGGCGGCCGAGCACGATCACCACGTCTCCGTTACGGCCGACGCCGACCGGCCGGCACGCCGCGGCGCAGCCGGCGCGAAAGCTCGAGAACCCGCGCACCGTGCCCGCATCGCCGGCGTGGTTTCTCCGGAGAATGTCCTCGCCAGCGCGCCTCGCCTCGTCGCTGTCGGCATACCGCAGCAGGCGCTCGCCGACCAGCGGCGTGCCGCCGCCGACGGCGAGGACCGAGTCGCGCACGTCGCGAGGCGCAGGGTCGACCACGGGCTGCAGGAAGAATCCGCCGGGCCACCGGCTCTCGATGCGCGTCAGCCCAGCGTCGGGCGACGGCCTCGCCTTCTGGTACCACCGTTCCTCCGGGAGGAGGGCACCGCCGACGCCCACCGCTCCGAGGATCGCGAACACCACCGCGGTGGGGCCGAGCCGTGAGCGATACCAGCGCCACCGCGCCGACGATCTCATCCGGCCGAACCTGTCCCCCACGGCCGACGCGGCGCCGCCGTGCTTGCCAACCCTGCGCCGTCCGAACGGCCCTGGCATCATCGCGCCCCTCGGCGGCCGACCCTATCACTCGAGCCTGGAACTCGTCTCCCGGCACCCGACCTCGCAGCGGTCGTGCGAGCTGACGTTTGACGCGGGTCAGGGTCTGGCTCGGCGCGCATCTCGCAGCAGCAAGGGAAAGGCCCCGTTTCCGGGGCCTTTCGCATAGCGGGGGCAGGATTTGAACCTGCGACCTCCGGGTTATGAGCCCGTTCGGAACAGGTGACGCCAGGCTCACTGCATCCGGGGGACGGAGCCATGCCGATCGGCCCCCGTCCCGCGGATGGTCTTACGGTGCGACTTGCGTCTGCGCCCAGCCGCCGAAGCCCTCGAAGATCGGGTTCGGTGGAACCTGGATCACGTCGTCGGAGTTGAGCACGTAGTGCCCGTACTGATCGGGCACGACGATCGTCACGGGCACGAGGCCGCCGATCGCCTCGACGCCGACGATCGTCAGGTAGCCGCCGGCATCGGTCCAGGTCACGTCGCCCCTCGAGTGAGCGGCTGCGTTCAAGCCGGCTCGGCCGGTGTGGACGCAGTCGGCCATCGTGTAGTCGCCGGTTCCGTCACGGTTGAGGCCGATCCAGATCCAGGCGCCGTCGCCGGGGACGCCGCCGACGTTGTTCGCGGAGATCTCGATCTGGTACACCGCACCCTTGCCGTAGTCGGCCGACGCGCCGGGAACGGCAACGAACGAGGCCACCGTGCCGACCAGGACCAGCGCGGCAAGTGCCGCAAGCTTCCGCATCCTTCCTCCCCTCTTGTTCGCAGTCCCGCCTTGCGCGGGCCCCTGATCCTACGACCCGCTGCCGGACCGCATCAAGGCGCCGAAGGTTTTGCAGGCGGTAAGCACTGGAGTACCCCGAAGCGGCCGCCACGCCAGGATGCGCATAGAACGCAGCCGCGATAAGAAGCAGCAGCGGCATCCGTTGCCAAAAAAGGCAATACGAACATTGGATCCACCCGGTTAGTAGGCGGTGTATGTACACGCTTGTTTGCCTAACGGCAATGGGCGCAATCATCTCTGTTGACTGAATGCGGCAGAAGTAGACCTCGACCGAGCAGGTTGTCTGCGGCGTGCGCTTCTTCGTCGAAAGGGCAGACCGCTGAGCTGGCGCGGGGCGAGGGCTTTTGGGGCGGACGTGTCCGATCCCGCCGGCTACAGCGGCAGCCTGATGAAAGGCGCCAGCTCTCACCAGCGGAAAGCGATGACCGACGCCTTGAAGGCGGCTTATGAGCGGAGCAGTAAGGCGCTCGATGCTGAGAACGCCGGAGACAACGCGGAGGCGCTTCGCCTCTGGCGCATCGTCGTCGGCGACGAGTTCCCGGCCTACGGCTGAGGAAGTCCCTCGCTGCGGTCCGCCGCCAAGCTGGTTTGGTGCCTGGCTGGAGACGGCGATGGAAGCCCGGTTCCAGCCCCGGCCACGCCGAGACCGCGACGGACAAATCCGCTGCGTGCCAGACCGCAGGTCTTTCGCAGGGATTCGGCAATGGGCCGGGCGGGATTTGAACCTGCGACCTTCGGGTTATGGGCCCGGAAGTCGCGGCCACCTTCCGCCTCTCGGCATCGCGTGTTCGCAAGCGGGGGTGTTTAGGTGTCGGTCGCAGCGGCCGCCGCGGTTGCGCCGGCGCTCGCGATCACTACCGCGACGAGAGCGACGGTCTGGAGCGGGGCGAGGCGTTCCCCGAGGGCGAGGAAGCCGATGACGGCCGCGATTGCCGGGTCGATGCTGTAGATGACGGCGACGATCCGCGGCTCGAGGCGGCGGAGACCCTCGAGTTCGAGCGTGAACGGGATGATCAGACCACCGACAGCGATCACGAGCCCGATGGCGAGCGATCGCGCGTCGACCGCGCCTGCATGTCCGATCCCTAGCGGGACGGTGATGAGCGCGGCGATCGGGATTGCCAGCGCGAGCCCGTCGACGCGGCGGGTGCGGCGGCCGACGCTGCGGCCTGCGTAGGCGACCCCGACCCACGCGGCGCCTGCGGCGATCGCGAACAGAACACCGGGGAGCGAACCGGGGCGATCGATGCCGCCGAGCGTCGCGACTCCGCCTCCGGCGAGCAGCGCCCAGAGGATGTCGCGGCGGCGGCGCGATCCCAGCAGCGCCATCGCGAGCGGCCCGACGAAGGAGAGCGTGACGGCAATACCCATCGGGATCAGGCTGATCGCCTGAAAGAAGGTGAGGTTGAGCACGGCGAGTGACGCGCCGTAGGCGGCGATCGCACCCCAAGTCGCCGCGTCGCGTCCGCGGATCGCGGGCCGTACGATCGCGAGCAAGAGCACCGCGGCGAGCGCGAACCGCATCGCCGAGACGCCGACAGGGCTAAGGCGGTCGAAGATGTCGTGCGCGATCGCCGCGGCAAGCTGGATCGACAGGCTCGTCCCGACGATCATCGCCGCCCCCGCGACGGCGCGTTCCCTCACGCCGCCGTTACGCAGGTAGGCCAGGGAAACGATCACGCGTGCTGGGTTTGTGCAGGTGGATGAGCGACGGCGGCCGCGCGCGCGATCCCGACTGCCGCGGCGTGCGCGAGCGATTCCCAGGTTTCGCCGCTGACCCCGGCGGGGCGCACCGCAGAGAGGATCGTTTCGATCGCGGCTGGGCCGGTCGAGAGGGCGCCGTTTGTGTCTTGGACAGCGACCTGCGGGTGCGCCTGAATGAGGTTGAGGAGGGTCGCGAGTGGGTCGAGGCGCGCGGCGAGTTCTTGGATGTCGGTGTCGCGGTAGACGCAGATGTTGGCGGCCGGCTCGATGCCGAGCGCCGCCTGGAACTCGGCCGCGACGTCGTGTTCCCAGGTCGTCTCGCTCTCGAGCAGCGCCTGCGGGTTCTCGACCGAGCGCAGAACGGCAGAGTTGGCGCCGAAGATGATCCCGAGCCGAGGCGGCCGAGAACGCGGAGCATCGGCAAGAACGTCGGACAGGGCCGCGAGGACGGGAGCGGTCTCGAAGACAGGCGCTTCCGAAGCTGCCAAGCTCAGCGGCCCGCGCTTCCTGAGGAGGACGTCGACCGGCGGCGATTCGGTGCCGTCCGAGCGGCGCGGGTCGACGATCTCCATCCAGGCGTCGACTTGACCGGCAAAGAGACGGCGCGCTGCGTCCAACGGCGATGGGTTTCCGGCTCCGGTCAGGTAGAGGAGCAGATGCGCCGAGGGGGATGTCGGGGCGCCGGAGGCGTCGAGCAGCGTCGCGAGCTCGATCTCGAGAACACGCCCGATCGCCGCGAGGATCGGCGGCGATGCCACAGGAGCGCGGCCCGTGGACGGATTGCGCCCCTGTTCGAGAGCGACGAGGTAACTGGGCGAGATGCCGATGCGGCGCGCCGTCTCGCGCATTGAGAGGCCGAGCTGCTCCCGGCGGCGCCGCAGGATCCCACCAAACACGCTCGGGGAAGAGCCGGTCGAATCCCTCACTATGTTTAGTATACAGAACATCGTCAAATTCAAAGAGCGAGCAAGAGGAACCCTGCTCGCGCTCTCTCGAGCAACATCCGCATCCCACGCGGGCAGACCCTCGAGCCTTAGGGGGCACGAACGCAACGAACTCCCGGTTGAGTAATGGCGCCGCCGGGCAAAAGTTGGGCAAAACTTTCGACGGCGGCTCTCTGTTCAGGCAACAAAAAGGCCCTGTTTCCAGGGCCTTTGAAGTAGCGGGGGCGGGATTTGAACCCGCGACCTCCGGGTTATGAGCCCGGCGAGCTACCTGGCTGCTCCACCCCGCGTCGCGGGGCGATTGTAGCACTGTCCACTACGATCGCTCCCGTGGACTGGACGATCTACGGAGCGCTGATCGCGGGTTTTCTCGCCGTTTCCGGGGCGACTGCACTCCTCGTCGTGCGCGTCCTCCAGGGCCGGCGCATGCTCAAGCGGTTCCGCCGTCATCTGGCGAAGGAGCTCCAGCGGCTCGCGGACCTCGGCGAGCAGACCGCGGAGAAGGTCGAGACGGCGGGGGACACCGCCGAGCTCAACGAGAGCCTCGGTCGGCTGCGGGTGACGCTCGCCCGCTTCGCCGTCCTCCGGGCGGCGCTGGACGAGGCGACCAACGCCGTCACACGGGTCACCGCGGTCTATCCGCGCAAGTGAGAGTCGCCGCCGTCGACCTCGGAACGAACACGACGCGGCTGCTCGTCGCCGACGTCGTCGACGGACGCATAGAAGAACTGCAGCGCGAGACGCGCATCACGCGGCTCGGTGAAGGGGTCGACGCACGCCGCCGCCTCCTTCCCGTTCCGATCGCCCGTGTTCGCAACGTGCTCTCCGACTACCGCCGCACGGTGGAATCGCTCGGCGCCGAGCGGACGCTCGTGGTCGCGACCAGCGCCGTGCGCGATGCGGAGAACGGCGAGGCGTTCCTCGGCGAGATCGAGTGGAGCTACGGTTTCATGACGCGCCTGGTCAACGGCGACGAGGAGGCGGAGCTGACGCGCCGCGGCGTCGAGCCCGCGCCGGGGACGCTCGTCCTCGACATCGGCGGCGGCTCGACCGAGCTGATCGTCGACGACTTCCACGTCAGCCTCGATCTCGGCTCAGTGCGTTACACGGAGCGGTTCGTGCACACCGATCCGCCGACGCCTGCCGAGCTCGACCAGTGCGCGGCAGCGGCACGCGCGGTACTTCAAGAGCGCGTCACGGCGCGCGCGAACGCTGCGGTAGGCGTCGCGGGAACGGTGACGACGCTCGCCGCGCTCGGCCTCGAGACGTATGACCGCGAGCGTGTGCACGGCCACCACCTCTCGCTCGACGGCGCCCGCCGACAGCTCGACCGCCTGGCGGCGCTGCCCCTCGCCGAGCGGCGCGAGGTGCCGGCGCTCGAGCCGGAACGCGCACCCGTGATCGTTGCCGGCGCCGTGATCCTCACCGAGGCGCTCGCGTTCTTCGGCCTCGACGCGATCGAGGTGAGCGAACGCGACATCCTCGACGGCATCGCGCTCGCCGCGGCGGAGTTGCGCGCACCGGAAGAGGGCGCTGCGCCGCCCGGCGCGTACACCTGCTGCTAGAGGAGCACGCTGCCCGGATCCGGGTCGTACTCCGGCGGCTCGTCCTCGGCGAGGCGCCGCTGCACGACAGCTCGCGACAACACGCCGACGAGCCGGCCGTCGTCCTCGACGACGGGCACGCGCTCGAAGTCGCGCTCCTCGAGCATGTGGAAGCCCTCCTCGAGCGGCAGCATCGCGTCGAGCGTGAAGAGCGGTGGCTCGGCGATCTCGCGCAAGCGCACCTCGCGAGGATCGCGGCCTGCCGCGACGACCTCGCGGACGAGCGTCTTCCTCGTGATCACGCCGACAAGCCCGCCGCCCTCTTCGACGACGAACACGGCCCGCACCTCCTCGTTCTCGGCGAAGCAGACTCCCGCCTCTTGCGCATTCGCGCCGACGCCGAGCGTCGTCGGCTCCGGCACCATCGCGTCGCGCACGGTCTGCTCGCTCACGGATAGATCCCGCGCGTCTCGAGCGCGCCGCCGACCTCCCGGATCGCCGCGACCATCGCCGACTGCCGCAGCGTGATCCCTTTCTCCTCCGTCACGCTCCAGACGCGATCGAACGCGTCCATCATCTTGTCGGCGAGCCGCGACCGGATCTCCTCCCGGTCCCAGAACAGGCGGCCGAGATCCTGCACCCACTCGAAATACGACACGGTGACGCCGCCGGCGTTTGCCAGGATATCCGGCACCACGGGAATGCCGCGCTCGGCAAAGATCGCGTCCGCCTCGAGGGTCGTCGGCCCGTTGGCACCCTCGACGATCAGCTTCGCGTGCACACGCGGTGCGTTCTCCGCTGTGAGCTGGTCCTCGCGAGCCGCGACGATCAAGAGGTCGCAGGGGACCTCGAGCAGCTCCGCGTTCGTGATCCGCTCGCACCGGTCGTAGCCGGCGAGCGATCCGTGCAGCGCGACGTAGGCGTGCAGGTCGGGAACATCGAGCCCCTCCGGCGAATACACACCTCCGGAGAGGTCGGAGACGGCGATCACCGTCGCACCCTTCTCGTGCAGCTCTGTCGCCGCGACGCCGCCGACGTTTCCGAATCCCTGCACGACGCACCGCTGCTCATCGAGCGGCATCCCGAGCCGCTGGCACGCGCGCTCAGCCGTCATCACGACGCCGGCGCCCGTGGCCTCACGACGGAAGATCGAGCCGCCGACGGAAATCGGCTTCCCGGTCACGACCTCCGGCACAGCGTGCCCGATCAGCATCGAATACGTGTCCATCATCCAGGCCATCGTCTGCTCGTTCGTCGCCATATCCGGCGCCGGAATGTCGGTCTGCGGCCCGATCTCGCGGACGAGCTCCGACGTGAAGCGGCGCGTGAGCCGCTCGACCTCCCCCGGCGACAATGCACGCGGGTCGCAACGGATCCCGCCCTTGGCCCCTCCGTACGGGAGCCGCAACAGCGCGCATTTCCAGGTCATCCACATCGCGAGCGCGGCGCACTCGCCGAGGTCGACCTCGGAGTCGTAGCGGATGCCTCCCTTGGTTGGGCCAAGCACCGTCGAGTGCTGCACCCGGTAGCCCGCGAAGACGCGGATCGAACCGTTGTCGCGACGGAGCGGAACCGCCACGATCAGGGCCCGCTCCGGGAAGCTCAGGCGCTCGGCGATCATCGGCGACACATCCGCGTGCGGCAGCGCCTGCTCGAACTGGGCGCGCGCCATCAGGAAGAGCGGCGTATCCCATTCCAGGTGCTGCTCGAGCGGCGATGCCTCCAGGCTGGTCACGGCCCGCGAAGTGTAGGGTCAGACCCCGCGTAGGGCACGTTCGAGGCGGTCGCGGACGCCGGCGACGCCTGTCACGAGGAGCGCCTCGCCGAGCACGCTTGCGACGAGCTCGCTCGCCTCGCGGACCACCTTGTCACGCTCATCGGCGAGCCCCGAGTGCTGGACGAGAAGCGCGCCGCGCGCGCGCGAGCCCCACTCGCTCGCGCCCTCCAGCCCGGGCGCGGGCGGCGGAACGTCCCGAACCCGTGGTGCGAGCTCTGCCGCGCGGCCGGCGAGGCGGTCCGCCTCCGCCCGCTGCTCACCGGCTTGCCGGTCGAGCTGCTCGCGAGCCGCGCGCGCCTGCTCGACCCACACCTCCGCGTCGTGGAGCTCGTCGCGCCAGTGCTGCACGGAGCGTTCCGCCGCCAGGCGCTCGCGCTCGTCACCCGCGCGCTCGAGCTCCGACTTGGCCTCGTGCAGCTGTGAGGCGGCACGCTTTCGCGCCTCGGCCGCCGCCTCCGCGTCGGCGTCGTTCTGCCGGGTTAACGCCGGCAGGGACGCGAGGAAGCCCGATGCCGCAGCGGCGTGCTTCCGTAGCTCCTCGACGTCTGCGCGGAGGCGCTCGACCTCGGCCAGCGCACCGGCGATCTCGGCGTCGCGGCGCTCGAGCTCTTCGGCGAAGGAGAGAAGCGGTTCCAAACCGACGGAACGGAGCGTATCGTCGCAAGATCGACCAACGGAGGTGCGAACGATGTTCGTGAGACTTGCGCAGTTCGAAGGCGGCACGCCCGAGGGCGTGGACGATCGTGTGGCGAACATCAAGAAGGAGCTGTCGTCCGGTGGCGGGGCTCCGGCCGAGCTCGCCGGCGTCAAGCGGGTTGTTCTGCTCGTCGATCGGGACGCGGGTCGCATGGCCAACCTCGTCTACTGCGACACTCGGGAGGATCTCGAGGCCGCCGACGCGGCGCTCAACGACATGAGCCCTGGCAGCGAAGGCGGGCAGCGAACGTCCGTCATGAAGTACGAGATCGCGCTGGATCAATCCATGGCCTAGACGCTGTGGATCGCTCAGGTGGGGGATCCCCACGATTCGAAATCGGCCCGATGATGCGTTTGCTCTGACAAGCGGCGCGCGCGGCCACGCCGTTGAAAAACCCCGGGGGTCTTCGCGTGAACGCTCGCCGCCTGCTCGTCCTGATCGCATTGTGTGTCGCTCTCGTGCCGGCCTCGTCTGCGACCGCGACGTATCCCGGTGCGGTCGGCCGGATCGTCTTCACGAGCGACCGCGCCGGCTCGTCGACCTCCGAGCTCTATTCAGCAGCGGCGGACGGCACGGACGTCAAGCGGCTCACCTGGACTGATGGGTTCGAGCAGGATCCGGCCTGGTCCCCGGACGGCTCGCGCATCGCGTACGAGAGCAGCGAACAAGGTCGGTACCGCCTGTTCGTGATGAACCAGGACGGCAGCGACCAGCACCTCGTCTCGCCTGACGCGATCTCGCTCGTCGTCGACTGGCAGCCGGCGTGGTCACCGGACGGGACCCAGATCGCGTTCGCGAGCACGCGGCCGACGGGAGGCGCCTGGCACATCTGGGTGATGAACGCAGACGGCACGAATCTCCACCAGCTCCCCGGCAACATGTCTCAACATCCCGCGTGGTCGCCGGACGGCCTGCGCATTGCCGGTGACGACGGCACCGGGCCGCTGTACGTCATCAACGCCGACGGGACGAATGAACGCCGCCTGACGACACCCCCCGAAGGCCGGTACGACGAAGCGCCGGACTGGTCGCCCGACGGCACCTCGATCGTCTTCTCCGAGCGCACATTCGACGGGACGTCGAGCGCCCTTTACGCGATCGACGCCGACGGCTCCGGCGAGCAGCAGCTGACGAGCGGTGCCTACGCCGACTACGAGCCGTCGTGGTCGCCGGACGGAACACGCGTCGTCTTCACACGTCGCGCCTCACCGGGCGGCTACTTCCAGCTCTATACGGTCGCCGCGGGCGGCGGCGCGGCGACCCAGCTGCTCAGTTCCGGTCGCAACGACATGGGGCCGGGCTGGGGCAGCTCGACGGTCAGTCCCACACCTTCGCCGCCGCAAGCGCCTCGGGTGCAGATCTTCAGCCCGACCGTTACCGGCCTCTACTTTCCCGGCACGACGGATCATGTCTTCTACACCTGCACCTCCGACATCTCTTTCGTGGTCTCGTGTATCGGCTCGCAGCCGTTCGGCGCGATCGTCGATACCTCGTTTGCGGGCCTCCATCAGTTCTCGGTCACCGCGACCGACCTGGAGGGGCGACAGACGACTGCGACGGTCAGCTACACGGTGCTCGACTTCACGCCCCCCACGATCCAACTTCGCACACCGGTCGACGGCGGAACCTACGACGTCGGCCAGAACGCGACCGTCGACGTCGTCTGCAGCGACGGCGTCGGTGGATCCGGGATCCGGTATTGCGCCGGAACAAGGCCGAACGGGGCGCCGCTGGATACGACCCACGTCGGCTCGTTCACGTTCCAGGTAACGGCCCTCGACGGCGCGAACAACATTGCGACGGCGACCGCGACATACCGTGTCGTCGACCGAACACCTCCGTCGATCACGATCACAACACCGGCCGACCAAGCCGTCTACACACAGAACCAGGTTGTCGCGGCCGACTACACCTGCACCGACGAGCCGGACGGCTCTGGCCTGGCGTCGTGCAACGGAGATGTCGCCTCGGGCGCGGCGATCGATACGTCCACCGTCGGTGACCACACGTTCACCGTTACCGCGGCGGACGGCGCGCACAACACGGCGAGCGCCTCGCGCAGCTACACGGTGATCTACGACTTCTCGGGCTTCTTCTCGCCCGTCACGGTCTTCCCGACCGCGAACTCCGCGAAGGCAGGGCAGGGAATACCGCTCAAGTTCTCGCTCCACGGCAATCGAGGCAGCGACCTCTTCGCGCCCGACTCGCCTGCCTGGGCTCCCTGCGACTCACCGACCGCCGGCTCCACCGTCGCCTCGGGAACGCTCTCCTACAACGCCTCACTCGACCGCTACACGTTCCTCGCCGCGACCGACAAAGCCTGGGCAGGCACCTGCAAGGACGTGATCGTCACGCTCCGCGACGGCACAACGCACCGCGCCCGATTCGCGTTCGGCAAGTAGCCTCGGCTCGACTCCCGAGCTCCCGACGCCGGATCACCCGTGCGAGGGACGCGCGTGTACAGCTCGGCGTGTTGGATGGAAGTCCGGGTGACGTGGCTCTGCGGCCATTTGCCCTACCCGGTAATTCTGCGGCGGAGGTAGCGGTGAGTGGTCTGACGGTCGGCAGGATCCACGGCGACGAGGTCGACCCTGAGAATGCGCCCGACGAGGTACCTCTTCAGCTGCGTCAGGCGGAGCTGGAGACGGTTCGCCGCCGGCTCATCCGGCTCGCGTTCGACATTCACGACGGCCCGTTGCAGAGTCTCGCTGCCGCCGGGTTCGGTCTCAGAGACCTGCACGGCCGAGTAGCTGCGCTCCCGCTCGAGACGGACGACCGCGATAGAGCGAGCGAGCTCGTCCTCGACCTGATCACCGAGCTGAGCGAAACCGAACGAGCGCTGCGAAGGCTTGTCACCACGCTGGAGGACAGCCATCCGGAGATCGCAAACGCCAAGGACCTCCTCGATGCCGAACTGAAACGATTCCGACGCCGCTGCGCGGCCAACGTGGTCGTCGAGGGCGAATGGCAGTTCCACCCCGACAGCCACTCGCAGGCGCTGGCACTCGAGGCGCTTCTTCGCGAAGCGCTCACGAACATCGCGAAGCACGCCCGAGCAAGGAACGTCACGATCCGGCTCCAGACGAGCAATACCCACGTCCTCCTCGAAATCGAAGACGACGGGCGTGGATTCGACCCGGAGCAGGCGCACGAATCGACAATGGGACTGACGAGCATGAGCGAACGCGTCAAGCTCCTCGGCGGCGAGCTCGAGATCATGAGCGGGCAAGGCGGACCGACACTCGTCACCGCAACGCTCCGCCGCTGGCGGCGACCGTTGTCCGCGGCGTCTGCGTATACATCGCCGCCGGTCGCCGCAGAAATACGCGCCGTCGTGTAGCGCACCGGACGGCTGGGGCCGGAGCTTAGGATCCCCCGCATGAGCTTCGACGACTGGATGCTCGCGCTCCACGTCCTGAGCGCGTTCGCATGGGTGGCCGGAATGATCCTCTTCTGGGTCTTGATCGTGGCCGTGCGGCGGACTGACACCGCAGAGGGCACGATCCGGATGGAGCCGATAGTGAAGGTCGGTAACGCGTCCATCGGGATCGGCATGGGCGGCACGATCGCCCTTGGGCTCTGGCTTGCCTTCTCGGTTGGCGGCTACGACATCTGGGACGGCTGGATCATCACGGCGATCGTGCTCTGGGTGATCTCGGCGCCGATTGGACAACGCACCGGCGCCGCCTACCTCCAGGGCATGAACAAGGCGCGGGAGCTTCAGAAGGACGGGCAGGCCGGCCCGAATGCGGAGCTCCTCGCGCTCAACAGAACGTCCAGCGGGGTCATCCTTCACTTCCTCGGGTCGATCGTCGTCCTGCTCATCCTCATCGACATGATCTGGAAGCCGGGCGCATGAGCGTCCTCGCCGCGGTCCGCCCCGACAGCTGGGGCTTCCCGCTCTTCCTGCACGTGTTCGGGGCGATGATCATGGTCGGCGGCCTCGTCACCGGCGCAAGCGCTCTCGCCTTCGCGAGGGGCGAGGCGAGGGCTCTCCGGCTCGGATACTGGTCGCTCCTCGCCGTCTCCCTGCCGGGCTGGGTGCTGATGCGAGTCGGCGCCGAGTGGATCGCCTCGAAGGAGGGCTGGAACGACCTTCCGGCAGGTGTCGGCGATCCCGACTGGCTGACGATCGGAAGAGTCATCGCCGACGCAGGCGGGCTGGTCCTCGTCGTCTCGCTCGTCGCCGGCGGCGTCGGCGTCCGCCGGATGCGCGAGGGAAGGGGCTCCGGCCTGCTGAAGGCGACGCTGGTGCTCTCGCTCGTGCTCCTGGCGGCCTACGTGGTCGCCGTGTGGGCGATGGCCGGTAAGCCGGGCTAGTCCGGGCCAGGGCTAGGTTCCCCGAAGGTAGGCAAGCACGGCAAGCACGCGACGGTGGTCCGTGTCGGAGGGCGGCAGCCGCAGCTTCATGAAGATGTTCGCCACGTGCTTCTCGACGGCGCCGATCGTCAACACGAGCTGCGATGCGATGGCGCTGTTCGAACGGCCCTCGGCCATCAGGCCGAGCACCTCGGTCTCCCGGGGCGTGAGCTGTTCCAGCGGGCCGTCCGCCTTCTGGCGGGCGAAGAGCTGCCGCACGACCTCCGGGTCGAGCGCGGTGCCGCCGCCGGCGACTCGGCGCACGGCGCCGACGAAGTCGTCGACCTCCATGATCCGGTCCTTGAGCAGGTAGCCGACGCCGCCCTCGCCTCCCGCAAGAAGCTCCGCCGCATAAGCCTGCTCGACGTACTGTGAGACGATCAGCACGGCGGTCTCGGAAACGCGTTCGCGCAGCGTCAGCGCGGCACGAAGACCTTCGTCGCGGAAGGTCGGCGGGAGGCGGATGTCGACGATCGCAACATCGGGTCGTTCCAGCATCACTGCGTGCACGAGCGCATCGCCGTCCTGAACGGCTGCGACCACATCGAAGCCGTTGTCCCGGAGCAGCCGTGTGAGCCCGTCGCGCAGCAGCGCGAGGTCTTCGGCGATCACGACCCGCACGGCATCACCGCTCTCAACGTTGTCGGACCACCCTGAGGGCTTGTCAGCTCGAGCGTCCCGTCGAGCGCCTCCACCCGGCGCGCGAGACCCGCAAGGCCGTTGCCCGCCGGATCTGCGCCGCCGCGTCCGTCGTCCACGATCTCCACGACGAGCTCATCGTCTTCGCGCCGAACCGCGATGTCGACCTGGTCGGCGTCCGAGTGCTTGCCCGCATTGGCCAGCGCCTCTGCGACGACGAAATACGCCGCTGTCTCGACGGGAGGCTCCGGACGGCGGTCGACGTCGACCGCGACATTCACCTTTATCGGCGTCCGGTCGGCGAGCGCAGCGATGGCAGCTTCGAGCCCGCGGTCGGCGAGGACCGGCGGATGAATCCCGCGAGCGAGGTCACGGAGGTCCTCGAGTGCCTCGTGCGCGCCGCGTCGAGCGTCGGCGAGCAGTCTCTGCGCGGCCTCCGGATCGGACGCGAGCTTCTGCTCGGCCATCCCGAGGCTCATTCCGAGCGCGACGAGTCGGGCCTGCGCGCCATCGTGCAGATCGCGCTCGATCCGCCGGAGCTCGCTCTCTTGCTGATTCATCGCTCCGGCCCGTGTCGTTTCCAGCGCGGTGATCCGCTCCTGGTCGCGGCGTGCGATCGTCACCGCGACGTGCATCGCGAAGAGCGCAGCGAAGCCGATGATCGGCCATAGCGGCCAGAAGTAGCCGCGCGTCGTGACGGCCCAGACGAGCACGAGGAAGATGGTGATTGCGCCCGCGACGCCTTCGTGCATGGCCAGGCCCCGGGTCATGCGCTTGTGCCGCACGAGCTCGGGACGCTCGTCGACGAGCACGGCCCATGCGTGGAGCCCGAGGATCACCCCGAACGGAATCAGCGTCCACATCGGCCAGAAGTAGCCGCGCGACGTCGCCGCCCAGATGACGACGAGCAGGAGATTGAGCAGCCCGACCGCGGTGGCGTGCAGGGCGAGGGAACGGAGGCGGAACTCCCTGACGACCGCGGACGACCGACGTGTTTCGCCCGCTCCGCCGTCACCGAGCAGGCCGGTTACGAGGGAGCGAGACAGGGCGGCGAGCGGCCGGATCAGGGAAAGCGCGATCACGAGCCCGATGATCCCGGCAGGGACGAACAGGAAGGCCTTGCCGAGCGTGTCGACCTGCCAGGAACCGAAGTCGGAATGCGCCCAGCGGTACCAGATCGGCTCGGTGAGGGCGGCGCCCGCTGACGCGACCAGCGTCAACTCCGCGATCGCAAGCGCCGAGCCGAGCGTGCACCGGATCAGAAAGTAGGCCTGCTGCTTCCAGAACGTGGGGTCGCGAAGAACGTTCGCGGCCGAGCGCCAGTAGCCGCGCGGGCCTGGCGAGCTTCGAGGAGGGTCGGCGTTCGTCCCGAGCAGCGCGTTCGCGAGCGCGCCTTCGACCCGCGCCAGCGCGCCGACGGCGACTCGGTAGCCAACGAGGGCGGGCCCGACGAGCGGCGTAATCGCCAGGACGGCGACCAGCGTCCAGCCGGCGACCAGCACGGCGAAGCCGACGGCACCGAGCGGGATCGCAGCCGCGAGGAACAGGAGCGTCTTCACGACCTCGGAACGACGAGACGTTCTCATTTCAGTTCACCTGTACGGCCGCCGCGGCGGCGGTGCGGTCGCGGTCGAGGCGCGGCAGCCACTGCAGGCTACGTGGCAAGTACCAGTTCCACGTCCCGAGGAGCTTCATCGTCGCAGGCAGCAGGACGCCGCGGATCACCGTCGCATCGAGGATCACCGCCACCGCGAGCCCGACACCCATCTGCTTGATGTCGAGCGTCGACAGCGTCGCGAAGATCGAAAACACCGCGACCATCACGAGCGCGGCGCTCGTCACGGTGCTCGCCGTCGACCGGATGCCTCGCTCGACTGCTTCCTCGGTTCGCATACCGCCGTCCACGAGCTCCTTGATCCGGCTCAGGATGAACACGTGGTAGTCCATCGAGAGCCCGAACAAGACCGTGAACAGGAAGAGTGGCAGCCAGGTGACGACGGCTCCATTGGAGCGAAAGCCGAGCAGCCCTTCGAGGTGGCCCTGCTGGAACACCCAGACCAGAACGCCGTACGCGGCACCCACCGAGAGCAGGTTGAGCAGGATCGCCTTGATCGGGATCACGATCGACCGGAAGGTGAGGAGCAGCAGCAGGAACGCGAGACCGAGGACGAAGGCGAACACGATCGGAGCCCGCGACTTGTTCGTCGCGTTGAAGTCCGCGTTGCCGGCCGTCTCTCCGGTCACCGCGTACTCGGCCCGAAGCCTGCCGAGCGCTGCTGGTACGACTTCGCCGCGCAGCGCGTTCAGCGCCGCGAGTGACCGCCTGTCGTTGCCGTTGCCGACGAGCGGAATGGCGATCTGGGCGACGGTGTGCTGCGGATTGACGATCGTCCGGATCGGCTCCTTCATCAGGCCCGACGCGAGCGCCTGCCGACGGAGCTCGACGAGCGCAGCCCGAACCTCGGGCGAGGTCACGTCGGGGGCCTTGACGACGACCGTTGCCGGCGAGGGAGAGCCGGGGAACGCCCGCTCGATCCGATCGAAGGTCTGGACGATCTTCAGGCTCGCGGGCAAGTCGTTGAAGCCGGGGAGCTTCGTGTGCATTCCGAACGCGGGCAGGGCGAGCAGCACGAGGAAGCCGGCCGACAACGCAGCTGCCGCGGCCGGGAACCGAAGCGCCGGCCTCAGGACGGCCGCCCAGATGCGCGAGTCCGAACGGTCGCCCTTCAGCCGCTGCAGGATCGTCCGGCGGCTCTTCAGGCGGACGAGATGGGCGGGCTCCCAGCCGAGCAGACGCACCGCGCGGGCGAGTCCGGCGGCGGCCACGGCGAACAGGCCGCGGTCGATCCGGTCGCCGAGCTTCGCGAGCAGTGCGGGCAGGACGGTGAGGGAGCCGATCATCGAGACGAACACGACGATCATCGCGCCGATGCCGATCGAGGTGAAGACGTTGGAGCCCGCGAACAGCATCCCCGCCATCGCGATCAGGACCGTTGCGCCCGAGATGAGCACGGCGTGTCCCGAGGTGGCCGCCGCGCGGTGCACGGCTTCGACGCCCTGGTGGCCGGCGGCTCGCTCTTCACGCTCACGCTTTACATAGAACAGCGAGTAGTCGACCCCGACCGCCATCCCGATCAGCAGGATCACCGAGCTGGTCGCATCGGACGCGTGCTGGATGTGGCTGACGAGACTCGAGAGCCCGATCGACGCGAGCACCGCAGAGAATGCGAGCAGCACCGGCACGCCTGCGGCGACAAACGCTCCGAAGGCGAGCAGCAGGATGACGAAGGTGATTGGCACAGAGAGCCGCTCGGCCTTCGAGAAGTCGTGCCCGATCGTCTCGTTCAGAGCTTTCGTCGCGCTCGCCTCGCCGAACTCCTCGATGGTGAAGCCGGGGTTTGCCCGCTGGACTGACGCGACGGCGTCGAGGACCGGCTGGATTCGTGCATCCGCCGTCGCGCTGTTGCCCTTCAGTTCGAACTGGATCAGCACGGAGCGTCCGTCCTTCGAGACGACCGCCGGACGGATCTTCGTCACCTCGTGTTTCGTCTCCAGCTTGGCGACGACGGCCGCCACCGCCGGACGGGCGTCGGCGCTCGCGCGCTTCGACTCCACGAGTACGCTCTCGCCGGCCGCCTGCCGGAAGCCTGCGTCCGCGAGCATCCGTTCCGCCTGGGCGGTCTCGCCCTGGGCGTCCTCGACGCTCGACAGCTTCTGCGTTCCGGCCGCGGCGCCGAGCGCGACGGCGGCGGCGACGAGAGCAAGCCATCCGAAGGTAGCGGTCTTCCAGTGCGCGGCGCTCCATGCGCCCGCACGTGCTGCGAGATTGCCCTTCACGACTGCCTCCTTTGCGTGATCGGACGTCACGCTTCGAGGCTGCCCGTTGTTCGGCGGCGCGCCAATCCGGGCTCCCGGCGTCCGGGGGTGGGGTCGGCACCAGTCTCTCGGGGCCCATGAGCAATTACCTCGCGCGTAATCGACACACGTCGCCGCGAAGGCCAACCTTGGCGCGACACCGCGTTCAGAAAGGAGGCGGACATGGAGACCGCCGAGCTTGTGCAGCGCTACCTCGACAACTGGAACGAGACCGACCCGGCAGTGCGCCGGGCAGCCGTCGCGGCAGTCTGGGCCGACGACGCGCGCTATGTCGATCCGCTCGTCAGCGTCGCCGGCCACGACCAGATCTCCGGTGTGATCGGCGCGTTCCACGAGCAGATGCCGGGCTACGTGTTCAGGCTGCTCGACGAAAACGTCGATTCGCACCACAACATCGCACGCTTCTGGTGGGAGCTCGTGCCCGCAGCGGGCGGTGAGTCGGTCGCGATTGGCTTCGATGTCGCCGTCACCGGCGACGACGGCCGCATCGAAAACGTGCTCGGCTTCCTCGACATGGCGCCAAGCGCCTGAGCGGCCGGCTCGAGGGCTGCTGCGGAAACGCGGCGGCCCTCGAGCGTCATCCTCGCGCTCGTTACCTCCGAGGTAATGTCCGCGCTGAGCGGCGCGATCTACGATCGCAGCATGAATGTGAGCGCCGTTCGGCCTCCGGTGGGCGAGCTGCTCCGGGACTGGCGCCGGCGGCGGAGGTTGAGCCAGTTCGCACTCGCACTCGATTCCGGCGTCTCCTCACGACATCTCAGCTTCATCGAGACCGGGCGCTCGAGACCGAGCGCCGAGATGGTGCTGCACCTCGCCGAGCAGCTCGACGTCCCGCTCCGCGATCGCAACAACCTGCTGCTCTCGGCCGGCTACGCACCGGCCTACAGCGAGCACGCCTTCGACGCGCCGGACATGGGACCAGTTCGCGACGCGATCGACCAGGTTCTCCGCAGCCACGAGCCCTACCCGGCACTCGTCGTCGACCGCCACTGGGGATTGGTCGCAGCCAACCGGTCCCTCGCTGTCCTGATCGGCGAGGTCGCAGCGGCCCTCATGGAGCCGCCGGTGAACGTCCTTCGCCTCAGCCTCCACCCCGACGGGCTGGCGCCGCGGATCCTCAACCTTCATCAATGGCGGTCGCACCTACTCGATCGCCTCAAGCATGAGGCGATCGCGAGCGGTGATCCCGCGTTGACGGTGCTCCACGACGAGCTTGCGTCGTATCCCGCCCCAGACATCGGCGAGGCGCTCGATCCGGCGTTCGCCGACATCGCCGTTCCCCTCCGCATCTGGCACGGGCATCAGCAGCTCTCGTTCCTGAGCACGAAAACCTCGTTCGAGACCGCCGTCGACGTCACCGTTGCGGAGCTCTCGATCGAGTCGTTCTTTCCCGCGAACCGCTCAACAGCCGACGCGATGCGCGCCCTCCTCGAAGCGATCCAAGACGACCGGCCGGACCCCTCGCCGGCCTACGAGTCTTGCGGCCGGTAACGCAGTCCGTCGAGCGCGAGCTCGAGCATCCGTTCCTTCTGCCCGGGATCCGCCGTCGGGACCATCGCGATCCCCCCAACCATCCGTACGACGTCCATGAAGTCCGTATCGGCGCGCACAACGCCCGCGCGCTGCGCGCGTTCGACGAGCGCCGTTCCGGCGCGGGAGATGGCAGTGCGGCACGCGAGCAAGACGTTGGAGTCCGGAGCTGCCTCCAGCAACGCCTCGTTCAGAGCGCGCTTGGTCGCCGCGAACCCGACGTACTGATGCAGCCACTGCGACAGCGCATCCCACGGCGGCAGCGCCGAGAGGTCATCCGCCGCGCGCGCCATCGCCTCGACCTCGTCGACGTAGACGGCCTCGAGGAGTGCGTGGCGCGTCGGGAAGTGCCGGTAGAGCGTCCCGATCCCGACCCCGGCCCGCTCGGCCACGTCCTCGAGCGGCGCTGACGTGCCGTCCTCGGTGAAGACCGCGCGCGCAGCCGCCACGAGTGCGTCGTAGTTCCGGCGCGCATCGGCGCGCATCGGGCGCTGGAGCTGGATCTCGGTGTCATTCATCGGACTTGACAGGCGGAGGGTACCTCCGTATATAGTAACCGGAGGTTGTCTCCGGATGTTGTGGAGGCGCCCTCCAATTTAGCGCAAACCGCCCGGAAGGAGTCCTGGCTCTGAGCACCATCGTGAGTAACCCGCGGGCCTCGCGGCCCCCTCTCATTCTCGGCGTGCTCGCGCTCGGCGGCGGCGCGTACGCACTGCTTCAGTCCCTCGTGGTGCCGGCCCTGCCGGTGCTCCAGCGCGACCTGCACACCTCGACTGCGGGCGTAGCGTGGGTCTTCACCTCATACTTGCTCGCGGCGTCCGTCGTGACCCCGATCGCGGGACGGCTCGGCGACATGTTCGGCAAGAAGCGCGTGCTCGTCGTCACCCTGTCCGGTCTCGCGGCGGGCACGTTGCTCGGGGCGATCGTCACCTCGCTGCCGCTGATGATCGTTGCGCGCACGATCCAGGGTCTCGGCGGCGCGATCTTCCCGCTGGCATTCGGGATCCTCCGCGATGAGTTTCCGCGCGAGCGCGTCGCCGGCGCGATCGCTCTCGTGTCCGGCCTTCTGGGAATCGGCGGCGGACTCGGGATCGTGCTCGCCGGCCCGATCCTGCAGCACCTCTCGTACCACTGGCTCTTCTGGATTCCGCTCGTCGCGACGGCGGTCGCGGCGGTCGCCGCAATGGTGTTCATCCCCGAATCGACGATCCGGGAGTCGGGCAACGTTCACTGGCTTGGGGGCCTGCTCCTTTCGGCCTGGCTGGTGGCTCTGCTGGTCGCGGTCAGCGAGGGGTCGACCTGGGGTTGGGGATCGGCGAAGACCATCGGCCTGATCGTCGTGTCAGGTGTGGCTGCCGCGGCATGGGTCAGAGCCGAAAGTCGCTCGCGGCACCCGCTCGTCGACATGAAGATGATGCGGTTGAGCGGCGTCTGGACGACGAATACCGCCGCGCTCCTGATCGGCTTCGGCATGTACAGCGCCTTCATCTTGATCCCCCAGTTCGTCCAGACGCCGAGGTCGACCGGTTACGGCTTCGGCGCGTCCGTGACCCAGTCCGGCCTCTTTCTCGTTCCGACGACGATTGCGCTCTTGATCACGAGCCCGATCTCAGGGCGGCTCTCGAATGTGGTCGGATCCAAGGTGCCGCTCGTGCTCGGGACGATCGTCACCACCGTCGCCTTCGTCGTCCTCGCGGTCGCGGGCTCGCGCTGGGAGATCTACCTCGCCTCGACACTGGTCGGCATCGGCGTGGGGTTCGCATTCGCTTCGATGGCGAACCTGATCGTCGAGGCCGTCCCGCCCGGACAGACCGGGGTCGCCACCGGCATGAACACGATCGTGCGGACGATCGGCGGAGCGATCGGAGCCGTGGTCGCCGCGAGCGTCCTCGCCGCGCACCTGCTCGCAAACGGGGACGCCGAGAAGCGCGGCTACACGATCACGTTCTGGATCTGTGCGGCCGTACTCCTCATCGGTGTGCTCGCGTCGCTCGCGGTTCCCGGTCGCGGTCCGCGACAGGCACGCTCGATGGAGCTCGTGGACCCCGGCTTGGCAACGGACTCGAGGAAGGCCGTTTGACTGGAACAGCCGCGACCCTCGGGACGTTTACGCCCACATTGACAACATGACCGGCGGCGAACCTGCCCGCGTCGTCCGGTAGCAGATGCCGCATTCCAGCTAGCCGGTGCTCTATATAGCGGCTGCCTGCGATGCACAGCAACGCCCTTCGAAGCGAAACTGCAAGCAACGATCGAGAGCCGAAACCTAGAGACGTTTCCCACAGGGGGTTGACGACGGAAGCTAGTTCGGATATTCGCGCCGCGCGGCTGGAGTCGGAACTTCGCCAAGAGCTGCCGCCAACGGCAAGGGAGCTGCAGAGCCGGAATGCGGCGGCAAGAATCGTGATCTCGCTCGGACCTGCGACCGTCGTGGGCGGGTTCGTCTGGGCGCTGCTTCAGCCCTACAGGGTCACGCTGTTCGAGCCGCAGGGACAGAGCTTCTGGTGGCTCGCGGTGGAACCGCCGTTGCTCGTCGTCCTCGTCGGCGTCGTCTTTCATCTCGCGGTCGCCCGCGGGCTCGTCAGAGACCTCCTGGAGGCCGAGCACCGGCGCGGGAGCGACCCCTGATGCGACCGCCTGCGGAACATGTTCACTGGCTCTTCGCGGCGGGCGTCCTGTTCATTGGCCTCTGCCTGCTCGCGCGCGCGATCGTCGGTGTAGAGGTCTGGGACCGCCGCGCCACGCGCGCCTACCTCTGGCCGGGGCTGCTGTTCACGATGGGTCTCCTCATGTGGCCGGTCATGGTCTTGTTCACGAACTCGGCCATCCACATGCTCGCGCACGGGTTGTGGGCGCAGACTTTGATGCTCGCCGGCGCTGCCCACCTCGGCCTCGCGCGCGGGAAGCTCACGAGCCCGTATTGGCGGCTGACACTGCCCCTCGGCTTGATCGTGTCGGGAGCGGCCTTCCTCGTGCACGAGCAGAATGGGTGGCTCTGGTCGCGCTCTGCGTTCGTGCACCACGCCGCCGGGTGGACACTCATCGTCGGCGCGCTCTTCCCTCTCGTGGGCACGTTCCGGCCGCGTCTGCGGACGCTCGACGTCGGCTTCGCGATCACCGTCGTGGCGCTCGCCGTCATCGTCTTCTCCTCGCGGGACGTCGCGACGATCTTCGGGCACCTGTCCTCCGAGGCGGGCATCCCGAGGCGATGAGGCGGGCCGCCGCAGCTGCCGTCGTCGCGGCGCTCGCCTTTCCTGCCGGCGCGGCTGCCCACGCGAGTGTGTCGCACACGTTCCCGGGCGCGCGGGCGGAGCTCCGCGCCTCGCCCAAGGCGATCGAGCTTCGCTTCGACGAGCCCGTCACCCTCCTGCCGAATGCCGTGCGCGTCTACGACGCCCACGGCAGGATCGTCTCGTCGCCGCCACGCTCGTTCGGCGACGGACGCGGCGTCCTCGCGCCGCTGCGACAACTCCCGAAAGGCGCCTACACCGTCCGCTGGCAGGCCGTATCCGACGATGGGCACGTCGTCTCGGGGGTGTACACGTTTGGCGTCCGCGTGCCGGCGCCGGAGCCGACCGAGGCCTACGGGGCTTCCGGGCCGACGACGAGCGAGCACATCGTGCGCTGGCTGTACTTCGTCGGCCTCTCGCTCGTCATCGGCGGGCTGGCGTTTCGTCTGATCGTGCTGCGCGGCCCCCTGGCGCCGGCACTCGAAAGGCGCTACGCCGTCCTGGCGGGTATCGGTGTCGTCGGCGTGCTCGAGGTCGGCATCCTCGCTTTCCTGTTGCGCGCCGAGGACGCGCTGCAGTTGCCTTTCGAACGTTTCATCTACGGCGATTTGTCGCCAATCGCGGCCGGAACCCGGTTCGGGATCGCCTTCATCGCCATGACGCTCGGCTTCGCCGTAGTGGCAGCGTTCGTGTTCCTCGCGTGGCTGACCGATCGGCCTGGTCTGCTCTGGCCTGCGTTACTGCTCGCGGCCGCGTGCGCCTCGGGCCTCTCGCTCTCGGGTCACTCGGCGGTCGACGCAGGCGCTTCCGGCTGGTCAAAGCTCGCCGACTGGGTGCACCTCCTGTGCGCATGCCTCTGGGTCGGCGGCCTCGTCGGCCTGCTCGCGGCGGGTGAGCGTCGGCGCACGGCATTCGTCCGCTTCGCGCGCCTCGTGCCCGCGCTGATCGCTCCGCTGCTGGCGGCCGGGATCTACCTCAGCGTCTTGCGGCTCCCGCGGTTGAACGACCTCTGGGTCACCGGCTACGGGCACGTGCTCCTGGTCAAGATCGGTCTGGTCTGCGTGGCGCTCGCGTGGGGCGGCGCGCATCACTTCCTCGTACGCCCGCGACTCGACCGGCCTGCGGTGATGCGCTGGCTGCCGCGCAGCGTCGTCGGCGAGGGTGCTGTCGCTATGAGCGTGCTTCTCGCCGCCGCTGTCCTCGTCGACTCGAAGCCGCCGCCCGCGCCCCGGCCCAGCCCGGTGCAGGCGACGAGCGCGCGCCAGGCGTCTTCCGATAAAGCAACGCCATCTCGCAGCTTCCGCCGCGTACAGAGTGGAGCTCGGAATCCAAGATGAGATACCGAGGGCGGGACTCGAACCCGCATGGCCCTGAGGGGGCCCTGATCGCCATCGAGTGACGATCAAGACGAGTTCACACGCTGTCACGAAACGTCTTCGGCGCGCCCGCTCTCGAGCGAGCGCGCCGCGGCGAGCGAAACCGCGAGCGCCGCGCGTGCTTGGGCGCCGGTGCCCTGCTCGGGAGCGCGGCCCTGCTCGACGCACTCCACGAAGTACTCGATCTCCGGGCCCCACGGATCGGCGGGCTCGACCGGCACGGACACCGGCTCGCTGCGCGCTCTCAGATAGAGCTGCAGTCCGCGCGGCGCTTCGCTCGCGCCCACGTTGCCGCCGCCCTCGGCCGGTGCCGCGCTGAACGCGTACTCGGCGACGCCGCCCTCCGCGAGCACCCGCACGTTGCTCGAGAATGGGTAGGCCTTCGGCATCGCCATCGATCCCTCCGCCATCCCCGTGGCGTCGTCGTATTCGACGACTGCCAGCACGTGGTTGGGATGCGGCGCGCGCGCGAACACGCGGCGCGGCATCCCGAGCAGCCAGTTCATCTGGTCGAAGTCGTGGATCAGCAGGTCGACGGGAACGCCGCCGGACTTGCCCGGATCGGCCATCCAGTCGTTCCAGTCGGCAGGCGGCGAAAGCCGCACCGTCGACACCGAGAGCGCCCGGCCGAGCTCACCGCCGGAGAGGCGCCGCTGCAGCTCGACGTACTCCGGCCAGAAACGGAGCACGAGTGCGACCATCAAGAGGCGCCCGCTTCGCTCTGCAGCGGCGACGATCGCGTCAGCATCCTCGAGCATCAGCGCGATCGGCTTCTCGAGCATGACATGCTTGCCGGCGGCGAACGCCGCCTCGGCGAACTCTCGGTGCAGCGGCGTCGGCAGGCAGATGTCGACGGCGTCGATCGCGGGATCCCGGACCGCGGACTCGAGATCGTCGATCAGCTCCGCTCCGACCGACTCCGCGACCGCAGCTGCCCGGTCGCTCAGGCGCGACGCGACCGTCTTGACACGCACCCGATCGCCGAGCGCGCGGTAGTTCGCGGCGTGCGAAGCCCCCATGAACCCGCCGCCGAGAATCGCGATCGTGATCACTCGCGCGACTGCCGGAAGCGCTCGTATCCGGGTGCAATCCGGTCGTGCATCGTCTCCATGTCACGCACGAGGCTGACGACCGAGGTCGCGCCCCATTGGAGAAACTGCTCGCCCTTCTCGACCGTTGACTCGCTCGGATTGCCCCACACGCCGCCGCCCTTCTCGAGCAGCGCCCAGAACGAGCCTGGCGTTGAGAGGAAGACCGGGTCGAGCAGCGCCAATGGATGGTTGATGAACCCGTCGAGCTCCGGCACGAAGTCGCGCACGCGCTCCATGTCGCAGAGGTCGGGGTCGATCGCGAGCACGGCGGAAGTCTCGCCGACGTTCGCGTGCAGGCCCGCGCTTCCCGAGAGGTACGCCTCCGCCTGATCGGGCTGAAGTCCCTGCCAGTACGCGAACGGGTAGACGCGGACGCCGCGGGGAAGGTCGTCGAACATCTCCGCGGCGGCGTACTGCATCGCCGTCGTGTTGACGTAGTGACCGTTGACGAGCGCGATCCGCTCGAAGCCGGCCTCGGCGAGCGAGACGCAGATGTCCCGAAGCATCGAGATGAACGTCGCGAGCCGGACGTAGATGATGCCGCTTGCGCCGCGGTGATCGGGCGCGAGCCCGAAAGGCACCGGCGGCCCGACGAGCGCGTCGAGCTCGTCGGCGGCCCGCTTGCACACTTCGAGCGGGATGTACACATCGGTCCAGAGCGGCCCATGGTCGCCGTGGTCCTCGGTCGACCCGACAGGGACGAGCACCGTGCGCCCGCCGCCCTCCAGGTACTCGCGCACCTGGAGGTTCGTCATCTCGGGCATGTAGCGCTTCATTGCAGGCCCAATGCGTTGAGGTGCTCCCGCGAGCCGCGCATTGCGGCGGTGACCTCGTCGAGCGGCGGCCAAGGCTCGCCGCTGAACTCGATCTCGACCGAATACGGCCCGTCGTAGCCCGCGTCGCGGAGAATCCGGAGCACCCCTTCGAAGTCGACGTCGCCGGTGCCGATCTCGCCGAAGTTCCAGACGCCCTTGCCGCCCTTGGACTCCTTCAGATGGACGTGGACGAGCCGATCGACGACTTTCGGGATGTCCTCGACCGCAGTGTCGCCGGAGTAGAAGACGACGTTCGCGGTGTCGTAGTTGATGCCGACGGAGTCGCGCCCGATCTTCTCGAGCAGCGGCAGCGTGATAGCGCCCGAGGCCATGATGTCGCCGTGGATCTCGAGGCCGATCTCGATCCCCGCCTTCTCGGCCTCGTCGGCCATCGCACCGATGTTGGCGAGAAAGGCGGCCTCGTTCTCGTCGGCCGACTGGTGCCCGCCGACGGCGGTGTTGACGATCGGGATCCCGTACTCGGCGGCCCAGCGCACGGCCTTGATCCCGTGCGCCAGCCCGTCCGCCGCCGTCAGGTCGGAGTGGGCCGAGAGGCTGACCGGCTCGAGCCCGTAGCTCTCGAGCTTGCGGCGTAGCTCGCCCTGGTCGCCGTCGAGGTCGACGTGCTCCGTCCAGCCCGGCACCGCCGACAGCTCGACGGCCGTGTAGCCCGCCTCGGCGATGCCCTGCAAGGCCTCGTCGTGCGAGTAGGTGTGGTACGAGTTCGTGTGACCCGCGAGCGGTTTCGCCATCGACGCCTCCGTCGTTGAGAAGGGCACGGGGCGCTCGGGTCGCGAGCGCCCCGCACCGGTCGACTACATCCTGAAGCCGGCTGCGACCTTCGTCGCTGCGAAGCGCTGGTCGAGCTTGAACGCCTTCGCGTCCTTGCGCGCGCGGGCGACGTCGGCCTCCTTGTTCGCGACCGCCTGCAGCTCGTTCGTGATCACGTCGCTCGTCGGCAGGAGCTTCTTCGTCTGCCCGAGGTCGTGAACGACCTTCAGGTAGTTGTCCCAGCCCTTTGTGTAGTTGTAGCCCCAGCCTTGCCCTTTCAGATGGCTCGTGCCGTAGGCGTGCGCGAGCTCGAGCATCGAGTCGAGTGCCAGCTGCGGCTTGAGCGTCTTGCGCAGGTCGGGGAGCGAGCCGTACGTGATCTGGGCGGCCGCCCGCGGGTTGGCCTTCGTGAACTCGAGACCCATGACGACGCCCTGGAGGAAGCGCGTGTACAGGTCCACCTTGTCCGGGTCGTCGAGGTCGGAGACGCGGACCGAGTAGACGTTCGACGGGAACTTCGACCACTTGGTGCCGATCAGGTACTTCAGCTTCAGGCCCTGGCCGGCGAGCTGATGGCGGAGGCCCTCCCACGCGAGCGCGGCATCGGCCTTGCCCGTAGCGGCGGCCTGCGTCCACGACGCGCCCGCGGCCACGTACCGGACCGACTTCGGGTCGATGCCGAGCTCGACGAGCATCGGGTCGACGATCACCTTCCAGCCGGAGCTGCCGAGCGCGATCGACTTGCCCTTCAGCTGCTTGGGCGACGTGATCGGGCTGTTCGCCGGCAGGGCGAAGTCGAAGACCTGGCCCGAGATCACGTCCCAGACCGACTTGACGGCGATGCCGCTGTCGATCGACGCGGTCAGGACGCCGGGCGAGGGGTAGCCCATGTCCGCCTTGTTCTGCGCGACGAACTTCGTGGAGGCGAGCGCGTCGGTCACGGAGCCTGCAATCAGCTTCACGTCGATCCCGAGCGTCTTGAAGTAACCCATCTTGAGCGGAACCCAGAGGTTGAAGTCGTCCATGACTTGAAGCGTCCCGCGGGGTGAGATCCAACGGACAGTGTCCGCCGTCGCGGCCGACAAGCTGCCAAACGCTTTCCCGGCGTTCAGAAGCGAGCCGGCGGACAGAACCGCTGCGCCCTGCACACCGCGCTTCAGCACTTCGCGGCGTGACATCGTGCCTTCGTGCATGCCTCCTCCTTCCGAAAGCACTAGGCCTCCCAGCTGGCCCAGCGCTTCCCGATGAAATAGAACAGGACATAGATGCCCACACCGAGAGCGGCGACGATCGAGATCACCGCGCCGAACTCGTCCATCCGTGCGAGCGACGAGTAGTAGACGAGCCGCTCACCGAGCCCTCCAGCCTCGCTCGGGGCCACCATCTCGCCACCGACGGCGGTCAGCAGCCCGAAGATCGACCCGACCATGAAGCCGACGATGATCATCGGCAGCGCGAGCGGGAAGCGAATCTTGCGGAAGATCTGGAACGTCGACGCGCCGTAGGAGCGCGCGAGCGCAATCTTCGCCAGATCGGTGCGGCGGAATCCCGTCGCAGAGTTGAGCATGACCATCGGCCCCGCCGCGAGCGCGACGGCGATGATCAGCGGCCACGAGCCGAAGCCCATCTTCAGCCGCAGGAACGGGACGAGCGCGATCATCGGCGTCGTCACCATGATCAGGATGTACGGCGCAATCACCTTCTCGGCGAACGGCTTCTGCGTGATCAACGCCGCGAGCAGAAGCCCGACTGCCGCTCCGATCGCGTAGCCGGCGAGGAACTCGTACATCGTCACCCAGAGGTGGTGCGCGAAGACGGACGCGAACTCGTTCCAGAGCACGCGTACAACATCGATCGGTTTCGGGAAGACATAGGTCGGCGTATTCGTCCAGCGCAGGACTGCCTCGAGCCCGAAGAAGATCGCGGCGGCAAGGCCGACGATCGTTCCGATCTCCATCGCGCTTCTTGCCATGCGCACGGAGGTGAGGCCGGTCCAGTCGATCGGGCCGTGGTCCTTCGACGCCGGCCGGTTGTCGAAGGTCGGGATGTCGTCGCGCAGCTCGCTCGGGACGTTGCTCACTCGACCCCCAGGAGCGCGTGGCCGCCGGTCTCGACTGTTCGCTTCATGTCCTGCACGAGCTCGATGAAGCCGGGCTCGAACGTCATCTCGATCGTCCGCGGTCGCGGCAGCTCGATGTCGTAGATGCGCGCGAGCCGGCCCGGGCGTGGGGTCAGAACGACGACGCGGTCGGCGAGGAAGATCGCCTCGGAGATGTTGTGCGTGACGAAGACGATCGTCTTGCCGCTTTCCTGCCAGAGCCGAAGCAACAGCAAGTTCATCTCGTCGCGCGTGAAGGCATCGAGGGCGCCGAACGGCTCGTCCATCAGCAGCACCTGCGGGTTCTGGGCAAGTGCGCGCACGATCGACGCGCGCTGCTGCATGCCGCCCGAGAGCTCGCGCGGCATCGAGCCTGCGAACTCGGCCAGCCCCGTCTGTTCGAGGAGCGCGTCGATGCGCGCGTGGTCGACCGGCCTCTTCTTGATCTCGAACGGGAACTCGATGTTCTGGCGCAGGTTGCGCCAGGGCAGCAGGTTCGCCTCCTGGAAGATCACCCCGATCTCGTGCGGCCTCGGCCCGTCCACCCCCGTTCCGTCCAGAGTGATGCGACCGCTCGTGAGCGCGTGCAGGCCGGACATCGCCCAGAGCAGCGTTGTCTTGCCGCAGCCGCTCGGGCCGAGGATCGTGACCAGCTCGCCCTCGGCGACCTCGAGCGAGAGGTCGTCGAGCGCGTGGACGGCCCCAGTCTTGCCGGCGTAGACCTTGGACGCGCCTTCGACGCACAGCTTCGGCTCCATCAGAACCATCCGGTCTCGTTCGGATCGCCGTACTGCATCAGCTCGACGACGGCGCCGTCGACTTCCACGAACGCGACGCGCAGGAAGTCGTCACCGCGTCCGGTCGGGTCGAAGGGCTCGGCAAGAACAGTGTGGCCCTCGATCGCGGCGCCGAGGTCGTCGACGCGGTATGCGACGTGCGGCGCCGTGCGAAGCGGCCCGGTGATCGGTGTGTCGGGCTCGAAGCGCAGCCACTCGACGTTGAAACCGCCGGCGCGAGGGCTCGTGACCCAGACGCGGGTCGCAGCGACGAACGACTCGCCGTCCTTCACCTCGTCAGTGACGAGGCCGATGTGGTCGAACCTCGACCGATCGAGCTCTCTCAGGCCTATCTCGGCAGCCCCTTGCGAATTGTTAGGAAAGCTTTCTATCATCGAGCCGAAACCATCGTCAAGATCCGACCCGGTACATGAATCGACTCCCAGCAGGATCTCCACAGCTCCTCCGGCAACTGAATTCGGCGCATGTGCTGCGCGCGATTCGCAGCCACGGCCCGATCTCACGCGCGGAACTTGCCAAGACGATCGGGCTTTCGAAGCCGACTGTCAACGAGGTCGTCGAGGGACTGCTCGGCAAGGGCACCGTCCTCGAGAGCGACGCGAACGGCGCCGAGCGGCCGCTACGCCCCGGCCGACCCGCGCGGCTCCTGCGCTTCCGGGCGGATCTCGGCCACGTCCTCGGCATCGACATCGGCGCCAACAAGCTGCTCGTCGTCGTCGCCGACCTGAACGGGGACGTGGTCGCGTCGCAGCGGCGGCCGGTGCAGGCGCGGGAGCGGGCCGACGCCGCCGCCCTGCTGAGGCAAGTCCAGGCGGCTGCCACGGCCGCGCTCGCCGCCGCCGGGACGCGGCGCTCGCTGCTCCAGGCCGTCGGCGTCGGTACCCCCGGCGTCGTCGACCCGGCGACCGGCCGGCTGAGCCTGGCGCCGCAGCTCGGTGGCTGGGAGAGCCTGCCCCTCGGCCGTCGGCTGCAGCGCTCGTTTCCGTGCCCCGTCCTTGTCGAGAACGAGGTACATCTGTCGGTCCTCGCCGAGCGCTGGCGTGGCGCAGCGCAGGGGATCGACGACGCGCTCTTCGTCCAGGCGGGTTACGGGATCGGCGGAGGCCTGCTCGTGGGCGGCCGGCTCTACCGGGGCGCGAACGGCGCCGCGGGAGAAATCGGCTATCTCCCCTTCACCGATGATTGGTCCCCGCGCGACGGCCTTGGGCCGTTCGAGCATGCGGCGGGGGGCAGCGCATACGCCCGGCACGGACACCGTGCGGCAGCGACCCGCGGCGGACGGCGGCTGCTCGAGCTCGCCGGCGGCGACCCCGACGCGATCGACGCCGAGATCGTCTTCGCCGCAGCGGCCGAGAGCAACGCAACAGCATTGAGGATCGTCGACACGCTGGTCCGGCGTCTCGCACGCGGGATCGCAGCCGCGGCGATCGTCGTCGATCCGCGGACGGTGATCGTGGGCGGCGGCCTTTCGCGGGCCGGCGAGATGCTGCTGCGCCCGCTCGAGCGCGAGCTGGCCGAACTCGTGCCGATCCCGCCGCAGGTCGTGCTCTCCGACCTCGGTGAGGAGGCGGTGGCGCTCGGTGCAGTCCGGCTCGCGGTACAGACCGTCGAGGACCGCCTGTTCGGCATCGCGGCGGAGGCAGTCTGATGCGCGTCCTCGCCGTCGGCGCGCATCCCGACGACCTGGAGATCCTCTGCGGCGGCACGCTGGCACGGTTCGTCCAAGAGGGACACGAGGTGGTGATGTGCAACGCGACGCTTGGCAACCGCGGCAGCTTCGAGCACACCTCGGAGGAGATCGCCGAGATCCGGCTGCGCGAGGCGCGCCGCGCTGCCGAGATCGCCGGCGCCGAACATGTCACGCTCGGCTTCACGGACGGAGAGGTCGATGCGACCGACGACGCACAACGGACCGCCGTGATCAATCTCGTGCGCGAGGTGCGTCCCGACCTGATCCTCACGCACTCCGTGGGCGACTACATGTCCGATCACAACGAGACGTCGAAGCTCGTGTTCGACTGCAGCTTCCACGCGACGCTGCCGCTGCTCGAGACCGGCAAGCCGCACCACGACATCGTCACGCCGATCTATTTCATGGACACCGTGATGGGGCTCGGCTTCCATCCCACCGAGTACGTCGACGTGACGTCGACAATCGAGACGAAGGTCGCCATGCTCGAGGCGCACGAGAGCCAGCTGACGTGGCTGCGCGACCACGACGGGATCGACGTCGTCGAGCAGATGCGCACGGCCACGCGCTTCCGCGGCCTGCAGTGTCGGGTCCAGCACGCTGAGGGTTTCGCGCCGTGCCTGACCTGGCTCCGGGCCACCACCAGGCGCCTTCTTCCCTGACGAAAGGATCGGACAGTGGCAGTCGACCTCGGCTTCGAGTACGGCCTCGCCCGTTTCATCGACTTCCGCGACGAGGCCGAGTGCGAGCGCGTCCGCCGGATCGGCCGCGCAGAGCTGACTGAACACGCGAATCCGGACTTCCGGATCGCGGTCGTCGACGACCCGGCCGAGTTCTACCGCGCGTTCGCGGCAGACCTCGTCGGCCGGATCCGCGCCGCGCGCGACGAGGCCCGCACCTTCGTCGCGATCCTCCCGGTTGGGCCGATGCCGCAGTACGAGCTCGCTGTCCGGATGATCAATGAGGAGCGCCTCTCCCTCGCACACGTCCACACGTTCAACATGGACGAGTACGCGAACGAGGAGGGCGTCACCGCGCCGGTCTCGTGGCCCGGCTCGTTTCAGCGCGCGATGCAGGAGCGCTTCTTCGCGCTCATCGACCGGGAGCTCCGGCCGCCGGAGAGCCAGATCCACTTCCCGACGACCCAGGCGATCAGCGACTACAGCGAGCGTCTCGAGGAGCTCGGCGGGGCCGACGCCTGCTACGGCGGCATCGGCTGGTGCGGGCACATCGCGTTCTGGGAGTCGCACCTCGGCCACGAGTTCGACGGCGATCTCGACGCGTACAAACAAGCCGGCGCTCGCCTCGTCGAGCTGCACCCGATGACGATCATGCAGAACGCGCTCCACTCGTTCGGCGGCGACTGGTCGTGGGTGCCTCCGAAGGCCAACACGATCGGGCCGCGCGAGATCCTCGGTGCGCGGCACCGCAGCTTCTGGCTCGACGGCGACATCGGCGGCGGCGTCTCGTGGCAGCGCTTCATTGCGCGCCTCGTCGCCCACGGCCCGGTGTCGGAGTTCGTTCCGGGCTCGATCCTGCAGACCGCCCAGACCGATTACACGATCCTCGGCGGCGTCGCCGACGACGTCGAGATCCACATGGCCTGAGGCCGAAGCGGGCACGTCGTCGTCGTCGAACGCAAGGGCCCCGATCCGGAGGCCTCAGGCCTTGCCGATCCTAATGAGACATCGTCCCCTTGACGTCGCCGACCTTCAGCAGGCCGACCTGGCCCTGATCGACAGCGGCGAAGGCGTGGGAGACGAACGGGTAGAGGCCGGGCTGGTCGATCTTGACATCGAAGACACCGCCGCCGCCGGCCGGCACAGTCACCGTCTGCACGTTGTGCAGGGCGTCTGCCGGGTTCATGTCACCGAAGACGTAGGCGGTGTTCAAGATCGTGCCGACGATATGGAAGTCGGTGTCGAGCGACGGGCCGGCGTCGACGACCCAAAAACGCACGAGCTCGCCCGGTTTCGCCGTCAGCGGATGCTTGACGTACTGGCCGGAGTAACCGTTGAAGGTCATCCAGTCGGGCTGGCGCGCGTGGGCCTTGGCCATGTTGAACTGTGCCGGCTTGTTCAGCCCGTCGGAGTCGAGATACCACTCACTCGCGACCAAGACGTAGTTCTTGTCGGCCTTCGGCAGGACGCCCGCCGGCGGCTCGACAACGATCGCCCCGTACATGCCGTTGGCGATGTGCATCAAAACTGGCTTGGTGCCGCAGTGATACATGAACACGCCGGCGTCGTTGGCACGAAAGCTGTAGCTGACCGACTTGCCAGGGAAGACGTCGCCGAACGCCTTGTCGGGCGCGATACGCGCGGCGTGGAAGTCGACCGAGTGCGGGATTGCCCCGTTGTTCGTCAGCGTGATCTTGACGAGTTGGCCCTGACGGACATGGATCACCGGGCCCGGCGCGCCGCCGGCCCAAGCCCAGGCCGAGTACCTGACGCCCGGCGCGATCTGGATGTTGATGTCGGTCAGCGCAAGCTTGACGTTCGCGACCGGGCCCGCAGGCACCGCAGGTAGTGTCGCCGGGTACGGCTTGTGGGCCGCCGCCAGCGCGTCCGCGTTCGCCGGCGCCGCGCCGGCAAAGCTCGTCAACGCCCCGAGGCTCGACGTCATCCCGGGCATGGCCGCCATCGAGTCGGTGGTGCTGACCTTGGCCTGGTTGGCGTCGTCGCGCGCGTTACGCGCATCGAGCCACATCAGCAACGCAAAGAAGCCCAAGACCGCTACCAAGAGACCAAGCAGCAGGGAGACGACGCCCAACAAGGCATCCTTGAAGCCGAGTGACTCCGGCTCTCCGCGGTGCTTGCTGACGTAGCTGCTCATCAAGATCTCCTTTGCTCGAACGCTTGCCTCAACGCTACGAGCAACGGCGTGTGCCGCCCTCCAGATCCGCCCGCACTCATTTGGGGAATTCCCGCAGACTTCGTTGCGGTCTTCCCGCAACCTACGGCGTCGCCCAACACTTGGTCGGCCGGCGGAACCTCCTTCCCCCAGGAGGAGTAGTAGGGAACGATGAGCACCCGCGTGCTCTTGCTCGCGGTCAGCACGGCCGCGATCGCCATCGCCCCCGCGGCAAGCGCGGGGGACGCGCGCCTCGGCGGCTGGGTCGTGTACTGGAGCGAGAGTCCGTGGCCCTCGATCTGGCCGTCCGGCCGGACGGTTCGCGCGACCACCGGATCCTTCGGAACCGGCAGAGCGCGAAGCGGGCCCGGCTTTCGCCCGACCGGAAGTGGGTTGCATTCATCGGAGCCCCGCCCGGCAAGGCGCCGATGAGCGACTTCGACATCCAGCTGGTCCGGCTCGACGGCACCGGCCTCCGCAGAGTTACCTCCACCGCCGACTGGGACATCGACGCCGCGTGGTCGCCCGACGGCCGGTGGCTGAGCTTCACGCGCAGCGCACCGAGCCCGAACGGCTGCGCGGACGCGTCGATCTGGGTCGTCCGCCGGGACGGCAGCGACCCCCGTCATGTCGCCGCAGGCTGCGGCGCCCGCTGGTCGCCCGACGGCACGGAGCTCGTCTACACCTCTCCGGACGGCCACGACTTCTCGGTCGTCGACGTGAACGGCGGCACGCCACGGCTCCTGCTCTCGCCGCCGGCTGCGGCCTACCAGCAAGCCGCCGGCTGGTCTCCCGTCCAGAAGGCGATCCTATTCACCCGCACTTCCGATCAGACCGGCCGGAGCGGCGACGTTTTCGTGATCGCCCCCGACGGCACCGGGATCCGGAAGCTCGGGGCCGGCTTCGCCGGCGCCTGGTCGCCCGGAGGGCGGCACGTCCTCTACACGCGGTCGTTCTCGTCGGCACTCTTCGTGATGGACGCCGACGGCTCAGGCAAGCGGCAGCTCGTCGCCACCCTCGCGTCCGAGCCCGACTGGCGCTAACGCGCCTGAGAGCGCCGCCCGATTCGCGACGAGCCACTCGAGATCGCGGCGCGTCGCCTCCTCGGAGCCGGTCGCGAGGAAGGTGTCGTACGGAGAGACGCCGCGGCGGCCGAGATCCACGAGCTCTGACAGATCGCGTCGTTCGAGCTCTTCGACGGCGTCGACGATCCAGGCGCCCGGATCGACTCCGTAACCGGCGCACAACCGCCGCACGCGGCGTGCGCGGTCGGGGACCTGCGAGAAGCCCCACGCGATGCAGACGTGATCCGGCAACAGAGGCGCGAACAGAAGCACCGCGCGTAAGAAGTCGTCGAGCGGCGGCGCCGGGCCCGCGAGATCCCAGTCGATGAGCGCATACGGGAGGCCGTTCCGGTAGACGACATTTCCGGGATTGACATCGTTGTGGCAGACGACGTCGCCCGGCCGGGGCGTGCGGCCGAGCCGCCAATCCGCGTCGGGCGGCGGCACGAAGGTCTCGACTGCCTCTCGAAAGGATCTGAGGAGTCGCCCTAAAGCGATGAGCGACTCGTCGGTCTTCGGCGTGTCGACTCTCGAGCGCGCCTCACTCGGCAGAAACGTCAACACCTCGCGCCCCGCTTCGTCGAATCCGAGCACGCGCGGCGAGCCCTCGAAGCCGACGTGCTCGAGGTGCCGCAGCAACGCGTGCACGGTCGGCGTCCAGCGCCCGGTCGTGCGGCGCACCGTCCTACCGACGATCGCGGTGCCGCCCAAACGGCCCTCGCGCGGGGAGCTCGTCACCCGGCGCACCGTCCGGTGCAACGGGAGCAGGTCGGTGCGTCGCCTACTGCAGTCACAGCGGCGGACATCAGCAGCCGCCCGGATTCGCGTGTAGCGGTCAGCACACGCGAACGAGTGCGGCCGGATCCCGGATCAGGACCCACGGGTGCCCGTCGATGACGACGAAGCCGCGCGGCAGACCGGGCACGGGCACCTGCTGAACGCGATGCCTGGCCGGGTCGACGCGAAGGACGTACGGGCCGAGGGTGCCTGTAGTTCCGATGTCGTAGACCGCCGCCACCCACAGGTCGCCGGCCGCAGCTGTGACCGTGGTTGGTGCGAGCGGGACCGGCAACAACTCGCCGTTCGGACGCCCGGTTGCCGCCGAGATCGGGACGAGAGCGCCGGGGCGCCCGGGGAAGCTCTCGCCGCCGGCTTGCGCGCTCCAGACGGTACCTCCGGCGAAAGCGACTCCGAAGCTCAGAGACTTCGTGCCGTCCGGTCGGATGCGGGCCGTCGCGACGACGTTCCCGCGCACGATCTTGACGAGGCCGTGCCAGCCGGCGCTCCAGAGCTGATCGCCGCGTGCCTGCAGCGACATCGTCGTCGCCTTGCCGAGGAGGACGATCCGTGTGACTCTGTTCAGCCGGGGGTCGATTCCGTAGACGCGGTGAACCGCGGTTTCGCCCCCGCTGAGCCAGACAGCCGAGCTCGTCACCGCGAGCGAGAGGCCGAAATGCGTGTCCTGCACTCGCGCGACGATGCGACCCGCGGCTGGGTCGATGCGAAGCAGCGTGACGCCGCGCATCCCCTCCTTCTGACCGACGACCCACAGCGAGCCGAAGCCGTAACCGAACGACCACGGCGGCAGGCTCACCCGGATCACCACCTGCGCGGTCCCGCCGATCGGATCGACGCGGATGACGCTACCGGCTTGGCCGTCGCGAGTCAGGACCCAGGTCGAGCCGCCGGCCGAGATCGCCGCCTGAGGCGTACCGGAGAGGGCGATTCGTTCGCGAACCTGCGGAGCGTTGCAGACGACAGCGACGGAGGTCGCCGCCGTGGCAGCGTCCGCGGAGACGGCAAGCACCACCAGGGCAAGCGCGGCGACCATTCTCATCTCCTACCTACACCCGCACTGACCATCTGGTTCCCCCCACCCCCGCAGCACCGCGCCGCCTGCTCGTACGGCAGCTCTGCACGACGCGCAGCTCGACCGCTGCTCGCCGCACCGGGGGCAGGTCGTCCACGCAGCGGTGAGCTCCGGTCCCAGCCGCTCGGCATCGAGTCGTGCGTCCTCCGACCGCGGCGAACGGGGCAAGCTCACCGTGACCCTGAACCATGCGTAGGATGACCGTGCGACGCTCGGTCCGACTCTTCGTCGCAGCTGCGGCTCTTGTCGTCAGCCAGTTGTGCGCGCTGGCCGGGAACGGCGGTGTCACGACCGTCTCCGTGTCGAGCCCGTTCGCGCGCTGCCGCGATGGGCAGCCGACGGTCGTCCGGAATGCCGAGGTCGAGCCGTCCCTCGCACTCGATCCACGGCGGCGGAGGCACATCGTGGTGCTCTACCAGCAAGACCGCTACCGCGACGGGGCTGCGCGCGGCATCGCAACGGCCACGTCGTCGGATGGGGGCCGCACGTGGAGTCGCAGCGTGATCCCAGTCGGGCTGTGCGCGACCGGAAGCGACCGTGCGCCCTTCCGCCTCACCGATCCGTGGGTCTCGATCGGGCCGGACGGGCGCGTCTACGCGCTCGCGAGCGCGTTCGTGGCAACGTCCGCCGACGGCGGCCGGAGCTGGACGAAGCCGGTCGAGCTCGCCTCGCGCTCCGACCGGTACTTCCTCGACAAGGGATCGCTCACGGCCGACCCGGCGCGGGCGGGTGTCGCCTACGCAGTGTGGGCGCGCTTCGTCCAACCCGCATACGGTCCGCCCGTCGAGAGCGATGCGATGCTGACGAAGACGACCGACGGCGGACGCACCTGGTCGGTGCCGAAAGTGATCCTCCCGAGGCAGCGAGGAGCCGGCTCGATCTCGAGCGTGATCCTCGCGGATCCAGGGCGCCGCCGCCTCTACCATCTCGCGTTCTGGCAGATCGGCACGGCTCCGAGCCTCCGGCAGCCGTCGCGGCTGGTCGTACAGTCCTCGCAGGATGGGGGATCGTCGTGGTCGCGGCCGTACACGATCGCGCAGGTCTACACGGTCGGGCTGCGGACGCGTGAGGCCGGCAGCGGGGAACAGATCCGCACCGGTTTCGCCGTTCCCTCGTTCGCCGTCGATCGCCGGAACGGGACGCTCTACGCCGCCTGGCAGGACGCACGTTTCGCCGGAAAGCGCCATGACCAAATCGTCCTCGCGCATTCAGCCGACGCCGGGCAGACGTGGAGCACACCGGTCCGCGTCAGCGGCGTTGCAATGCAGGCGTTCGTTCCCAATGTCGCCGTTACGGGCCGCGGAGTCGTGGGTGTCGCGTACTTCGAGACCCCGACAGGACGCTCGCCGCGCCCGGTATCGACCAAATACCGACTCGCGATCTCTCGTGACGGAGGCCAGTCGTTCATGCGTGTGACGGTCGGCGGAGCCTTCGACCTCGCTCACGCTCCGCTGATGCGGTCGGTGCCCCAGTTCGCCGTACCGCCCGGCCTGTTTCTCGGCGACTACATGGGTCTCGCGGCGGATGAAGACGCCTTCCACCTCGCGTTCGTCACGACGAACCCGACCGCTCGGAACCCCACCGACGTGCGCTATGGACTCGTCGCTGCGCGCTGAGCGCCTTGCCGGACGCCGATTCGGCGTGCGGTGGGAATGCGTCGGCGTCGAGTCGAGGAAGCGGTACGCGCGCGACCGGGCTTCGTCGTGCGAGAAGCTCTCCCAGGCGTTTCCGTCCCGGCTTCGGTCCTCACGAACGGTTCCCCACTGGCGCTCGCTGAGGTACGGGCCCCAGCGCCGCCAAGGTCCCGGCTCGGACAGGCGCTCTCGCTCTTTCGACATGGCCGACCTCCGATGACTCGGACGCCGCGATCCTGCGCCGACGCCGGGTGACGCGCCGTCATCCAGCAGGGGTGATGTCCGCTCGCCCGCCTGGCGCAGAAGCTACCCGGCTGTGACGATGGTGCACGAGATGCCGCAGCCCGCTTCGCCCGATGTGAGGTGGCCACAGCAGCCCGTCATCCACGAGGTATTCACGTGGCCGTGGCTCACCGCGCTCTCGCGCCGAGCGGGAGCTCGGGTGACGCTCGCCGATGTACCGGCGGACGCCTGGGACGCCCTCGCCCTACCGGGCGTCGAGGCCGTGTGGTTGATGGGCGTCTGGCGCCGAAGCGAGCGAGGGCGGGCGATCGCGCTCCAGGAGCCGTCCTTCCGACAGGCGACCGCCGCGACGCTCGCCGATGCGGACGATCGAGACGTCATCGGCTCGGCGTACTGCATTCGCGCGTACGACGTCGACGAGAGGCTCGGAGGCGACGACGGGCTCGCCGCCGCTCGGGAGGCCCTGGCCCGCCGGGGCCTCAAGCTCGTCCTCGACTGGGTGCCGAACCACGTGGCGCCGGACCACGGCTGGGTGCACACGCACCCGGAGTACTTCGTCCACGGCTCGCCGGCTGACCGCGAGCGCGAGCCCGACGGCTGGCTCGAGACGCCGAGCGGGCTGCTCGCCCACGGGCGCGACCCTTACTTCCCGCCGTGGCCCGACGTCCTCCAGCTGAATCCGCTGAGCCCGGGCCTCCGCGACGCCGTCGTCGCCACGCTCTCCGGCATCGCGGAGCGCTGTGACGGAGTCCGCTGCGACATGGCGATGCTCTTCCTCGACGACGTCGCCGCGCGCACCTGGGGCGACCGCCTCGGTCCGCCGCAGGGCGAGCCGTACTGGGTCGAGGTTGTCCGTCGTGTGAAGGTAGAGCATCCGGACTTCCTGTTCCTGGCGGAGGCGTACTGGGATCTCGAGTCGCGCCTCTTCGCTGAGGGCATCGACCGCTGCTACGACAAACGCCTCACCGACCGTCTCGCGGCCGAGGGCGCCGAGTCGCTGCGCGACCACGTTCGCGCCGACCTCGACTGGCAGTCGCGACTCGTTCGCTTCCTCGAGAATCATGACGAGCCGCGCTCGGCGTCGATCTTCCCCCTGCCGCGATTGCGCGCGGCGGCGATCGCACTTCTCACGCTGCCCGGTACGATCCTGCTCTACGAAGGGCAGACGGAGGGTCGGCGCGTGCGCACTCCTGTCCACCTCGCGCGAGCACCCGACGAGGAACCCGAGCCGGAGATCGAGGAGCTGTGGGCACGACTACTGCCTCTCGTCGCCGAGGAGCAGATCCGCACCGGCACGTGGCGCGCGCTCGAGGTCGACGGCTGGCCGGACAACCAGAGCTGCGTCAACCTCGTGGCGTGGCGCTGGGACGAGCACCTCGTCGTCCTCAACTACTCGGATGTCCGCGCTGACGGCCGCGTCCGGCTCGACGAGCCGGCGCTCGACCGCCAGTGGACGTTCGTCGACGCGCTCGATGGGGCGTCCTACGAGCGCGACGGCCCCGAACTCGACGACGCAGGGCTCTACGTCGCGTTGCCGCCCTACGGAGCGCATGTCTTCCGCATTGAACGCGGATAGCCGCTACTGATTCGACAGCGGCCGGGTGCTCACGTGTCCAGCGTCGTCAACGGTGACGAGGAGCAGGTCGCCGCCGCGCCGGAGCACGGCAGAGTCCGCGGTCTGGCTCTCGAGCGCCCAGCCCTGCGCTGCCCAGGTGGCCACGGCGCCGTCAAGCCGCCGCCGCCGCTCCTCAGCCGGAACGGCCGCGCCGCCGCGGCGCGCGAGCAACGCCGCGAGCACGACCAGCGCGACCGCGAGAATTCCGAGGAGCACCCAGACCCACGTGGGGGTGCCGTCGCTCGTCGACGTGGTGGTGCCGGACGTGGGCACGATCACCGTCCTCGTCGTCGTCTGCTGCACAGTCGCCGTCGTGATCGACGTCGTCGCCGGCGCCGTTGTCGCCTCGGTCGTGGTCGCGAGCTCGGTCGTCGTCGCGGTGGTCGTCTCGGCCGCTCGGCCTCCTGCCGCGATCGCGCCGGCCAGAGCTCCGGCGGCGAAGAGGATGGCAAGACCTGAGACGTTCATCGCCCTCGGCACGGGCACACGATTCCCGGCAGCAGGGTGGGCCGTCCTCACACGGAACAGGTGGTTCCAGAGCGGTGTTGCAGCTTCTCCGAAGCTAGTGCATCCGGCCGGAAGTTCAGTGGTTTATCCGGCGAGTGGCTCGTCGTTCGTGGCAAGGACGCAGGGAGCCCCGATAGTTCAACTATCGGGGCGACCGAGGACGCGGCCACGGGCGGCGAGACGCCGCCGGGAAGCTGCCGAACTTCCGGCCGGGTGTACTAGTCGCCGTCCCGCGGCTTGACACCCCGACCGCGATCAGCGACCACTAGAACGTCGCAAGGCGGCCGGAGGGTCGCAACAGGAGACGAGGGGTGGATCTTTCGATGACTTGTGCGCCGCGCGGCCCGACGATCAACAAGTCCGGCTGGAACTGACGGATCAGCTTCCGGAGCACATCCCCCAGGTCGCCGTGCCGCTCGACGATCCGCACGTTCGGCCCGAGATCGGCTTTGTTTGCTTCGAACTGCTCTATCCGCAGCGTCGCTCTTGCGGCCGCCTCAGACGCACGCGCTTCGTACTCATCAGGGCGCGACATTCCGACCGGCACCGCGTAGCTGACCGGAGCCACGTTCGCCAGCGTGACTGACCCAATGTGTCGCATCGCGCCAAGGAGAAGCGTCACCTCATCAACGGTGATTGAGTCGTCCACCGCAGCGACAACACGTTGCCAACGCTCGAGCTTCATGCTCATGGTCTCTTCAGGTAGTGAGACCAATCGGCGATTGCACCGCTCTTCCGCGACGAGCATCGAGCAGCGGCGGGTGAGACGCACTCACCCGCCGTGGATGGCCGGGAACCGCGAGCGCCGCGCGACCTTGGGCGCCGGTGCCCTGCTCGGGAGCGTGTCCCTGCTCGACGCGCTCCACGAAGTACGCGATCTCAGGGCCCCACGGGTCAGCGGGCTCGACGGGCACGGACACCGGCTCGCCACGCGATCGGAGTTGCCTGTGTTGTTGCCTCTCCAGGAGGACGTCGAGCCGAGCAAACGGATGTGCTCGGCCCGTCGTCCGCAACGAGAGAATCGTCAGCACGAGGACACGGGCCCAGGCGTACTTGCCCGTCCCAGCGCTCGTGCGGCGTCATGCCGCCGCGCAGCTCACCTCCGGATTCCACATCGAGAACATGCCGCTCGGGTTGTGCTTCCAGATCCAGGCGTGCAACGAGTAGAACGGCGGCAGGCCGAAACGGTTGTCGGCCGGCGTGAAGTTGAACTCCTGCCCGAAGAGCGTCGGGGGTGAGGCGTGCGTCGCGTCCCAGTCCGACTGGAAGACGACGTACTCGAGCGCGACGAGTCGCTTCTGCCCGTTCGCCTCCGGCTCGTACACGAGTGCCTCAGGCGTCCATGCGTCGATCACGCCGTCGGCGACCAGAGAGCCCTTCACATAGTGAATCCCCATCGCACCCATCTCGGGCATGTCGTCCATTGCGATGCACGCGATCTTCTTCTTGTCGAGCAGCAGCCCGTACTCGGCGGTGGTTGCAACCCCGAGCTGGTGGTAGCGCGCCGTGGCCTGAGCCGCATCAGCGAGCGTCGCGCGGGTGTCGCCGCTCGACTTCGCCGCCGCGATTCCGATCGAGCCGCCCGCCGCGACGCCCACGACGAGCAGCGCGACCGCAAGGCGTCGCATGTTCCTGAACGCTGATCTCATCTCTCCGCCTTTCAGTGGTAGAAGTACGGATCGAGCACTCGGACCTCGGTGATACGGTCGACGGGTAGGTCGTTCCGCGCGCCGGTCTTCCTGATCGCCTCGGGGCTCGGGCCGTCGTAGACGCAGAAGCTCTTTCGTCTGTCGTCGCTCACGTAGGAGGTGAGCCACGTCACGCCTTCTTCCGCATTCCGCTCGACGAACTCCAGGCACAGGGCCGCACCTTCGACCTCAGCGGCGATCTGCACTCCGTCCGTGAACGTGCGCTCGACGACGTACCGTGGCATCACCTTTCTCCCTCGCTCCCTTGATCCCCATGCTCTCCGCGTTCGACGGTACGGCGAGGGCCGCCGGCGCACATCGGCGGAGCTGCCCAGATTTCGGTCCGCCGCTACCGATCTTGGGCGGTCAAGCCGTGCCGGGCGGCTTCCGCTGCCGCCTCGCCCCGGCTACGGACGCCGAGCTTGCGCAGGATCGCGCTGACGTGGTGGTCGACCGTTCGACTGGAGAGCACGAGGCGCTGAGCGATCTCCGCGTTGCGCTGCCCTCGAGCCAAGAGCCGAAGCACCTCGAGCTCGCGGCTCGTCAGGCCACATGGGTTCTCTTGCGTCGAGCGCCGCGGTCCGCGCGGCACTCGGCGGGCACCGGCCTCGTGGAGCGAGCGCGCGACCATCGCCGCTGCCGGCTGGGCACCCAGTCCCTGGAGGTCCTCCAACGCGCGCCGAAGCGAGCTCTCCTCGCCGGTCTCGGCGAGCGTTAGGGCAGCTTCGTACGGGCACCCCAGGTCGCGCCAGTGCTCGGCCTTTCCGGCCTCGTCGCCGTCGAACCGGAACGGAAATTCGAACGCCGTGCCGGCCGGAAGCGTGACCTCGAAGCCGGCACGCCGCCGCCACTCGGCCAGCTCTGCGGTGAGCCAGCCGAGCTTCCGCGCGAGCGCGAGCGCGAGCGCATTCTCGGTCGCCTCGACGACACCGTCGGCGTCGCCCGCAAGCCAAGCGGCTTCCGCTCTCGCGAGGGAGACGGGGCCGAGCCGGTGCAGCTCCTCCGTCGGCTCGGCAAGCGCCCACGCTTCCGCGAGGAGCTCCGAGTGGCCCGGGTCGCCGCGGCGGACGCGGACGAGCGCGAGCACCGCGAGGGCGCCGATGCGCGGCGTGGTGGAACTGCGGCGGATGCGCAGCACTGAGGCAGCCGTTTCAGCTGCCTCGGTCCAGCGTCCCTCGTTCAGCTCCAGACGTGCGCGCCACGCCAGCAGATACAGCCGGAAGAGCTCGAAGCCTCGCTCGCTGCAGTACTCGATTCCCTCGTCGATGTACGCGTGCGCGAGAGAGTGGAGGCGCCGGTCGACGGCTCCTCCTCCGAGGAGGATGTACGCGCGAGCCACGTGCGCGTCGAGACCGGCGGCGCGGGCACGTTCGGCGCTCAGCTCGAGCGTCTCGCGCCCTCCGCTCCAGAACGCGACCGCTCCGATCGTGGCGAGCGCGTACACGGCGGTCTCCGTGTCGCCGTGATGCTCGGCGAGCTCCAGCGCGCGGCGGCCCCACATCGTCGCTTCGTCGGAGAGCGAAGCAGCCGAGCAGAGGCTGGCGAGGTTGCCGTACGCCCTGGCGAGCTCGGGCCCGGGCGGCAGGGTCTCGAGCAACGCAACCGCCTCCCTGGCGAGGCGCTCGGACTCGCCCGTCCGTCCGGGGCACCAGAGGATCTCGGAGTACCGGCGGAGCGCGTCGCCCTCGGCAAGCCGTGCTCCGAGCGCTCGATGCAATCCGAGTGCCTGCTCGATCGCTTCAATGGCCTCGTCGAGCTGATCGCTCACGAAGCACTCGTCGAAGCGACTGGTCCAGAGATCCGCGCGCTCGGACGGCGGCAGCCGGTCGCCGAACCGCAGAGCCCGCCCATACTGGGCGGCGGCCTCGCGGTGGGCGCCGAGCAACGCCGCGCGGGCCGCCGCCGCCGGCGCGTACAGGAGCACCGCGTCCGCGTCGGCGGCTCCCTCCGCGTGATGTGCGACCCGGGCGAGATCCACCCTGCTGCCCGGCGGGTCGACGAGTGCGGCCAGCGCCTTCCGGTGCAGCGTGAGGCGGCGGTCCGGGGAGAGCGACTCCTCGATCGCCATCCGCGCGAGCTCGTGCCGGAAAGCGACCGCGCCGGTGACCGCGGTGAGCATCCCCGACGTGAGGCATTCGTCCAGCCTGTCGATCGCTTCGGCGGCCGTTGCTTCGAGGAGCCAGAGCTCCGCCTGTGGCGGCACGACCGCGACGACTTCGAGTAACTGCCGCGCTGTCGGGCTGAGGCGCGCGGCGCGCGTGAGCACCGCGTCGCGGACGGTCTCGGGAAGATCGTGCTCGAGCGCCGCAAGCGTCTCGACAAGGAAGAACGGATTGCCGGCCGTCCTGCGGTACAGCTCGTCGGGATCGACGTCGTGAGGCAGTGCCAGCGTCGCGACCGAGGCCGGAGAGAGTGGGTGCAACGCGAGGCGCGTCAGCGTTCCGGCAGTTGCGAGCTCGCCGAGCACCATGCGCAGAGGATGGAAGCGGTCGAGCTCGTCGTCTCGATAGCTGCCGACGACGAGCGCAGGCACGGCGTCGATCCTGCGGCCGAGCAGCGTCAGGACGTCGAGCGTCGCCTCGTCGGCCCAGTGCAAGTCCTCGAGCACGACGATCGAGCCGGGCCGTGCTGCGAGGTCACGGGCGAATGCAGCGGCGACCTCGTGCGGCACCGCTCCACCTTCGACCAGTTCGGCAAGCTCGCCGCCGGTTGCAGCGGCGATGTCGAGGAGCGGGCCGAGCGGTCGCGGTGTGTAGAGCGCGTCGCACGCTCCCCAGAGGATTCTCGTCGCGCCGTGCCGGCCGCTGCAGAACTCCCGCAGGAGCGCGGTCTTGCCAACCCCCGCCTCGCCGCCGACGACCACCAGGTGCCCGCGTTTGGCCTCGAGTGCCGGAGCGAGGGAGTCGGAGAGAGCCGCGAGGCCCGCGGCGCGCTCGAGCAGTTCCGGCCGGGTCGCGGGTGCGCTCACCGATGTCGCCATCCGGACATCGTGCACGCACTGCTGCCGCGCTAGCAAGCGGCGGCACCCTGAAGCGGACGCGAAGGGGTCCGTTACGCGCGCCCTAGTGCCGAGGGCGGGACTCGAACCCGCATGGCCCTGAGGGCCACCCGATTTTAAGTCGGGCGCGTCTGACCAGTTTCGCCACCCCGGCTCGCGCAGCGTAGCCCCTGTCGTTGTGGCAGGCTCCGCGCTGTGACGCACGACGTGATTGTCGCGCTCGCCGTGCTCGGGGTCGTCGGCCAGGTACTCGGAGGAAGCCTGATCGTGGTCGCCCTCCTCGCGGCCGCGGGCGTGGGCGCGCCGCTCCGGGCCCTGCGCGAGACCCTCTGGGGCTACGAGCTCTGGGCCGCGTTCGTGGTCGCGTCAATCGCGACCGGCGGCAGCCTCTTCTTCTCCGAGATTGCGCACTTCGTCCCGTGCGAGCTCTGCTGGTTCCAGCGGATCTGCATGTACCCACTCGCGATCACGACCCTGCTCGCAGCACTCGCCGGTGACCACCGGGCCGCTCGCTATCTCCTGCCGCTGCCGATCGTCGGCGCCGGCGTCTCCGTCTACCACCTGCTGGTCGAGAACGGCGTCGTGGAGCAGGCGAAGGCCTGCGAGCTGTCTGCCCCCGGCGGCTGTGCGACGAAGTGGATCAACGAGTTCGGATACATGACGATCCCGACTCTTGCGTTGACCGCCTTCGTTCTTCTCATCGGATTCTTAGCGCTCGCCGCCGCCGGAGAAGAGGACGAGGTAGCTACCCTTCCGAACCGTGCCTAGCGGCAAAAAGAGCAAGCAGGCGCGGCGCGTAGCCGCGACGCCCCCGCCGGTCCAGTCGAAGGGCGGCCCGCGCCGCCGTCAGGCGAACCCGCGTGTGCTCGCGCTCGCGGGCGGTGTGGCGCTGCTCGCGATCGTCGGGATCGTTCTCGGCATCGTCCTCTCCGGCGGCGGCAATGGCACCTCGCTGAAGGACATCCCGAGCACGGGCTCCGTCGCGAACGGCCTGCCCGGCGCCTCCGACGTCCAGGCGCAGTACCAGGGGATCCCGCAGAAGGCGCTCACCCTCGGCTCCGCGAATGCACCGGTCACGCTCGTCGAGTACATCGACCTTCAGTGCCCGTTCTGCCAGCAGTTCGAGACCCAGGTGATGCCGAACATCCTCACGAAGTACGTCCGGACGAACAAGGTGAAGGTCGAGATGCGCCCGCTCGGGTTCCTCGGGCCGGACTCGGTCAGCAGCCGCAAGGCGCTCCTCGCAGCGGCCGAGCAGAACCGCGCCTTCAACTTCGCCGAGATCCTCTACTACAACCAGGGCACCGAGAACACCGGCTGGCTGAACGACACGATGATCGCCCAGGCTGCGGCGAGCATCCCCGGCATGAAGGTGCACGAGCTTCTGAATGCACGCTCCTCGAGCGCGATCGCCGACGAGGCGAAGACGTTCGACAATCAGGCGCTCGCGGACAAGGTCTCGGGGACGCCGACGCTGTACGTGGGCAAGACGGGCACGAAGGGCAAGCTCGTCCCGTTGACGAGCGCGACCGACCAGCAGACGCTCGTCGACTCGATCTCGGCCGCCCTCCCCTAAACGTCCGCAAATAGCGGGTTTTTCGTGCTTGCCCGGCGCCGGTGGCCCGAGTACTGTGCCCGAGCCGCCGCCGATGGACTCACGGGTTCGTCGGAGGCGGCATTTCTCTGGTCCGGGGCCGCACCGTCCGACGCCCGCTCTAGCGTTCGCGGGCCCGATGGTCATCACCGGAATCCTGATCGGTCTCGTACTCGGCGCCGGCGGCGCCTGGCTCGTGCTGCGCGCACAGTACGCGTCGAAGTTCGGCGTCCTCGAGGAGGCTCGCGGCTCGCTCGAGACGACGATGAAGGCGCTCGCGGCCGACGCCCTCGCGTCGAGCAACCAGTCCTTCGTCGAGCTCGCGAAGTCCCAGCTCGAGCAGCTGCAGCAGAAGACGACGCAGGATCTCGAACAGCGCAAGCAGGCGGTCGAGCACCTCGTCGGTCCGATCAAGGAGTCGCTCTCGAAGGTCGACGGCAAGCTGCACGAGCTCGAGGTCGCGCGCATGCGCGCGTACTCGGAGCTGTCGACGCAGGTACGCACGCTCGCGGAAGGGCAGAAGGAACTGCGCAGCGAAACCGGGAACCTCGTGAGCGCGCTCCGCGACCGCCCGAACGTGCGCGGCCGCTGGGGTGAGATCCGGCTGCGCCGCGTGGTCGAGATGGCCGGCATGCTCGAGCACTGCGACTTCGAGACGCAGGCGCACGTCGCGACCGAGGACAGCCGGCTGCGGCCGGACCTCATCGTGAAGCTTCCAGGTGCGAAGACGGTCGTCGTCGACGCGAAGTGCGCCGGCCAGGCCTACCTCGAGTCCCTCCAGTGCACCGACGAAGAGGAGCGACTCGCGAAGCTGCGCGAGCACGCCCGGCAGGTTCGGGACCACGTCTCGAAGCTGTCGGCGAAGAGCTACTGGTCGCAGTTCGCCGACACGCCCGAGTTCGTCGTGATGTTCATGCCCGGCGAGACGTTCCTGAGCGCAGCGCTCGAGCAGGATCCTGCACTCCTCGAGGAGGGCTGGAGCCAGCAGGTGATCATCGCGACCCCGACGACGCTGATCGCGCTGCTCCGCGCGGTCGCTTACGGCTGGCGGCAGGAGACGATCGCGGAGTCGGCGAAGGCGATCAGCGACCTCGGCCGCGACCTCTACACGCGGCTCGGCACGCTCACCGACCACTTCGCCAAGGTCGGGCGGGGCCTCGACACGGCGGTCCGGTCGTACAACGAGGCCGTCGGCTCGCTCGAGACGCGCGTGCTGCCGAGCGCGCGCAAGTTCAAGGAGCACGGCATCTCGCCGGCCGCGGAGCTCGCCCCGCTGAACGTCGTCGAGCGCGGCGTGCGCCCGGTCACGGCGCCGGAGCTTCCGGCCGCCGACGCCGACGCTGCCTAGACCGCTCGATCAGAACCGAAGCAGCGCCGCGAGCCCGCCGACCGGCTCGAGATCGCGCCTGCCGGATATCACGTGCACGGTGCCCCCGTGGGTGAGCGTCTTATGCACCGCCACGTCGAGCCCGTCATCGCGGCTCTGCATCGTCGTTCCGTCGAGCGGGCAGCTGCCGTTCGACATCTGCGCGCGCCCGCACGCCGGGCACTGGTACGCCGGCTGGTCGACGCCGTCCTGGACGAGGAGCAATTCGACACGGCCGTCAGAGGCAGCCTCGAGCGTCTGCTCCCAACCGGTCGCCGCGCGCCCGTTCCGGCCCGCCTCTTCGCGCCAGCGGTCGAGAAGCGCCGCCTCCTTGCCGCCCCACCAGCGGTCGACCACCGGGCGAACCGCCTCGAGGATCTGCGGCGCATCCGCATGCGCCTCGGCAGCCGTCCAGCCGATGAGACACGACGTCACTTCTTTCGAAAGGAGACCCTCGAAGTCCGAGCGCATGTCCTCCGCGCCGACGAGGACGACGCGCGGGCTGCCGAGGGTGCGCACACATGAGTCGAGCGTCTCCGCCACGCGACGCCAATGGCGCTCGACGATCTCGTCGATGTGCCGCTCGAAGCGCGCCTGCGACCAGCCGCCCTGATCATGCCGGCCCGGGACGTCGGTCGTCTGGTCGGCGATCTCCACGAGCTGCCCCGCTTCGAGCCGATAGACCTCCCCGCGCTCGCGACCCACGACGCCGACGAGGGTGCGCCCGGCACGGCTCGCCAGGCGGGCGAGTGGCGCGAGGTACAGCTCGGCCTCGAGCTTCACCTCGTCGGCGACTGCATCGGGCAGCGAGAGCGTGCTCCAGAGGCCGTCGAGCGACGCAGCGAACACGGCGACGCCGCGGACGCCCTGGCGCTCGAACCCGTCGTCGAACCAGGCGCGGATGCGCTTGACGTCGCCCTTCAGCCCTTGCCGCTGCTCGTGGGTGAGCGACGCCTTGCGCTCGTCGAACAACCGCTCGGCCTCCGACAGCAGCGAGTTCACCCGGGTCTCGACATGCTTCGCCGTCGGCGACTCGCTCGGATCGAGGCTCACGTAGAGGCTCACCGCACAGCCGTTCGAGGCTCGGAAGGCGGCGAGTTCTCGAAGCTGCTCCCAGGTGATCGTCCCTGCCACGACTCGTCCTCCTTTGCCCGGGCGCGACGATCTTAACCAGCCGCCCGCCTTCCGAAGCAGGGCGCCGCAGGGGACGGCGGCGCCGGAATCTCGAGGGGCGCTCACGCGTTTTCACCAATAGAGGGTCTGACCGGTGAGCGCCGGAGCCGATCCCTCTACCCTTAGAGCGCGAAGGCCCTCCCTTGCGGATGCCGTCGGGGAACGTCCTTCCGACGCGGATCGTTTACTACAGCAAGAACCAGAATTTTCAGGGAAGGAATGGACACCGAAATGAACGACGTGCATGAGCTGATCATCATCGGCGGCGGCCCGGCCGGTTACACGGCCGCCCTCTACGCGGCGCGGGCGAATCTCGAGCCCCTCGTGATCGAGGGCTTCAACTGGGGCGGCCAGCTGATGATCACGAGTGACGTCGAGAACTATCCCGGCTACCCCGAGGGCGTGATGGGCCCGGAGATGATGGCGGAATTCCGCCGCCAGGCCGAGCGGTTCGGCACCGAGTTCATCACCGACGACGTGTCGCGGGTCGACTTCACCGAGCGGCCCTTCCGCGTCTGGGTCGAAGACACCGAGTACCGGGCGCGCACCGTCATCATCGCGACCGGCGCTAGCGCCCGCTGGCTGGGCATCCCCGGCGAGCAGACCCTCATGGGCCGCGGCGTGTCGGCATGCGCCACCTGTGACGGCGCGTTCTTCCGCGACAAGGAGCTGATCGTAGTCGGCGGCGGCGACACCGCGATGGAGGAGGCCGTGTTCCTCACGCGCTTCGCCACCAAGGTGACCGTCGTGCACCGCCGCGACGAGTTCCGGGCCTCACAGATCATGCTCGACCGCGCACGCGCGAGCGACAAGATCGAGTTCGTCACGAACGCCGAGGTCGACGACATCCTCGGCGACGGCAAGGTCGAGGCGGTGCGCCTGCGTCACACGCTCACCGGCGAGACCTGGGATCTGCCGGCCAACGGCGTCTTCGTCGCCATCGGGCACGATCCGAACACAAAGCTCTTCGTCGACCAGCTCGAGCATGACAACGCCGGGTATCTCCTCACGAAGCCCGGGACCACCGAGACGAACGTGCCCGGCGTGTTCGCGGCGGGCGACGTCCAGGATCACACCTACCGCCAGGCGGTCACGGCCGCCGGCTCCGGCTGTATGGCGGCCCTCGACGCGGAGCGCCTGTTGGCCCATGAGGAGGGGCACGACGCGACGGCGCTCACTGCGCCGCGCGCCGAGGCCGCGGAGGTCTAGACCCGGCTACGTCGAATCCGCGGCCGTATGGCCGCGACCTGGATCGACCTCCTCGATCCCAATGAGGAAGAGCTTCGAGCGCAGGCGCCGCGGAAGCTTCAGGAGCCTGCGCTCGAGCTAATGCTTGCCCACTCGAGGCACGACGACGAGCCGCGGCCGACGATGCAGAGCCACGGCGACTACATCTTCGGCATCTTCCTGCTCGCCCGCGCGATTCCAGAGGAGAACCTCATCTACTACCAGGAGGTCGACGTCGTGATCGCCGACGACACGATCCTGACGGTGCGGAAGACACCGGCCGACGGCCGCGAGCCCTACGACCTCGGACCGCTGCGAGAGGCCGTCCGCGACTCGGACACACCGGGCATGATCGCGTACCGCCTCGTCGACGCCATCGCCGAGGCGTACCTCGACGTCGTCGACGACATCGATGCGGAGATCGACGAGCTCGACGACAGGGTCGAGGAGCAGGCTGCCGAGCAGACGCGGCTGCGGATCTCGGAGCTCCGCCACGATCTGCTTCACGTCCGGCGGACGCTCGCACCGATGCGCGACGCAGTTCGGAGCGTGGTCGACAACGTCGTCGAGGTCAAGCAGGGCCCAGAGGTCTTCACCCACGACGTCGAGATCGCGTTCTCGAGCGCGTACGACAAGCTGCTGCGCGCCCTCGACGGTCTCGAGTTCTCGCGCGACCTGCTCTCCAGTGTGCGCGACTACCACCAGTCGAAGGTCGCGAACGATCAGAACGAGGTGATGAAGCGCCTGACCGTGATCGCGGCGCTCATCCTGCTGCCGACGTTCATCGTCGGCCTCTACGGCCAGAACTTCGTGAACATGCCCGAGCTCAAGTGGCACTACGGCTATGCGTACTCGTGGGGGCTGATCGTCGCCACCACGATCATCCAGCTCTGGTTTTTCCGGCGTAAACGCTGGATCTAAGGCTACGATCGCCGCATAACGCCGCGCGTCTATCGCATCCCGTTCTCCACGAACGTCGAGCGCGTCGCGCTCGCCGCCGGGCACAAGGGAGTGAAGATCGACTGGGTCGACGTCGACCCCGCCGACCGAACCCCGGTCGAGGCGATCAGCGGCCAGCCGCTCGTCCCGGTGCTCGTCGACGGGGACGAGATCGTCTCGGACTCGCCCCTCATCCTCCGCTGGCTCGAGATCCGCTATCCGGAGCCGCGGCTCTACCCGAGCGACCCGGCGCGGCGCGCCGAGGTCCAGCTCTTCGTCGACTGGTTCAACGGGCTCTGGAAGCGGCCGCCGAACCTGATCGCAGCCGAGGAGGAGAAGCCCAGTCCGGATGCCGCCCGCATCGCCGAGCTCGCAGGCCGCATGCGCGAGTCGGTTGCGGTGTTCGAGGATCTGCTCCATGGGCGCGACTATCTCTTCGGCGAGTTCGGGATCGCCGACGTCGTCGCGTTCCCGTTCCTGAAGTACGCCGCGTTCGGGTTGCCGCCCGGCGACGACGAGCGCTTTCACGCAATCCTCGTCGAGCATCAGCCGTTGGCCGCGGACTCGCCGGTTCGGGCCTGGGCAGCGCGCGTCGACGAGCACCCCCGCAGCTAACTTGAGCGAATGCCGTATTTCATCTGCCCGAACTGCAAGCAGCGCTCCATCGACATCGACGGAGCCGAGGGCTTCTCGGAGGAGGCCGTCGCCTGCCGGCACTGCGGCTTCGGCTTCCTCTTCGAGCTGATGGACGACTACTACCCCGCGCCGGCGACGGGCCTCATCGTCTGCGACCGCGACGGCCGCATACTCGCGGCCGGGCGCGGCGTCTTCGAGCTCACCGGCTGGAAGGAGAGCGACCTGCTCGGCTCCGACGTCGTCGCACGCCTCGGGATCGGCGGCTTCGAGGAGGGCCGAAACCCGGCAAAGCTCGCGCTCGAATGGGGTGTGCGGCGGCTCGACGAGAAGCTCGAGCTCAGGACGCGCGGCGGCCACCAGAAGCCGATCACCGGCGACTTCTTCCCCGCCTACGACGACGACGGCGGCCTCCTGGTCGCCTTGACGCCGCGTTCCGGGTAGGACGTGGAGGTGGACACGCTCCAGGGTCAACTGCTCGTCGCCTCGCCGTCTCTGCATGACCCGAACTTCAGGCGTACCGTCGTCCTCGTGACCGAGCACAACGACGAAGGCGCGGCGGGGCTCGTGCTCAACCGTCCGTCTCCCGCGTCCGTCTCCGAGCTCGTACCGGAGCTCGAGGAGCTCGTCGAGGACACGGATCCGGTCTGGCTCGGCGGGCCCGTGCAGCCGAACGCCGTCCTCGTGCTGGGGGAGTTCGTCGATCCCGACGACGCCGCGGTGCCGCTCTTCGGGTCGCTCGGCTTCCCGTCACTCGACGAGCCGGAGGACGTCATCCCCGCGACGGTTCGGCGGCGGGTGTTCGCCGGCTATGCCGGCTGGGGTGCCGGACAGCTCGAGAGCGAGCTCGAACGCGACGACTGGATCGTCGAGCCCGCGCAGAACGACGACGCGTTCACCGAATCGCCCGACCACCTGTGGGCCAACGTGCTGCGGCGCAAAGGCGGCATCTACGAGCTCGTCGCGCGGATGCCCGAAGACCCGTCGGTCAACTAGCGAAGCCGAGGTACAGCTCGGTCATGTACGAGAGGCGGATCGGCCGCTCCGCGTCGCGCGCGAGCGCGCGCACTCGCTCCTCGATCACCCGTCGATCGGCGACTGGCAAGGCGCCGACGAAGCTCACCGAGAGCACCCGAGCGACGAGGCCGTCTTCATCGACGAGCTGCTCGTGCTCGAAGAGGAGGCGCTCGCTCCGCTCGAACATCGCGCTGTCGGCCAGGAGCGCACGCCAGTCCCGCAGGGTGCGGGAAGGGGTGTCGCCTCGAAGCGGGCCTATGAGCTCTGAGAGCTCACGCTGCAGGTCGCTGCGCTCGTCGCGCGCGTTCCAGATGAGTGCGAGTCCGCCGCCCGGCACGAGCACGCGCCAGATCTCTCGCAGCGCAGCGTCGGCATCGAACCAGTGGAACGCAGATGCGACCGTCACCGCGTCGACGAAGCCGTCGGTGAGCGGGATGCGCTCAGCGGCGCCGGCGAGCACGAGCACGCCGGGTACCCGCCGTTCGAGCTCGGCCCGCATCTCGCGCAGCGGCTCGACTGCGATCAGGTTCGCGCCGCTCGGCACGAGCAGCCGCGTGAGCTTCCCGGTGCCGGCGGCGAGATCGAGCACAGTCCGCCCGGGCCGCAGGTCGAGCCGTTCGACGATGCGCTCGATCGCTGCGCGCGGGTAGTCGGGGCGTCCGCGCTCGTAGACGTCGGCGGCGGCGAACCCGCGCGTCGCTGGATGCAGCTCAGACACGGCTCGACGGGCAAAGGTCGTTGACGACGCAGATCTCGCAGAGCGGACGGCGCGCGATGCAGACCCGCCGGCCGTGCCAGATCAAGAGGTGCGGGAAGCGCGCCCAGTCCTCGCGCGGCACGAGCTTCATCAGGTCGCGCTCGATCTTCACCGGATCCTCTTCCTTCGTGAGGCCGAGGCGCTGCGACAGCCGGCCAACGTGCGTGTCGACGACGATTCCCTGCGGGCTGCCGAGCTCGGACGAGACGACGTTTGCCGTCTTGCGAGCCACTCCCGGCAGCCGTACAAGCTCCTCGAGCCTTTGCGGCACTTGCCCGTCGAACTCCTCGAGCAGGATCTTCATCGTGCCGCGCAGCCATCGCGCCTTCTGCCGGTAGAACCCCGTCGCGAAGATGTCGCGCTCGAGCTCTTCCTGCGGCACCGCGAGGTAGTCCTCCGGCCGCCGGTACTTCTGGAAGAGCTTCTCGGTCACGCGATTGACGTTTACGTCGGTCGTCTGCGCGGAGAGCATCACCGAGACGAGCAGTTCGAGCGGGTTTGCGAAGCTGAGCGCGATCGTCGCATCGGCGTGGTCTGCCGCCAGCCGCTCGATGATCGGCTTGATCCGTTTCTTCGCCGAGGGCACCCGCTTTCGGGCCTCATTGACGTAGCTACGAGGCACTGAAGGCGAGCGCGTCAGACGGCTCGCGCAGCCGCGGCCCGGCGCAAACGAGATCGAGCGCCGGACACCCGGCGCACGCGAAGTCGCTCGGCGTCGGCCGGAACTCCCCGGCGTGGATGCGGGCGATCCCGGCGGAGAGCTCCGCCTCGAGCTCCGCGATCTGGTCGCGCGAAAACCTCGTCGAGACGACGGCGTCGGCTCGCTCGAGGAAGTGGTAAACGACCTCGACGTCCTCGGCACCCGCCCGGAAGCAGGCCAGCGCGTATACGAGCCGCTGCAGCGCGTAGTCCGCCTCGACGATCTCCTCGGGCGACGACTCGCCGAGCAGGTTCGTCTTGTAGTCGAGCACGAGTGCGCGCGGGCCGTCGACGTGCAGAACGTCGAGAAAGCCGTTCAGCAGCACGCCGTCGTGCTCGAAGGTGAACCGGCGCTCCTTGGCGACCGGCAGCGCCGAGATGCGCCGCGCGAGCTCCGAGTCGCAGTACGACGCGACGAACGCGCCGATTCGCTCGAGCTCCTCGTCGCTCACCGTCGGATACCAGACGCGCACTTGCTCGAGGTCGGGAGCGGCGGGCGCAGCAAGGTCGACCTGCTCGAGCAGCCGGTGGACGGCGTCGCCGACCTCCGTCGCGCGCAGCCCGCCGTCGCCACCGCGGTGCTCCGGCCGCCGCTCGGCCATCCGTGCGACGTAGAGCGCGTAGTACTTGTACGAGCACTGCTCGAACGTCGAGAGCGCAGTGAACGAGAGCCTGCGCAGGCGGTGCAGCGGCGGCTCCGCCGGCGCAACGAGTGCCGGCAGCACCGGCGCAGGAATGATCGGCACGAGCTCGGCACCGGGAGCGAAGAGCTCGAGCTGCGTCTCGCCCTCGAAGACGGGCTCGTCGAGCGGCTGCGGCAACCAGTCGGCGTCGCGGTGGCGATCGATGCGCACGACGAGCCGGGCACCGTTGCGCTCGACCTCGATGGGAGCATCACCCGAGGCATCGAGCTCTTCCTCCGCCCCGAGGCGGGCGAGCACCCAGCCGATCGGCGTCGACGCGTCCGCCTTCTTCTCGCGGTCGATCGAGCCGGAGACGATCAGGCGCTCCTTCGCGCGCGTCATAGCAACGTAGTAGAGGCGCAGCTTCTCCGCCTCCTCCTCGACGCGTCGGGCCTCGCGAACGTCGTCGTAGTCGAACGCGCCGCGACGCTTCGTCGTGATCGGGTCGGCGACCCGGAAGCCGAACCGCCCGTCGGAGAGCGCAAGGATCTCGTCGGGCGAGGGCGGCGCCTTGTCGCGCCCCGCGTCCGCGACGATCACGACCCTGAACTCGAGCCCCTTCGCCGCGTGGATCGTGAGCAGGCGCACTGCGTCGGCGCCCTCCTCTTCGGCGACCGCCTCGAGCTCGCGCGCGCCGACCGCCTCCTGTTCGGCGACGAAGCGGACGAAGCCCTCGACGTCCGGTCCGCGCAGCTCCTCGTACGAGCGCGCGAGGCGTGCGAGCTTGCGCATGTTCGCGTAGCGCCGGCGGCCGTCCCACTGTGCGAGCACGGCGAGGTCGTAATCGTGCTCGCTGACGATTCGTTCGCAGAGACGCTCGAGCGAGAGGCGCGTCATCGCGTCGGCGAGCCTGTCGAAGCGCTGCCGGAACGCCTTCAGCAGCCGGGTGTCGCGCTCGTCGAGCCAGGGTGGCAGCGCGTGCTCGATGCCGGTGAAGAGCGGCCGGCGCGACGCCGACCGGCGCACGAGCGCGAGGCCGTCGTTCGAGATGCCCACGAACGGCGACGCGAGGACCGTGAGCAGCGCTTCGTCGTCGTAGCGGTTGTGCAGGAGGCGCAGATAGGCGAGCAGATCGACGACCTGTTGCTGCCCGAAGTACCCTCTGCCCGTCGCGCGGTACGTCGGCAGATCCGCCTTGCGCAGCTCCTCCTCGTACACCTCGGCGTCGGTGCCGGCCGCGAACAGAAGCACGATCTCGCCGGCGACCGCGACGCCGGAGTCGATGAGCTCGCGGACGCGGCGCGCAACCGACCGCGCCTCGGCCCTCCGCCAGTGCACGCCCGTCTCGGAGTAGCTCGCCTTGTCGGTGATCAGCAGCTCGACGGGATGTCCGAAGACGGGATCCGGGAACTCGGCGGCGGCCGCAAGCGGCTGGAACTCGTCGCCGAAGTGGGAGCCGAACAGCTCGTTGACGGCCGCGAGCACTTCGGGGCGGGAGCGGTAGTTGAGCGTGAGCGGAAGCAGCTGGGCTGCCTCTGCGCGGCGCTCGCGGAACACACGCACGTCCGCGTGGCGAAAGCCGTAGATCGACTGGTATTCGTCGCCGACGAAGAACACCTCGGCGTCCGGTCTGCGCAGCAGATCGACGAGGTCGCACTGGAGCCGGTTCGTGTCCTGGAACTCGTCGACCATGATCGAGCGGAAGCGGAGGCTCTCACGCTCGCGGATCTCGGGGTTGTCGCGCAACAGGTTGCGGGCGTGCAGCTGGAGGTCCTCGAAGTCGAGTGCAGACTCGCGCGCCTTCGCCTCCGCATATTCCGCGGCGAATCGCTCGAGCAGCTCCTGGAGGAGCGCGCGGTCGCGCGAGGCGGCCTCGTCGAGCGCCGCATGCTCGGTGGCGCGTCGCGCCTCCTCGTACGATGCAGCGCGCTCGCCGGACGTGCGGAAGCCTGAGAGCTCCATCAAGCGGTCGGCGCGTGTGTCGCGATCGAGCAGCGCGAGCAGCTGTGTCGCCGCCGTGCGCTGGTTGTCGGTGGAGGATGCATCGTCCGCGAGGCACCGCGCCGCTTCGCGAAGCTCCTCGACACGCGCGCCGAGCTCCGCCCGGTTGCCGATGTCGAGCGACAGCTCCCGGCCTGCCGAGCGCAGCGTCTCGTAGACGCCGGTGAGCATCCGCCGAAGCCCGTCTGCTCCGTAGGTCGCGAGCAGGCGGAGCCGGTCGGGATCGCCGGCGGAGCAGAACTCGTCGAGCGCGCTGCGGAACGATTCGCTGCGAATCACGGCGCCCTGCGCGTCGTCGAGCTCGCGGAAGCGGGGGTCGAGTCCGGCCGCGAACGGATACGCCTTGAGCAGGCGGAGGCAGAACCCGTGGATCGTCGAGATCCAGGCGCCGTCGAGCTCGCGCGCGAGGTCGGGCCTGCCTCGCTCGGCGAGCGCGGCACGGATCCGCGTGCGCAGCTCGCCGGCCGCCCGGCGCGTGTAGGTGATCACGAGGATCGAATCGACGTCAAGACCCCGGTCGCACACCGCGCGCACGAAGCGCTCGACGAGGACCGCGGTCTTGCCGGTGCCGGCGCCGGCCGACACGAAGACCTCCCCCGTCGCCGCGACGGCTGCTCGTTGCTGCTCGTTCATGCCCGCGGCACCCGACAGATCCTCCAGAGGTCGCACCAGACGGGGCACTCGCCGCCCTTCGGATCGTGGACGACGTCCCCGAGGCGAATGCGCTGCCCGAGGCTGCGCGCCGTCTCGCGCGCCTTGTCGACCTGCGCCCAGAACGCCTCTTCCTCGAGGTAGTCGTTCCGCGCGTAGCCCTTGAGCGTCTCCCCCTCGCTCGCCCGCAGCAGCCCGCGCGCCTTCCGCTCGCCCGCGAGCGGCCGGTAGAGGCCGCCGAGCGGCTCGAGGCCGACGAGATCGCGGAGCACGAGCATGTAGAGCGGGATCTGGAGACGCAGCTCGCTCTCGATCTCGCGGGCGGAATGGGCGTGCTTGCCGGACTTGTAGTCCTGCACGATCCCGCGCGCGCCGAACGGGTCCTGGTCGATGCGGTCGATCTTTCCGGACAGCGTGAGCCCGTCGCCGAGATCGAGGCCGCGCTGAAGCTCCGGCGCGGCGCGCTCGCCGCCGAACAGCACCTCGAAGCGGCGCGGCACGAGCGTCAGCTCCGATTCGCACTCGGCACGCACGACTGCTTCGAGATCGCGCCAGAGCGTCTGATCGAGCTCGCAGGCCTGCATCTCCGTCATGTCCATGCGCACGCCCTGGAGCGCCTCGTCGAGGCACGCGCGCATGAGCCGCACGCCGTCGTCGACGACGCGCTCGTCGAGCCGTTCGACGCCGAGCTCCTTCGGCAGCCGGGTGAAGAACTTGTACAGCGCGTTGTGGGCGACCGAGCCGCGGAGCTTTGCGTCGACCTCGGCGTCAATCGAGCGCGGGTCGAGGAAGCGCTCGACGAACCAGGCCGACGAGCAGTCGGCGAACCGCTCGAGCTCGGTGACGTTGAAGGTCAGCTTCGACCCCAGTTGCTCGAGCACGAGTGGATGCGTGAGCCTGGTCGGCCGGTCGAACGCCCGCGTTGCGCGATCGAGACGGCGCTCCCAGCCGTTCGCGCGTGCAAGCGCGTCGGCGGCCGGAGCGTCGCCGGCCGCGAGCTCGGCGAGCGCGCGCAGCCTCTCGCGCTCGGTCGGCGCCCCGTCGAGCGACCACGTGAGCGCGGAGAGCGGGCGGCGACGCGTCCACCGGCGCACGTCCTCCGGATCGAACGCGCCCTGCACCTCGTCCCAGAACGGGCTCGGCTCGCGCGGGCTGCCGTCGTCGGTCGCCGCCTCGCGCACGAGATAGAGCCGCTCGAGCGGGCGCGTGCACGCCGTGTAGAAGAGGTAGCGGTCGCGGCTGACCGGGTCCGGTCGCTGAAGGCGGGCGCCGCGCTCGTCGAGTGCACGCCGTGCGTCCTCGTCGAGGAAGGGCGACGACGATCCGCGCCGCGGGAGGCTCCCCTCCTCCAGGCCGAGGACGAAGACGACGTCGAAGCGCCGCGTACGCGCGCGGGCCAGGTCGACGACCGCCACACGGCCGGGCTCGTCGCCGCGGAAGGGGCGAAGCGTGTGGCGCTCGAGTGCCGACGCGACGTCCTCGCGCGAGAGCTCGCCGACGAGCTTGCGCCAGCGCACGAGGTCGGTCAGGAGCTTCGTGACGTCTTCGTACGCGCGCAGATCGAGCCGCGAGGCCTCACCGACGGGCGGGCGGTCGAGCCCGTAGGCGTTACGCAGCATCCGCGCCGCGAGCGTCCGGACGGCCTCGGCCGGGTCGTCCGCCTCGCGCAGCTCCGAAAGCGACGGAAAGGGTCGTCCGTGGAGCTTCTCCCCTTCCTCGACGACCCGGTCGGGCGCCTGCACCGCGCGGCCGCGCAGCCGGCCCTCGACGAAGTCGACGGCGCGCCGCTCGACGCCTGCGAAGGGCGAGCGGAGGAACGTGAAGAGCTCGCGGCGCGGGCCGCCGAGCCACGCGAAGCGCAGCAGCGAGATCAGCGCCTGGCCGAACGGCGTCTGCGCGAGCCGCACCTCGCCGTCGACGGCGTGCGGGATGCCGAGCGTTCCGAGCGCGGTCTCGAGCGGGGCGCGCAGCCGCTCGATGGTCGGGCAGACGACGCCGATGCGCTCCGCGGGTTTTCCGCTGCGCAGCAGGGCGAGCAACTCCTCGCCGACGAGCTCGAGCGCGCCGCGCGCGCCGGCGCCCTCGAAGAAGCGAACCGCGCCGTCGATCGGGACACCGGGGTGGGACTCGTCCGAGAACATGGTGCGCTCGAGGTGCGCGAGGGCGGGATGCGCGACATCGCCGTAGCGCGGCGGCAGCTCCTCGATGCTGCTCGCGGCGAGGCGCTGGAGGTCCTCGGCGGTGCGGTGGAGCGACACGAACGCCGGCCGGCCGGGCTCGTACGGGAGCGACACGCTCACCTCGGTGCGGGCGGCGAGCGCTTCGAGCGTCGCCCACTGCGCGCCCGTCAGGTCCTCGAATCCGTACGCGAAGACCGGCTCGCCGTGCCAGGCATCGAGATCGGACTGCAGCTTCTCGGCGGCGCGGCGGCGGAGCAGATCGCGGTCCCAGAGCCCCAGCCGGTCGAGCTCCGCGCGGTACGCCGCGTAGAGCGAGGAGAGACCGCCCTCGAGCTCGCCGGGCTCGAGCATCCCGGACTCCACCTCGCCGAGGGTGCGAACGAGCTCGTCGGCGAAGCCGCTGAAGCGCGCCGACGCCGAAAGCCCGTTCAGCGACGCCGTCTCGAGCACCCGCCGCACGAGCAGGGCGCGCTGGAGCTGCGAGACGACGGGCCGCGCGTCGGGCCCGCCGTACGCGATCCGCTCGAAGACGTCGTCGAAGGTTCCGATCGTGCCGCCGAGGAGTGCCGGCCGGCGGGCGAGCAGCTGGCGCTCGACCTGCTCGACATCCGACCGGTTCGGCACGATGAGCACCGGCTCCCGTTCGAGGACGGCCAGATAGCGCTCGAGCAGAAGCTCGACCTTGCCCGCATTTGCGGGCCCCGCGATGAGGCTGAGGGGCACCGCTCCATCGTAGAGCGGCCTGCTGACGACTCAGGATCGCCGTTTCCGCGCGTGTCCGCAAAGAGCGTGAAACGCCTCAGGCCTTGGTCGGGCCTGCCTGTGGATAACACATCACCCTATCCACAGGCAGGGGCCAGGCCCCATGCCTGAAGGGTCACGAGTGCGTGACGGATCGTTCGCCGGGCTGGTGCAGCGCCGGGTCTAGGGTGCGGTCGAGGCCGACTTTGGGCGGCGGCCGCGGCGCGCGGCGGGCTGGCCGGGCATGCTGCCGGCGCAATCCCCGCACAGGTCGGCCTGCTTCGCGCCGCGGCGGGCGTCGGCATACGTGATCCGCATGACGGCCCCGCTCGCTTCGTCGACTTCCTTGCCACAGTTGTCGCAAACGAGAATTGTTCTCCGTGCCATGGAGGAAACGGTAGCTGAAATGCCCCGAGAAATCATGCGGCAGCGCGCGCCTGGCGAATGCGCCACGACCGAAGCAGACTGAGGAGCGCTTGCTCCTCGGCATCCAGACCGAGTTCCCGCGCGCCAACCACGCGCAAATGCCGGGGCCTGAAATCCGCAATCGTTCGCCCTTCGAGATACTGGTCGATGACTGCCGGGGACACGTATGAGGCGCGGCAGACTGCGGGCGTATTTCCGAGCTGCTGCGCGACGCGCCGCATCGCGGCGCCGACCGACCGCTTCTCGTCCGTCTTCGTCTCGGGGAACCCGTGCCGCTTTGCATGCTCGGCGAGCGCGATCGCCGCGAGCAACGTGCCGCCCCACGTCCGGAAGTCCTTCGCGGTGAAGCCGTTTCCCAGATATGTCTTGACGTAGTCGTTGAGCCGGCCGCTCGTGAGGTTGTAGAGCGTTCCCTCCCACTCGTAACGGAAGACGCGCGCGCCGCCCGGGAGCTTCAAGAGCTCGCGCATCGCGTCGGCGAGCTCCTCGTCCACGACCTCCGAGCGAACCTGGATCGAGTGCTTACCCCGGAAGCTCAGCCGAACCCGGTGCCTGCGCACCTCGACGTGGCGCCGGGTCAGCGTCGTGATCCCAAAGGTCCGCGACTCGCGGGCGTGCCGCTCCGAGCCGACACGAAACCAGCCGAGATTGATCAGCCGCAGGGCGACCGCCGACACGCGCTCCCGGTCGAGCTCGTCCTTGTCGATGTGCTCGGCCATTGCGGCGCGCAGCTCGGGAAGCTTCTCGGCGAAGCGGATGAGATTGTCGTACTTCGCCTGCTCCTGCGCGGCACGGAACTCGGCGTGGTAGAGGTACTGCTTGCGGCCGGCTTTGTCGTAACCCGTCGCCTGCAGCCGCGCTTTCGCGCTCGGCGAGATCCAGACGTCCCTCCACACCGGCGGGATCGCGAGCTGCTCGATGCGCTCGACCTTTGCCGCGTCGCGGATCTGCCGGCCCTGGCGGTCGAAATAGCGGAAGGCGCCTTTGCGCCCCTTGCGCGTCCACCCCATGCCGTCCGTTCTTGTCCACGAGCGCCGGTGTCTACACTGGGCCGCCGATGATCGAGGGCAACACGATCGTCGTCCTCGAGGGCGACCAGACGGGGCAGGAGCTGCTCGAGGAGGCGCTGCGTGTCCTCGCGCCGGACGTGACCGGGCTCGAGCTGGAGTTCCCGCGCTACGACCTCTCGCTCGAGAATCGCCGCGCCACGAAGAACCAGGTCGTCCACGAGGCCGCCGCGGAAATCCGCGAGCACGGCCTCGGCCTGAAGGCGGCGACGATCACCCCCGAGACGTCCGGCGGGGTCGGCTCCCCGAACCGCATCCTCCGCGAGGAGATCGGCGGCAAGGTGATCGTGCGCACAGGGCGCCGCATTCCCGGCGTTATCCCGCTCGGCGGCGTCAACGCGCCGATCTCGATCGTGCGCATGGCCGTCGGCGACGCGTACGGAGCGACCGAGTGGCGCGAGGGCGAGGGAGAAGACGAGCTCGCGTTTCGCACCGAGCGCATCGAGCGGCGGGTGTGCCACGCGGTCGCCGAGTTTGCGTTCCGCCAGGCAGAGCGCAGCGGCGCGAAGGTGTTCGGTGGGCCGAAGTACACGGTCAGCCCCGTCTACGAGGGGATGCTCAAGGAGGAGATGGACGCAGCCGCAGCGCGCCATCCCGACGTCGCCTACGAGCCGCAGCTGATCGACGCGACCTTCGCACTCCTCATCTCGTCCGCGGGCGATCCGCTCGTGATCCCGACGCTCAACCGCGACGGCGACATCCTCTCCGATCTCGTGCTCCCGCTCTTCGGCTCGATCGCCGGCTCCGAGTCGCTGCTCGTCGCCTTCGAGGACGACTTCGAGCCCGCGGCGATCATGGCGGAGGCGGCGCACGGCACGGCGCCGTCGCTCGAGGGCAAGAACGTCGCGAACCCGATGGCGATGATCCTCGCGGGCGCTGCGCTGCTCTCACACTGCGGCGAGGAGGCGCAGCGTGCGGGCCGCGCGATCCGCGAGGCGTGCCTCGAAGCGGTCGCGTCGGGCGCGCGCACCTCCGACCTCGGCGGACACCTCGGCACGAGCGAGTACACGGACGAAGTGATCTCGCGGACGAAAGCGAAGCTCGAAATCTGGGCGACGCTCTAAACCGCCGCCGCCGCGGGCCAGCAATCGGCCTGCTCGCTCCAGACGTCGAGGAAGAGCGCCGCGATCTCGGGATCGAACTGAGAGCCGGCGCATGAGCAGAGCTCCGCGAGTGCGTGATCGATCGTGAGCGCGGGCCGGTAGGGCCGCTGCGAGGTCATCGCATCGAACGCGTCCGCGACGGCGAGCAGCCGGGCCTCCAGTGGAATCGAGCGGCCGCGCATGCCCGACGGATAGCCCTTGCCGTCCCAGCGCTCGTGATGGAAGAGGATGTACGGGAGCGCAGGTCGCGCGACGCGGATCGGAAGGACGAGCTCGGCGCCCGCGCGAGGATGCGTGCGGATCTCGGCCAGCTCGTCGAGGCTCAGCGGCCCCGGCTTGCGTAGGAGATCGCGGCGAACGACAACCTTGCCGATGTCGTGCAGCGGCGCACCGAAGCGAAGGGAGGCGATCCGCTCGGGCTCCCAGCCGAGCCGGGCGGCGATGGGCTCGGCGAGCGCCGCGACCCTCGCTCCATGCCCCTGCATCTGGTCGCGCTCTTCGAGCGCCCGGGAAATCGCCGCCAGCATGCCCGACCTAGGTTCCGCGTTCCGGAGGCGATTCCTCTCGCCGCTTCAGAGCCTGTCCTGCAGCCGTTTCTTCCCGAAGTGGAGGGCGACCCAGCCGATCACGAGCAGGACGGCGATGCCGAGCGCGGCGAAGATGCCGTAGCGGGTGATCGCGTCGGCGGCCGCCTGACCGCCGTAGTAGGAGACGAGGCCGACAACGGCGGCCCAGACGATGCCGCCGGTGGCGTTCCAGAACAGGAACTTCCACCAGTGCATCCGCCCGAGCCCCGCCACCCACGCGGCGGTGAACCGGAGAATCGCGATGAAGCGGCCGAAGAAGACGGTCTTGCCGCCGTGCCGGCGCATGATTCCCTCGACCCTCGGCAGAACGGTTTCCGCCCACCGCTCGAGCCAGCGCCAGCGCCGGAAGAGCGCGCGTCCGCCGAGGCGGCCGATGATCCAGTAGCCGAGGTTGTCGCCGATGATCGCCGCAGCCGCCGCGACGGCGATCACGGACGCGACGTTGTAGTTGCCCTTCGAGGCGAGGACGCCGAAGAAGATGAGTGCGGTCTCGCCCGGCAGCGGAATGCCGAAGGACTCGAGCATCACCACCACGAAGAGCAGCGGGAGCCCGTGGTGAGTGAAGAAGTGCGTCACCGGGTCAGTCTAGGAGTCGGTCGAAGTAGAGTCTCCCGCGATGAGGGTGGGTGTTGCGCGTGAAACAGCGCCGGGCGAGCGCAGAGTCGCCCTCGTGCCCGATACCGTCGGCAAGCTTGCCGCGGACGGCTTCGAGGTTGTGGTCGAACCGGCGGCGGGCGACGCGGCCTCGTTCCCCGACGACGTCTACGCCGCCGCAGGAGCGACGCTCGGCTCGCCCTGGGAGACCGAAGCGGTCCTGAAGGTGCGCAAGCCCGACGAGGCCGAAGCTGCGCGGTTACGCGAAGGACAGATCCTGATCGGCTTCCTCGACCCGCTTGCCGACCGCGAGGGCATCGAGCGACTCGCCGCGCGGGGCGTCGTCGCGTTCGCGATGGAGTCGATCCCACGCACGACCCGCGCGCAGACGATGGATGCCCTCTCGTCGCAGGCGACGGTGGGCGGCTACCGGGCCGCACTGCTCGCAGCCGAGCATCTCCCCCGCTTCTTCCCGATGCTGATGACGGCGGCCGGCACGGTGCCGCCTGCGAAGGGGCTCGTCATCGGCGCTGGGGTCGCGGGGTTGCAGGCGATCGCGACCGCACGCCGGCTCGGCGCCGTCGTGACCGGCTTCGACGTGCGTCCCGTCGTACGCGAGCAGATCGAGAGTCTCGGGGCAAACTGGCTCGACCTCGGCGGCACCGGTGCCGAAGCCGAGGGCGGCTACGCACGCGAGTTGACTCCCGAGGAGATGAAAGCGCAGCAGGAGGCGCTCGAGAGAAGCATCGCTGCCTTCGACTTCGTGATCACAACCGCGGCTGTACCCGGCCGCACCGCGCCGCGGATCATTCCGGCGAGCGCCGTGCGTGCGATGCGCACGGGAGCGGTGATCGTCGACCTCGCCGCCGAGACCGGCGGCAACTGCGAGCTGACCGAGCCCGGAGAGGTCGTCGAACGCGATGGCGTGACGATCGTGGGGCTTACGAATCTCGCGAGCACGATGCCGGATCACGCGTCGATGCTCTACTCGCGGAACGTGCAGTCGCTGCTGCTGCATCTCGCTCCCGGCGGAGAGCTGACGCTCGACTGGTCGGACGAGATCACAGCGGGTGCATGCGTCGCCGGTCGTCAGGAGGTAGCCGCATGAGCCACAACACGCTGCTCGTCTTCGAGGTGACGATCCTCGTGCTCGCGATCTTCCTCGGAGTCGAGGTGATCTCGAAGGTGCCCGCGATGCTCCACACGCCGCTCATGTCGGGCACGAACGCGATCCACGGCATCGTGATCGTGGGGGCGATGATCGTCCTCGGCCTCCCCGACAAGGGGACGTTCACCTGGATCATCGGCTTCGTCGCCGTCGTGCTCGCGTCGGCAAACGTCGTCGGCGGCTTCGTCGTCACCGACCGCATGCTCGAGATGTTCAAGAAGCGCGAGCCGCCGAAGCGGCGCGAGTGAGCTACAACCTCACGAACCTGCTCTACCTGGTCACGATCGTGACCTTCATCCTCGCGCTCAAGTTCCTCTCGAGTCCGGCGCGGGCGCGGCGCGGCAACCAGATCGGCGCCGCCGGAATGCTCGTCGCGATCGCGGTCACGTTCGCGAAGAGCGGGCTGACCAACTACTGGGCGATCGCGATCGCGATGGTGATCGGCGGCGGCTTCGGAGCGTTCGCCGCCCGCAGGGTGAAGATGACCGCGATGCCGCAGATGGTGGCGCTCTTCAACGGCGTCGGCGGCGGCGCGGCCGCGCTCGTCTCGCTCGCGGAGCTGCACCGGATCCTCCCGGACCCCGGCACGCCGAAGGTCGACATCGGGCTCGCAATCGTCCTTTCGGCGCTGATCGGCTCGATCTCGTTCGCCGGCTCGATGGTGGCCTTCGCCAAACTCCAGGAGCTCGTGAGCGGGCGCCCGATGACGTATCGAGGCCAGCAGTATGTGAACGCCGCACTCTTCCTCGCCTGTCTCGCCGCGGGCATCGCGCTCGTCGCGGGCGTGCAGGAGGAGTGGCTTCTCTGGGCGCTCGTCGGTGGCGCGTCGGTCTTCGGGGTCCTCTTCGTGCTTCCGATCGGCGGCGCCGACATGCCGGTGGTCATCTCGCTCCTGAATGCCTTCACCGGTCTGGCGGCAGCGGCGACCGGCTTCGAGCTCGAGAGCAACGTGCTGATCGTCAGCGGCATGCTCGTCGGCGCATCCGGAACCCTGCTCACGCTGATGATGGGCCGCGCGATGAACCGTTCGATCACGAACGTCCTCTTCGGCGCGTTCGGCCAGGTCACACCCGAGGCCGCGGCGGTCGCAGCGGGCGACGGCGGCCACGTGCGCAGTGCGACCGCGGAGGACGTCGCGATGATGCTCGCCTACGCGAGCAAGGTCGTGTTCGTGCCGGGATACGGGCTCGCGGTCGCGCAGGCGCAGCACGACGTCCGGCAGCTCGCCGACCTGCTCGAGAACAAGGGTGTCGAGGTGACGTATGCGATCCATCCGGTCGCCGGGCGAATGCCCGGCCATATGAACGTCCTGCTCGCGGAGGCGAACGTGCCCTACCCGCAGCTGAAGGAGATGGACGAGGCGAACCCGGAGTTCGCGCGCACTGACGTCGCCATCGTCGTCGGCGCGAACGACGTGGTCAACCCCGACGCACGAAACAACCACGGGAGCCCGATCTACGGGATGCCGATCCTGAACGTCGACGAGGCACAGACCGTCGTCGTGCTGAAACGGTCGATGAACCCCGGCTTCGCGGGAATCGAGAACCCGCTCTTCTACAACCCCAAGACGGTCATGCTCTTCGGCGACGCCAAAGAATCGATCGTCAGGCTCATCCAGGACGTCAAGGCGCTCTAAAGGGGCACCGTGGTTCCGCTCTTCACCTCGGAGCACGTTCGCAACGCGGTTCCTCCGGAGCGCGCCGTCGATGCAGTGCGGGATGCGTTCGTCGCGTACGCGCGCGGTGAGTGGACGATGCCGCCGAAGGTGTACGTGACCGCCTATCCGGCAGGCGACTTCCGCGCGATGCCGGCGCTCGGCTCCGGTCATGCGCTGCTCAAGTGGGTCACGTCGTTCCCCGGCAACCCCGCGAAGGGGCTCCCGACGGTGATGGGAGTCGTGCTCGTCTCGTCGGCGGAGGACGGACGCCTCCTCGCGGTGCTCGACGCAGCGGCGGTGACCGCCATACGGACCGGCGCGGCTGCCGTGCTCGCGACGGAGACGCTCGGGCGCCCGGACGCGAAGACGGCGGCTGTGATCGGCGCCGGTGTCAACGGCGAGGCGACGGCGCGGACGTTCGCGGCGCGGGGGCGGGCGCCGCTCGTCTGGGACCTCGACGCCTCGCGCGCGGCGGCGGTCGCGGAGCGCGTCGGCGGCCGAGCCGCGTCGCGCGATGAGGCGCTCGCTGCCGAGCTCCTCGTCACCGTGACGCCGGGACGTGAGGTGCTCATCCCCGCGGGTTCGCTGAAGGCGGGCCAGCACGTGAGCCTTATGGGCGCCGACGGCCCGGGGAAGGCCGAGATCGCAGTCGAGGAGCTCGCGCGCGCGCACGTCTTCTGCGACGACTGGGATAAAGCCGGTACTGAGGGAATACTCGCAACAGGGGCGGCGCGCGTTCGCTTGTTTTGCGACGACTGGGAACAAGCATCCCACGGAGGGGAGCTTGCGGCCGCCCTCACCGCCGGGAAGATCAGCCGCAACGACGTGGCCCAGATCGGCGACGTACTAATAGGAACAGCCAACGGACGTCAGTCGCCGTCAGATATCACGCTCTTTGATTCAACCGGTCTTGCGCTGCAGGATCTCGCGGTCGCGCTCGTCGCGCTCGAGCGGGCCGAAGAGCTCGACCTGCCGCATCTTCCGCTCTAGCCGGGCAACCGCCACAAATGGCGGGTGCAAGTTGTGCAAAAGACGCCGCACCGGCCCCGACTTTCTCTAGTCCGTGCGCGGGCGCGCGTTGCGCTCCCGATCCACAACGAGTCGGAGCGGCGGTTGCTAGTCGTCAAGGTGTGGCTTGGCTGCGGCGCGGCATGCGCGGGTGATGCGTAGCGTCGGCCACCACCGGTCGTGTACGCGGGCCGAGCGCGCTCAGTCGTACGCCGCACCTGTGGGGTGCGAAAACCCTGTTCACAGCGCGGGATCATCCCGATTTGCAGGCTGAACCGACCGCTGACGCCCCACAGGGATGACACCGAAAAACTCAGAGCTTGACCGTCTCGATGAACTGGACGCTTCGCCTACCGTGGTCCGACGGCTCGCAACTCCTCCCTGAACTGCGCAAGCGGGCGTACTCTTTTGAATACCCGCAAGGTCAGGAGACGACCATGCTCCAGCGTTTGCTCCAACTCCTGCGCGTGAAGCGCTGGGCGCGCAAGAGGTAGCTCGATCCCCGCCGCCAGAGCGCGACCGCACCCGCGCACCCCCCGCCCACCGCGATCACGTCTCGACCGTGACGTGCTCCCCGCCGGCGTTGACAGGCTAGTCCGCTTGTTTTTGTAATTGCTGTTGATCCTCCCAGGTCCGGCGCACCTCTTCGCCCGCAGAGCCCCAAGCCGAGTTCGACGACAGGCGAACCGGCTAGACCATGCGCATTGATGCGCACGGGCGCCTGCGCGCTCGAACGCGCACGGGCCTGACTGACCTGTCAGGCGTTCCACTCGGCTTATCTGCAGAGGAAGCGCGGGCGTCGACGGCCGCGCGAGCAGCGCCGTTGGCCGGCCTGATCGCCCTCTGGATTCAACGATCGGACGGGTCGCCGCGGAAGCGGCGCTGCTTGACGCCACCCCACGCTGCAGGCACGGTCAGGCGGTGCGAACGATCATCCTGCTTCGGCACGGGAAGTCGAGCTCGTCGGATCCGACCCTCTCCGACGTCGACCGGCCGCTCGCGCCGCGAGGCGAACGCGCGTCGAGGCGCATCGCCAAGTACCTGCGCCGGAAGAGGATCCGTCCCGCTCTCGTGCTCTGCTCCCCCTCGCTTCGCACTCGCCAGACGCTCGAGGCGATCGAGCCCTCGCTCGGCAAGGGCTGCTCCGTCGAGCTCGCGCCTGAGCTGTACGCCGCCTCGGAACGGGAACTGCTCGAACGGCTTCGGGCACTTCCCGAGTCCGCCGCTTCGGTGATGCTGATCGGGCACAACCCGGGCCTCCAACAGCTCGCGCTCGTCCTTGCCTCACGGGGCGCTGACCGAGCGAAGCTGGAGCAGAAGTTCCCGACCGCAGCCCTCGCGACCCTCATCGTCGA
>WNGB01001276.1_pt1 | contig 98048 bp, 82 predicted proteins | sample 5400681 | NCBI WGS metagenome assembly WNGB01 (sample SAMN13153367, study PRJNA577476) | soil metagenome | isolation source: 115 cm soil or saprolite under grassland replicate 2 | place: USA:California | collected 2016-06-15 | reverse complement strand
GCTTCTCGCGGCCCAGCCAGACCCCGGCTACATCCGCTACCTCCGCCAGAGTCTCGCAACTATCGCCCCTGACCTCGTCAACGCCATCGACCATCAATTTCCTTGATCAAAAGGCCATCAGATTCCGTGACCGCTCTCAGCGATTGCGTCAGCGAATAGGTGGGGGCGGTGTCGTCCACGCGACGATCACGAACCTCGAGGGGGGGAGTTTGCGTCAGCATCAGGGGGGAAGTTGTCCTTTCCCTCGGCCGGTCGCTCTTGAGCGGTGGGTGGTTGGGTGGTCGTCCCACGGCGGCCGGAGCTCGCGAGGGGGCGATTGCGTCCAGCGCGCGGACTGGGGGCGCTGCCCTTCCCCGCCTCGGCCTGGAACTCGAGAGGGGGAGTTTGCGTCGGCGAGTAGTGGGGGCGGAGTCCTCCACGCGGCGATCACGAGCTCGCGAGGCAGTGGGAGCAGTTCGGCGAAGTCTACGGAGCCGATCTGCGGGGCGGAAAAGTGGTGGACCACGACCGCTCTACCGCCGGTGTAGCTCCGGCCGGCGGGGAGGGTGGGTGGCGGGCCGAGCCGGAGCTTCTCCGGCGGGGCACTCCGGTACGCAGGAGAGGGCGGGCAGCAGTCCGGCGGAGCTTGCGGAACCGGTCTGCGGGGTGGAAGGTCGCCGTCCTCACGATGGCTGAGGCGCTGGAGTAGCTCGGGGCGGTGGCCAGGTGGTCGAGCTTCTCCGGCACGGCGACCAGGACACGCAGGCGGACGGGCAGCAGTTCGACGGAGCTCGCGGAGTCGATCTGCGGGGTGGAAGGTTCCGGGACCACGGCCGCTCTCCGCCGCCGGTGTAGCTCCGGTCGGCGGGGAGGGCGGGTGGCGGACCGAGCCGGAGCTTCTCCGGCGGGGCACGACGGTTCGCAGGCGTGATCGTCAAATGGGCGGACGGGTGTGGAATGGGTGTGGGCGTCCCTGGAGGACCGGAGGCCGGCTGTTCACGGCCGCAGGCTCCAGGGCGGCCACCCCGGCCTTGTGGATCAGGACGGTGCCGTCGCCGGCGAGGAGATGATCGAGCGCGGGTGGGAGCAGTTCGGCGAGCAGCTTGCGCGGAGCCGATCTGCGGCGGGGGGCTGGCAGGCCACGAGGGCTTCACCGCCCGATGGAGCGAGTACGCTTGCGCACGGAGTCTGCATCGGGCGGGGCACGGCGGCTGGCAGGCCCTCCCCATCAAGAGGGCGGGCGGGTGCGGAATCGGGGTGTGCGTCCTGGAGGACCGGAGGCCGGCTGTTCACGGCCGCAGGCTCCAGGGCGGACACCCCTGCCTTGTGGATCAGGACGGCGCCGTCGGCGAGGAGGTGGTGATCGAGCGCGGGTGGGAGCAGTTCGGCGAGCAGCTTGCGCGGAGCCGATCTGCGGCGGGGGGAGGCTGGCAGGCCAGCGATGAGGCTGGCAGGGCACGCGGACTTCACCGCCGATGGAGCGAGTACGCTTGCGCACGGAGTCTGCATCGGGCGGGGCACAATGGCGTGCAGGCGCAAAACTTCAGAAGGGCGGGCGGGTGTGGAATTGGGAGTGTGCGTCCTGGATGGAGAACCGGAGGCCGGCTGTTCACGGCCGCAGGCTCCAGGACGGACACCCCGGCCTTTTAGATAGAGCGCTGCCGTCGTCGATAAAGGCGACACGCCGCCGGTTGAGCGGGGGGAAAGGTGGGCGCAGGAGCTGAACCGGCGCGGTCACAAAAGATCCGAAGTGCGCGGGCGGTGGGTGCCTTGGGTGGGGGCGATGAGGCTGGCAGGGCACGCGGACTTCACCGCCGATGGAGCGAGTACGCTTGCGCACGGAGTCTGCATCGGCGGGGCACGGCGGCTGGCAGGCGGCGGCGGGAAGGGCCCGCTCTGTACCTCAATGAAAACGGCAGTAACCATCAGAGCTTTCGCGGCACAGGGCGGGGCCGAGGGGGAAGCTGGCCGTCCCCGCGGGCGCCTGAGCTCGCGAGGTGGAGCTTGCGAAGCATGGACGGACGGAAGGTAGCCGTCCCCGCGGCCGGCGGAGCTTGAGCGGGTGGGCGGGAGGGTAGTCGTCCCACGGTGGCCGGAGCTCGCGAGGGGGCGATTGCGTCAGCGCGGACGGGGGGAAGCTGGTCATCCCGCGGAGGCTGGATCTCGAGCGGGTGGGTGGATGGGTAGTTTGTCCCACGACGGCTTGGCGCTCGCGAGGGGGGAGCTTGCGCCAGCGCGGATGGGCGGACGCTGGCTGGACCACGGAGGGAGGAGCTTGCGCGGGTGGGCGGATAGGTGGTCGTCCCCACCGAGGCCGGAACACCTCGGCCAGCCATGTCCCCTGGTCGTCGTTGTGCTCCAACCGGTGGCCCGCCGGCGAGCGAAGGATCGGGCGCCGCTTTCAGGCCTGAGATCAGTCTCTGAAGATGTCCCGGAGACTCTCAGCCGTCAACACGCGCTCGCCCCATTCCAGGAGACGGTCCGGATCCGCAGAGTGCACTCGCTCCTCGATCTCAGGATCAAGAGGTCCGAACTTCAAGCGGAGTTGGCGGAGCACCAGCCGGGCGCCCTCTTCTTGACGGCCTTCCCGGCGACCCTCTTCTCGGAGCTCTCGATTCCAACGGTCAATGCTTTCAGCCAGCATGGTTTCCACTGCCTCCAAGGTACGCTTGACGGAAACTCTCTCCTCAGTCACTGCAAAGCGCGGCAGGATGACCTCCTGCAGCCAGTTCCCAAACGCCTCCCGCAACGCGCCCTCGGTCGGCGAGAGGCTCTGCCGGAGCCGGTGAACGCTGGACTGAACCTCCGACCAGTCGTCGCTCTGCTCCAGCCGAAACAGGTCGGCCACGGGACTCGTCAGAGCCTCCAGCTTCTCGCGAGGATACGCCGCCTCGTCAATCAAATGGTATCGCAACTGGGGCCGGTAGATCTCGGCCGAAGGGTCGAGATCCCCAATCAACGAGCCGAGGTCCGTCGCCACATTCCATAGCTCCGGACCAGTGTTGATGACGATCGGGATGATAAAAGGCAGCTTTCTTCTGGCAGCCGCCGGCTGGCTGTCGAGCAGGGCCTGGTAGAAGTGCCCCACATAGACCATGAATCGAACCGGCATGGTGGGGTCGGGCCGCGACTGGAACTCAATGAGGATGTAGACATAGACGGGCTCTCCTCCATCCTTGCGGCGGAACTTCCAGATGACGTCCGTTTCGCGGTTCTTGAAGCCCTTGACAAAGGACGTATTGACCAGCTCACCGGAGTCGAAATCGATGCGCTCTACCCACTCTTCGCCCACAATCTCCTGGAGGAGATCTCGGATCATTCGCAGGTGAGAGAAGAAATCTCGGTAACTGAGGTCGTGTTGGCCCATGATTTTTCGGCTCTGACTCTATCATGGGCTTAGGTGGCGGGAACAAGGTCTCCCTGCACGGTCGCCTCTGAGGCCGTTCGGGAGGGTGGCGGTCCGCCACGGAGGCCCGGAGCTGGCGCGGGTGGGCGGGAGGGTCGCCGTCCTCACCGAGGGGTGGATCTCGCGAGGGTGGGCGGATGGGGTGGCATCTCGTGGATGATACATAGATAGATGGCCATATAAGTCCGGGCGCTGGTCCTCGTTCCACCACTGCTCAGGCTTGTCGAGGGCGCGTGTCAGCTGTCCGCAGGCCTGCGTGGCCGCGTCCGGACCTGCACGCGGCTCTACGTGCGACTCCTGGAAGCTGCGTGCGGACTTGCGTGCGGACCTGCGCGAGCCGCATCCAGACCTGCGTGCGGCTTTGCGTGGCCGGATTCTGCGGCCCCCACCCCCCCCACCGCTCCCTTCGGATCAACTCTCTCGCGGATGGGGAATTCGAGGAGCGGAACGGAACTCCTTCAGAAATCGCGCGCCTGCGATTTCCTCAAGCCGCAATCTCCTGCCTCCTGAAGGTATCCACACGCAGGAGGAATTTCTCCAGGCGCGCGAAGGCCGAGGGCCCGAGGCGAGGGGCAGTGTTCGAACTCGTCCCCGAGGGGGCTACCAGCCTCCACGAAACAACTAGAACGTCTGGCGCTGATCGAGATTGGCTCTCAGCCAGAGCCCATCGGTGGGATTGCATACTCGCGTCCACCGGGCGGCCAGCATAGGCAGCGGCTGCGGCCAAGTTCGGGCGCCCTGCCGCGACCATCCATGGACCGGCCCAAGCGAAGCCTAGGCCAGCCGGCGCACGGCGAGTGGGCGGACTTGCGCGATTCGCTCGAAGTCGTGGTCGACGTGAACGACGCCGAGCCCGTGGTGCAAGGCAGTGCAAGCGATGAGGAGATCCGGGATCGGCGTTCGGTGCCACATGCCGTGGTGGTGAGCCAAATCCCGCTGGAGATCGTGAGCGCGCTCGAACAGGTCGGGAGGTGTGGCGATGATCTCGAAGGTATCGCACAGGTCAGCTTCAAGGGCGTCATAGTCCTGGGCGGAACGTGCCGAGTAAAGCTGCTCAAGCTCACCGACCGGACAGAGGAAAAGGGATCCCGCCAGCTCGGCGAGTTGCGCTCCCACTCTCTCGTCGCCGCTGCGCGCGGCGGCGCTCTTGTCGAGGAGCCAACCCCTCACCGCCACATCTCCTCCGATGCGAGCACAGCGACATCCACGCGCAGGCTCAACTGCTCCAGGTAGCGCCGCTGCTTCGCGGCTCGGCGTTCGCGTTCGGTCTCGGTGGCGGCGGCCGCACGGCGCAGCGCTTCCTCTACGGTGGCTCGCACTGTGGCCTCACCCAGCGCCTCCTTGGCTCGGTTGAGCAGGTCGTCATCGATCTCGATGGTGGTGCGCTTGATCATAGGTGGATAGTACCTCACCGCGAAGCCGCCACCGCCGACCTCGCCCGAGAAGTCGCCGCCACCCTCACCCGAGCGCGAGGAGGCGCGGCGAAGTTCCCCTGACTGACCGGGGGGCCCGGCGGGCTGTGGTAGGTGCCGATGGCCTGGCTGCCGACCGGATCTCCTCAAGCCGCCACCTGTGCCCGACGGAAGGTATCCACCCGCAGGAGGAATTTCTCCAGGCGCGCGAAGGCCGCGAGCGGCGCCGTCCGCGGATGTGAGACAACTTCTCCGGATGTGCGGCTCCGTCTCTGGATGCGGGGCAACTTCTGCGGATGTGGAGCGACTTCTCCGGATGTAGGGCGACTTCTCCAGATATACCGCGCCGTCCCGGGATCTACGGCCGTCCCCCCACCCCCACGCTCGGCCCGAAGAGGACCGCGTTCAGGAAGATCGGCGTCGTCGCCCGCCAGAAGAGGCGGTAGGCGGGGTCCTGGGCGAAGAGGACGAGCGCTCCGGAGCCTCGGGGCTCCAGGCCCACCAGGAGGGAGCCGGACAGGCGCTCTTCGGCCTCGGGCCACGCGAAGCCGGCGAGGACCGGGTTCTCGTCGAGCGCCACCAGCACGTCCTTGCGCGGATCGCCGAAGGTCTTCCAGACGGATGTGCCTTCGTAGAGCACCGGCGGCGAGGCGGACAAACCGGCGGTCAGCGGATGGAGCGGCTGCATCTGGGTGGCGAGGACGGCGCCGGGGGTGAAGATCGGACGCGAGGCGAGCTCCTTCTCGACCGAGCTCTCAGAGACCTCGGGGTCCTCCCCCGGAGCCCCCTCCTTCTTGTCCTTGTCCTTCTCGTCCTCCTGCTTCGGCGGCTCCCAGCTCTTGACCGCGCTCAGCTCGTGGTCCTTCAGCCACCCGATCGCGTCCCCCACGGCCACGAGCACGCCGCCCTCCTTGATCCAGGTGTCGAGCGCGGTCCGCGCGCGCTCGCCGATCCGGTCCTCATAGGCGCCGCTGGGCAGCACCAGGACGTCGAAGTCCGAGAGGTCGATCTGCCGCAGGATGGCAACGTCCACCCGGTCGTACGGGGTGCCGATCTGGCGGTCGAGGAGCGACCAGAGGAAGCCGAAGGAGGTGGAGTCCACCCCTTCGCCGCTGATCAGGCCAATCCGCACCGGCCGCACCGTGGGCATGTTGTTCGAGCCGAGCGAGATCCCCTGGATCTCCCAGGAGGCGGCGACCCCGTCCGCCACCAGGTGGCTCTCGGCCAGCAGGCCCTGCAGGAGGTCGCGCAGGCCCGCGGGATTGCCGAGCCGGGGGATGAACAGCGTCCCCGCCGGATAGCTCCCCGCCGGACCTTTGAAAGAATTCAGCGCGATCCTGTGGCCAACCCCCCGCTTGCGCAGCTCCGCGGCCAGCCGGTAGGAGCTGAGCCCCTGCGGCGGCACCAGGAACCCGAGGCTGCCGTCTCCCCGGACCCCGGCGGCCGGATCTCCCAGCGGACGCAGGTCGGCGGGCTCGTGCGACGCCACCCAGGTCTCGACGTTGTAGGCCAGCGGGAGCGACCAGGCCGTGATGTCGTAGAACTCGGGCTCCAGGTTCGCCTCCAGGCGCTGCCGCTGCCGCTCGACGAAGGAGTCGTTCATCGGGGACTCGAGCTCCAGGAGCGCATCGGCGAGGTTGCCCAGCGGCTGCACCGTGGAGACCACGTAGGTGCCGGACGCGAAGCGCCGCGGCGCCTCCTCGCCGCCGGTCTGTCGGCGCGCCGGGATCTCACCGGCCTTGTCGAGCTGGTACACCCGCACGCCGTGCAGGGCCAGGAGCTCGGCCATCGCCCGCGCCTCCTGCTGCTCCGCGGACCACAGGTAGACCCGCCCCTGCGAGCCGGCGTGGAGGCGGGTGGCCACGAAGTCGGAGCGCAGCCGCTGCGCATTGTGGGCCGCGGTGCGCAGGGTGGCGAGCGAGGTCGTCAGGTGCCGCGCCACCCGGTCGGCCAGGGTCAGCACGCTGCCGTCCGGCAGGGTGAGGGCGAGGCCGCCGCGCCCGCCGCCGGCCATCTCGTAGGTCATGCCGACGGCGCCGCGCAGGCTCGGGTACGAGTCGCCATAACCGGGATAGAAGAGGTCGTAGTTCTCCCCTTTGAAGTAGACCCATCCCATGCGGTCGAAGGCCTCGGCGTTGCCGCGGCCGAAGGTGTCCAGCCAGGCGACCACCCGGCGGTCGATCCGCGGATGGACCGGGTCGGCGGCGGGCGGGAAGAAATAGCTCGACTCGCTGCCCATCTCGTGGAAGTCGACGTAGACGTGCGGCTCCCAGGAGCGGTAGAGGGCGATGCGCTGCCGGGTCTCCTGCTGGGTGACCCAGGCCCAATCGCGGTTCAGGTCGATCAGGTAGTGGTTCGCGCGTCCCCCCGGCCAGGGCTCCCAGTGCTCGGCCGCGGCGCGGTTCGGGTTCGGCGAATCGCCCACGCGCTGGCGGAACGCGGTCACGTAGCGCTCGCGGCCGTCCGGGTTGACCAGCGGATCGACGAGGACGATCGTGTTGCGCAGGATCTCCTCGACCTCTCCCTGCCCGGCGGCGAGGAGATAGATGACGGCCAGCGCGGCCTCGGAGGAGGACGACTCGTTGCCGTGGACGCCGTAGGCCAGCCAGACGATCGCGGGGAGCTTCTGGATCAGCTTCGCCCGCTCGGATTCGGGGACCCCGGCCGGCTCGGCGAGACGGAGGTGGTCGCGCCGGATCTCGTCGAGATGCGCCAGGTTCTCGGGCGAGGCCAGCGTCACCAGCCGCAGCGGCCGCCCCTCGGCCGTGCGGCCGTACTCGACGAGCCGGACCTTTGGCGACGCCGCGGCGACCGCGTCGATGTACTCCAGCATGCGGTCCCAGGGGGTGAAGCGGCTTCCCAGCGGATAGCCGAGGAAGGTATCGGGACGCGGGACCCGGGGGTCCACGGCGGGAAGGTCGAGCACCTCGCCGCGCGACAGCGGCGCGAGCAGCCCGGCGGAGCTCGCCGAAGCCTGCGCCGTCTCGGCTCCAGCGGCCCTGGAGAACGCCGCGGTCAGCACGAGCGCGGCAACGAGCAAGGATGCCTTACGAAACATGACGGAATGGACGGTCAGGTTGAAGCGATGCTCTCCGACGAGATGTTGAGCCGCTTCATCATCTCGTGGAGCGTGGTGGGCTTGACCTGCAGCAGCTCGGCGGCACGCTTCTGCACGCCGCCGCAGGCCTGGAGCGCCTTGATGATGATCTGCCGCTCGTACTCGCTGACCGCGTCCTTGAACGCGATGCCGTTGGCCGGCAGGGCCGGAGGCGGCAGACCGACCGAATCGGGGGTGCGCACCGACGGCGGCAGGAGGTCGACGTCCAGCGTCTCGCCCGTGGAGAGCACCACGGCGCGCTCGACGACGTTTTCGAGCTCGCGGACGTTGCCCGGCCAGTGGTAGTCGAGCAGCACCTCCATGGCGCGCGGGGAGATCTCGCGCAGCGGCTTCTCGTTCTCGCGCGCGAAATGGGCGAGGAAGTGCTGGGCGAGGAGGCGAATGTCCTCGGTGCGCTTGCGCAGCGGCGGCAGGTTGACGACGATGACGTTCAGCCGGTAGAACAGGTCCTCGCGGAACAGCCCCTGCTGCACCGCGACCTCCAGATCGGCATTGGTGGCGGCGATGATCCGCACGTCCACCCGGATCGTCTCGATGCCGCCCAGGCGCATGAACTCCTTCTCCTGGATCACCCGCAGGAGCTTCGCCTGGGTGTCCAGGGGAATGTTGCCGATCTCGTCGAAGAAGATCGAGCCGTTGGTGGCGATCTCGAACAGGCCCTTCTTGCTGGAGACGGCGCCCGTGAAGGCGCCGCGCACGTGCCCGAAGAGGTTGCTTTCCAGAAGGTCGGCCGGCATGGAACCGGAGTTGACGGTGACGAACGGCCCGCTCGCGCGCCGCGAATGGTGATGGATCGCCTTCGCCACCAGCTCCTTGCCGGTGCCGCTGTCGCCCAGGATCAGGATGTTGCTCTTGGACGGCGCGGCGAGTTGGATCAGCTCGTAGACCTGCTGCATCGGCTTGCTCTTGCCGATGATGTTGTCGAACCCGAAGCGCTGCCGCAGCTGCTCGCGGAGCGACTGGTTTTCGAGGGTGAGGCTCCTCTGCTCCAGCCCCTTGTTGACGGTGAGCAGGACCTCTTCGTTCTTGAACGGCTTCGGGATGTAGTGGAACGCCCCCTCGCGCATCGCCTCGATGGCGCTCTCGATCGACGAGTAGGCGGTGACCACGATGACCACCTGGTCCGGCCAGCGCTGGCGGATCTCGCGCAGCACCTGCATGCCGTGCATGCCCGGGAGCATCATGTCGAGGAGGACGAGGTCGATGTCCTCGCGCTCCAGGATCTCGATCGCCTCCTCGCCCGACCAGGCTGAGACCGTGTGATGCCCCTCCTTGCGGATGAGCGCGGTCAGAACGTCCTGCAGGACCTCCTCGTCATCGACGATCAGGATGTTCATGCGGAGGTCTCGGAGGTCCGGGCGGGAGAGCCGGCGCCGTGGCGCGGCAGCTCGACGATGAAGCAGGCGCCTCCGCCGGGCGCGCTCTCGGCCCGCAACGCACCGCCGTGGCGGTGCACGATCTCCGAGCTGATCGACAATCCCAGTCCGGTGCCCCCCCGGTTGAGCTTGGTCGAATAGAACGGCTGGAAGATCGCTTCCAGCTTGTCGGGCGCAATGCCGGGCCCGTTGTCCCGGATGCGCACGGAGAGCGTCCCGCCGATCGCCTCCAGAGAGATCTCGATCCGTCCTCTCAGTCCTCCGGCGCCCCGCGCCGCGGCGCTGCACGGACCCGCCACGGCGTCCGAGGCGTTCAGGAGAAGGTTCGTGAACACCTGCTGCAGCTCGCCGTCGCAGCCGAAGACGAACAGGTCCTCGTCCGCCGCTTCGGGGATGTCCCACACCACTTCGACCCGCTGCTTGTGGATGCGGTCGGCCAGGAGCTCGACGCACTCGCGCAGGAGCGGCGCGACCGCCACCGGCTTGCTCTCCTTCTGCCGGTTGCGCGCCAGCTCCAGGAGGTTGTTGACGATGCTCGCCGCACGGAAGGTCTGCCGCTCGACCTTCTTGAGGATCTCGTAGTGCGGATCGTTCTCGGGCGTCTCGGCGAGCAACATCTGGGCGTAGCTGGAAATCCCGGTGATCGGGGTGTTCACCTCATGGGCGACGCCGGCCGCCAGCATGCCGAGAGCGGCCAGCCGCTCGTTCTCCTGCAGGGCCTTCTCCATGGCCACCCGCTCGGTGACGTCGTGGACCACCAGGACCCGCAGGTCCTCCCGCCCGCACAAGCCGCCGGCGAAAGCCGCCAGGCTGACCTGGAGGGTACGGTCGCGCCAGCGGACCTCGCGCGGCAGCTCGCCGGGCGCCGGCAGCGGCGTCACCGGCAGGACATCGGCCAGACTGCGGCCGAGGAAGGCCGGCCTCTCCTGGCCGGCGAGGGCGGCGAAGGCAGCGTTCGCGGAGGCGATCCGCTGCTCCGGATCGAGCACCGCGATGCCGGCGGGAGAGGACTCGAAGATCCCCTCGGTATAACGCTGGAGGCTCTGGACCTCTTCCAGACGCAGGTGGAGCTGCCCGAGGAGCTGGGCGTTCTCGATCGCGAGCGCCGCCTGGTCGAGCAGCTGGCGGATCAGCTCCATGTCGTCGCTGTTGAGCGGCGTGTGGTCCACCTTGAAGCCGGTCAGGGCGAGACCGATGGCGCGGCCGCGCAAGGTGAGCGGGAAGGCGTAGCGGTAGCCCGCCACGAACAGCCGCTGCTCCGTCGACGGCGGCTCCATCGGGAGCGCCACGCCGGAGAAGCGGACGTGGTCGCGCTCCCAGGCCTCGCCGAGCACGTCGAAGGCGAGGCGCTCCGGCGCTTCGCTCTCGGCGCGGATCGCGACCAGCGCGTCGCCCTGGGCGAGCCAGAGGTTGGCCTTCTCCAGGTCGACGCCGTCCTCGATCTGGCGGAGGAGAGTCGTGCAGAGGCGACCGAGGTCGCGCTCGTGGAGCAGCTCGCGGCCGAGCTCTGAAAGGGCGCGCCGCTTGCCGAACGCGCTCCGGTACTGGAAGCGCTCCAGGGCTCCGCTGATCCCCTTGCGGGTCGGCACCAGAAGGCCCGCGATCGAGAGCCCGGCGACGAACATCAGAAGATTGCGCGCCACCATCATGTCGGGCGCGACGCCGCGCGAGATCGCCAGGTTGACCAGCGAGAAGCCGATGATCCCGAGGAGCAGGGTGAGGGTCATCGAGATCGTGTCGCGGACGATCACCTCGATGTCCCACAGCTTGTAGCGCAGGATCGCGTAGGCGAAGGTCAGCGGCACCAGGCCGAGCGGCAGGACCGCGAGCGCGCTCAGCAGCTCGGAGCTGTGCAGCCCGAAGATCGCCGGCAGCCCGTAGAGGAGCAGGAACGGCAGGTAGCCGCCGCCCAGGCCGAACGCCACCCATTGCATCTGCCGCTGCTGCTCCCACGCCTGGCCGCGCCGCAGCCGCCAGGCGAGGACCGCCACCGCCGCCACGGCGAACACAGCGAGCTGGAACATCTCGATCCGGTCGAGGAGGAACAGGCGCTCCGGCAACGGCCGGCCGAACACCCAGCGGCCGCCGGTCAGAGCGAGATCGAGCTGCAAGGTCAGGAGCAGAGCGCCCGGCAGATAGAGGAACGGCACGAGCCGCCGCACCCAGGACCGGCGCGGCGGGATCGGGAAGACCAGGAACAGATGCAGCGTCAGCGCGGGAAGCAGGATGCGGGCGACCTCGTCCCCCAGATAGAGGAGCCGGTAGAGACCGTCCACCCCACCGAGAAGCGTGCGCGTCGGGGTCAGCAGGTAGAAGACCGCCGAAGCCAGGCACCAGAGATAGAACAGGAATCCCTGGCCCGTCCCCTGCCGCAGCAGGGTGTACAGGCCGATCAGCAGATAGACGGCGCCGATCAGGGCCAGGATCAGGTACGGGATGTCGAGATGGAGCGGCGGCCGCTGGTAGCGGACCACCACGACCTCGGGTCCGCGCAGGACGGTGAGGTTCGTCTCCGGGTTGCTGCGCAGGCTCTGGACCAGGACCGCCGGACCCGCGACCTCGTTCTTCTCGACGAAGAAGATCTGATCCCCCGGCTCGAGCCCCGTCCGCGGGTCGGTCACACGGCGGACGTCGACGCTGGAGCCCGCGGCGGACGCCTCGAAGCCGAGCGGCTGGAACGACTGGACTTTGCGGACCACACTCCAGCCGCTGAGCGCGACGGCGGCGAGCGCCAGCAGCAGCGAGACGGCGAGTCGGAGTGAGCGGACGTTCATTGGAGACCAAAACCCTGATCGCTTGCGGGAATAGCACTTTCTGTGCCATCGCAACGGGATTTTGAACCCGCCTCAAACCTCGATTTTTCCACACTTTGAGCCACTTCCATCCAGAAAAGCGGAGACAATCCAAATTTCCGGATTCAACGGATTGGCGGCGGGACGGGTTCTTTCGGGAAATGCGCAAAGAGGCCCTCACCCCCGGCCCCTCTCCCATCCCCTCCCACCCTGCCGGGAGAGGGGAGAAGGAGGCCGGTTTTGCGTTAAGAAGTTGAAGCGGCGTTCCCCCCTCTCCCGGTGGAAGGGAGGGGATGGGAGAGGGGGCCAGGGGGTGAGGGGCTTAGAACTTGACCGCGATCCCACCCATCAACCGGCGACGCAGCTCGTCGTCGTGCGAGGTGGAACCGGTGGCGTCGGCGATCGGGCCGCGGCTCAGCTCCATGTTGAGCTGGACCGCCCAGTCCGCGGCGAGGTCCATCAGGAAGCCGAGGTCCTGGGTGAGCTGGAGGCGGAGGCGCTCGACGTCGACCTGGGCGGACGGGCCCTTGCCTTCGGCCGGCTGCAGCTCCTGGGAGAGGTGGTGGAAGGCCACGAACACTCCCGTCTGGGAGCTCAGGAACTGGGTGTCGAGCGAAGTGACCAGATAGCGGACCTGGTTCTCGTAGGACCGGCGGTCGGCCGCGACGAACGTGCCGCCGCCGCCCGAGGCCAGGCTCGACTCGAGGCGGGTGAGCACGCGCGGGCTGAGCTTCTTCGAGAGCTCGAGACGCATCTCGGGGATCTTGTCCCCCTGCACGAGGTAGAGGCTCTCGGAGCGGTCGAAGAGATCGTTGCTGAAGTAGAGGCGGAGCGTCTCGCCGATCTCGCGTTGCGTCGCCGACAAGGAGAGCGACTCGTCCTCGCCGAGCTGCCGCGACAGGCCGACCTGATAGCAGGCCGAGCTCCCCTGCTCGCAGAGGTCCGACTCCTCGAAGAGGGTCGGCAGGAAGTCGAGCTCCAGGCGCTTGTCCTCGTAGGCCCGCTGGCTGGCGTTGCCCTGCAGCTGCCAGTTGGAGCCGAGCTGCACGACGATGCCCCCCTGCGGCATCAGCGACAAGCTGCCGTCCGAGAGGGTGCTGTACAGGCCGTACTCCAGGAGGACCGCCGGGCGGACCCGCACGCCGCCGTGGCCGTAGGCGTCGATGCTCTGCGACACCGGCAGCTCATCCGGCCGCAGCGAGTTGCTCAGGCCGAACTGGCGCTCGCGGTAGCGGAGGCCGGTCTGCAGCATGTTGCGGTCGCCGAGCGAGGTGCTGTACGCCCCCTCGACCCACCAGGTCTGCGAGGCCTCCGGAATGGCCAGCGGCTCGATCGGTCCCTGGCGGTGGTAGTTGTTCTCGGCGGTGTACTGGGCCGAGACCTCGGAGTGGCCGTTCTGGCCCACGTCCTGGGTCCAGTTGAGCTTGTAGTGCTCGAAGTCGACCGGCCCCATCTCGTGCTCCTCGCCACGCCCGGCGAGCCGGTTGGAGAGCGACGAGACGGTCAGGCGGCTCGAATCGCCATGGCTCACGTCGAGCGACAGGGAGGTCGCCTGGCCGCCGGCCGCTGCGCCGCCGACGGACATCGGATCGCCGTTGCGCTGCCAGAAGCTGCCGCGCACTCCGACCTGCACCGGGCCGACCGTGCCCTTGATCCCGAGCCCGGCGCCGGAGAGGAGACCGTCGCCCAGGGCGATCTGGTCGACCCCGGTCATCGCCTGCATCTCGGTGCGGAAGCCGGTCTGCGCGAGATTGAGCTGCTGGCCGGTGCTCACCGGATCGAGCTGGACCAGCTGGATCTCCTGAGCGTGCTCGCGCCCCTCGATGTCGCGCAGCACGTCGCCGGGGATCTGCGCGCGGACGGCCCAGAAGTCGTCCTCGGCCGCGGTGGCCGGTCCGGCCTGGCGCTCGTTCAGCTGGAGCTCGACGAACTGGTAGTGCTGCGCCGCGGTGCGCGTGAGCATCACCACGACGGGGATGAAGCCGGGCTTGTGCGCGATGATCTTGTAGAGGCCCGCCGGGAGGTCCTGGAACAGGAAGCTCCCCTTGGCGTCGGTCAGGACCTTGCGGACGCTCAGGTCTGCGAGCTGGTAGGCATAGACGCCCGCCGCGGCCAACGGCGCGGCCTCGCCGAGGACCCTTCCGCCGACTCCAATGCGACCGGCCTGAAGGCTCTCTCCGCCGACCGTACCGGCTCGCGCAGCCCCGGCCACAAGAGCCAGGGCGAGAAAGAGCGGTAGGGATTTCCAGGCGGCTTTCATAGACCTTTCTCCCACGAATCCAGGACTGTACCTCTGCTTGTCAACTCCTGTCAAACGTCCGGAACCGGCTCCTGCATTCCGCCTGCCAACCAACTGAGCAGACGCGCGCCAAGCTCAAGGATTACTCCACTTTGTACGTGACCGCGTCGGACCGCCCGAGGTCGTCGGTGACCACCAGCCGGTGCTCGCCGCGGACGCTGTCGAGGAAGCGGCTCTCCTGGGGGGCCATCGCGGTCACCAGCCGGCCGTCCTGATACCAGAACAGGCGGGAGACCCCGGAATCCGCCTGGGCGACCAGAGGGATCCGCTGGTATTCGGGAGGAGCGTCCCGCCGCAGCCGGTAGGCCGTGGCCGCATCGGGCGAAACGATCCGCGGAGGGTCGCCGGCCGGCACGTCCCGGCACGCCGGCGCCAGCGGGGGAGGACCCGCGACCGGATTGCCCTGCGCCCGCCACCAGGCCAGCAGCTCGGCCGGCGGCACGGTGAGCAGCCGGAACGCCGTCCGCCTCCGGGTAAGGCAGTCGCCCGCCAGGAGCTCGCCGGTCGCGGCGTCCACCAGCACCCGCCGGTGCCACGAGCAGGGAGTCAGCCGCGACCGGCCGGGCAGATACGGCACCTCGAGCCGCGCCGGGCACCACGGCCCCGGCAGCTCGTGGCTCACCGCGCACACCTCGATCATCTCCGGAGAAGCGAGCGCCGGAGCCGGAGCCGTCCCCTCCGGATCGATCGCCCGGAAGAGATCGAAGAGGAGAGGCCCCGCGTGCTGGCTCCCCGAGATCCCCTGGCGCGGCCGGCCGTCGAAGTTCCCCACCCACACCCCGATCGTGTACCGCCGCGACGTCCCCACCGCCCACGCATCGCGGTGGCCATAGGACGTCCCGGTCTTCCAAGCCACCGCCGGCACCCCCCGCGTCAGGTCCCAGGCCTCCGGAAGGTCCGGCCGCCGCACGTCGGTGAGGATGCGGAGGACGGCGCCGGCGGCTTCCGCTGAAAAAAGCCTCACCCCCTCCCGGCCCCTCACCCCCTGGCCCCCTCTCCCACCCCCTCCCTTGCCGCCGGGAGAGGGGGAAGGTTCGATCCATTGCAGGGGCCTGTACACGCCCCCTTCAGATAAGGACGCATACAGATTCGCCAGATCGACCAGCCGCACCTCGCCGGCGCCGAGGATCAGCGGCAGCCCGTAGTGACCGTCCGGCTGGTCGAGCGTCTCCAGACCGCCGCGCAGGAGCAGCCGGTGGAATTCCGGGAGGCCGATGTCGGCGAGGAGGCGCACGGCGCTCGCGTTGAGCGACTGGATGAGCGCGTCGCGCGCGGTGACCACCCCGCGGTAGCGCTCGTCGTAGTTCTCGGCCACGTAGCCCGAAAAGTCGGTGGGCACGTCGAGCAGCCACGAGTCGGGGATCAGCCGCCCCTGGTCGAACGCCATGGCATAGAGGAACGGCTTGAGCGTCGATCCGGGTGACCGCCGGGCCACCGCGCCGTCGACCTGCCCCTGCCAGGCCGCCTCGTCGAACCCCGCCGAGCCGACGAGAGCCCGCACCGAGCGCGTCTCGTTCTCGATCACCACCACGGCCGTGTTGCCGATCCCGGTCGCCCGCAGCTCAACGATCCGCCGCGCCACCTGCTCCTCGGCGATCTGCTGGACGTTCCCGTCGAGGCTGGTGCGGATGCGCGTCTGGTCCGGCATCTTCTGGCTGACCAGCTCTGCCAGGTGGGGAGCCGCGAACGGAGGCCGCCGCCGAGCCGCCGGCAGGGGCTCCGCCCGCGCATGCTCGATCTCCTCGGCCGGGAACACCCCGCGCTCCGCGAGCTGCCGGAGCACCCGGTCGCGGGCCGCCCTCGCCGCTTCCGGATGCAAAGTCGGGTCGTACCGCACCGGCGACCGCGGGAGAGCCGTGAGGAGCGCGATCTCGCCGAGAGACAGCCGGTCCGGGCTCTTCCCGAAGTAGAACCAAGCCGCCGCCCCCACCCCCTCCACATTGCCGCCATACGGAGTCAGGTTGAGGTAGATCTCCAGCAGCTCATCCTTCGAGAACCGGGCCTCCAGCTGCAGAGCCCGGAAGCTCTCCCGCACCTTGGACCACAAAGTGCGAGGCCGCGGCTCGACCATCCGCGCGATCTGCATCGGAATCGTCGAAGCCCCCGAAACCACCTTCCCCGACCGCAAATTCGCCCAAGCCGCCCGAACCACCGCGATCGGATCGACCCCGAAATGCCGCCGGAACCGCCGGTCCTCCGAAGCCACCAGAGCCTGAGGCAGCTCGGGGGGAAGCTCGGCGAGACGGACGGGGAAGCGCCAGCGGTGATCGGCAGGAAGGAAGAAGCGCAGCGGCTCGCCGGTGCGGTCGGTGACCACGGTGGCCGGAGGACGATTCAGGGCTTCCCAGGGGAAGGGGAAGGCGAGGTTGAGGAGGAAGAAGAGGAGGAGGGGGACTATGAGGACGAGAGCGGTAGCTATGAGGTAGCGGCGGCGCCGTTGCCCCCTCCCGACCTCACCCCCCCGGCCCCCCTCTCCCATCGCACACCCATCCCCCGGGAGAGGGGGGAGCACACCCTGCCCATATTCTCCAAAACCCTCGTGCAAGAGAGGGTCGGGTGCGGGCGCCCCTCTCCCGGGGGATGGGTGTGCGATGGGAGAGGGGTCGGGGGTGAGGTCGGGCGGGGGGCTCACTCCCGCAACCCCACCTTCACCGTCCCCCGCTCCCCCGTCCCCCGCAACGCCGGGTCGTACATCGCCTCCGCCTGCACCGGCGGCAGCCGGAACTCCCCAGGCGTCACCGCGCGGACCAGCGAGTAGAACGTCTGCCAGGAATTCGGCGGCAGGTTGGCGAACATCAGGATGCGGTCGTCCCGCAGGTCCATCGCGGAGGGCTTCATGTTCGCGTCGGTGATCCAGGGGAGCTTCTCGGTCGTCTCCAGGCGCGGGTTCTCGACCTCCAGCCCGGAGGGCAGCAGGTTCACGATCGCCACGTTCTGGACCGGCCCGGAGACGCTCCGCACCCGCGTCTTCACCACCAGCAGGTCCCCCTGCCGGACGTTTCCGAGGTCCACCGCCTTGCCTTCCCGCGTCAGATACTCCCGCTCCACTTCGAGCCCCGCGCTCGCCGGCTTGTAGGCGTCGTCGGTGGGAATCCCCCGGGTCAGCAGGTGATAGAAGGCCGCCCCCTCGCGGTAGCCTGGGTCCATCCGGATCTGCACCGGCCCCGGACCGGGGATGGTGAATTTGACCGGCGCGTTCCCGAACGAGCCGAGCTTGCGGCCATTGAAGAAGACGCTTCCGCTGTAGGCCGGCTGGCGGGCCTGGCGCTGGGCGAGCTGGCCGAGGGCGAGGAGGGTCCAGCTCTCCTCCTGGGTCGTCCACTCGGGGGTCTCGCCCAGGTCCCGCGACAGCCGGTCCACCAGGGCCGGGATGCGCGGATGGTTCGGCGCCGCATCCAACAAGGCCAGCAGCACCACCGCCCGGTTGCGGATCGTCGAGGCCACGAGGCCGCCCGTCTGCCGGTCGACCCGCTCCACCTCTCCCAGGTTCGCCAGCAGGTCCTGCACCGCCCGCGGATTCCCCGCCGCGGCGTAGGCGGCGGCGAGCATCGAGCGCGACTCGACCTTCATCTTTCCCGCCTGCTTGGTGCGCAGGTAGTCCATGGTCCCCGGATCCGGGTGGCCGGCCCGGGCGAGGATCCAGAGGCCGTAGGCGGCGCGCTGGAGCTCGTCGCTGCCATAGGCCGACTTCGCCTTTACCTGGCTCGCCACCCAGCGGAGCGCTCCGTCGTAGAGCGCGTTGTCCACCGGATGCCCGGCCCGCCGCGCCTCGACCAGGAAGTGGGCCGCGTAGAGGCTCCCCCACGGCCAGACGTCCCGCCCGCCCGGCCAGAGCGAGAAGCCGCCGGTCGGGACCTGCATGGTGGCGATCTTCCGCACCCCCTCCTGTACCATGGCGGCCGGATCGCCGTGCCCCTTCTTGGGATCGAACAGCTCCGGCTCCAGCGCCTTTGCCAGATCGCTCAGATAGATCAGCGGGAAGACCTGCGAGACCGTCTGCTCGATGCAGCCGTACGGATACCCCAGCAGGTTTTCGAGCTTCCCCGAGAACTGGACGAGCGGCAGCGGCCCGATGCGCAGCTCGCGGGTCAGCGCGTTCGGCAGGTAGCTGCCGCCGTTCGCGAGCGGCAGGTCGGTCACCGCTTTCGCCGCTCCGGCCTGCTCCGTCGAGACCGGGAAGAGGTCGGAGCGCACCGGCACGGCCGTCTCGGAGCGCGTCTGCTCGCCGTTGCCGGACGCCGTGATCGCGATCCGGGCGTCGCCGGGGGCTTCCCCGGTGCGCACCTTGAAGTAGAGCGTGGTCTCGCGGCCGTTCTCGACCTCCACGGTCTGCGCCTTCGGCCCGTCGTAGAGCAGCGGCCCTCCCAGGGAGAGGATGACCTGCACCTTCCCGGCCCGCCCGGTGTCGTTGCGTACCGTCACCGGCACCTGGAACGGCTCGCCGAACGAGAGCACCCGCGGCACGGTCGGCAGGACCACCAGGGGATTTCTGACCCGGGTCAACTCCTGCGACGAGCCGAAGCGGTCGCCGTCGATCGACACGGCCATCAGGCGGAGCGCTCCCTGGAAGTCGGGGAGGCGGAACGTGGCGCGGGCGTTCCCTTCGCCGTCCGCGGTCACCGGCCCCGACCAGAAGGCCACCGGCTCGACGCGGCGGATGCCCTCCGTCCGCACGTACTGCGACATCCCTTCTTCTCCCTCGCCGCCGCCCGGGGGCGCCGGCCGCACCTCGGGGAGGAGCAGGCCGAACGTGTCATGCGACGAGACACCCAGAGCCAGCCGGCGGTAGAAGTACTCGAACGGGTCCGGCGTCTTCTGGGCAATCAACTGCAGAATGCCCTCGTCCACCGCCGCCACGGTCACCACCGCGCCCGGCTGCGTCTTCACCTGCACCTGCAGCTCCGACCCGGGACGGATCTCCTCCGGTGTCACGATCCCGGGGGTGAGCCGGTTCGCCGTCCGATCGACCGGCAGCGGCACGGCGCCGAAGGCGCGGCCGGCCGACCCCGGCTCAAGATCCCCGACCTTCCGCACCAGGGTCGCCGTGATGTAGGAGTTCGGCCGGTAGTCCGCCGAGATCGGCACGTCGATCGTCGCCGTATTGCCGTCCATGGTGTGCACCTGGAGGTCGAGCACGCGGTCGCGCTCCACGGTCAGCAGGAGCTTGCCCGAGAAGGGCGCCCGCACCTGCACGCGGGCCGTCTCGCCCGGCGCGTACTCCGCCTTGTCGAGCACGAGCTCCAGGCGCGACGGGTTCTTGATCGCCCACGGCGAGGTGCCCCAGCCGGCGACGAACACCTCCACCTCGGCCGAGGCGCGGGTCGCCGGATCGGTCACCACCACCCGGTATTCGCCGAAGTCGCGCGGCGCGAAGCGGAACCGGCCGCGCCCCTTCCCGCTCTCGATCGCCTGCGTCGACACCAGGGCCGGATCGCGCGTCGACTCATAGCGGTAGCCGCCGCCCGGCACCCGGCGCAGCACCGTGTTCCAGTTGTCCTTGTAGAGATCGGCGCGCAGCCCGCCGGACGCCACCTCCTGGCCGTCGGGCGCAACCGCCGCGTACTCCAGCTCGATCGGCTGGCCCGGCTGCGGGTAGCCTTCGCCCAACCGGCGCAGCCCTACATAATAAGGATAGGGATCGACCCGCAGCCGGGACAGCGCCGCCACCCCGCGCCCGCCCTGCTCCGAGACGCGCGCGGTGACCATCGCCTCCAGGGACGACGGCACCGGCGCGCCCGCCGGCATGGTGACGCGGAACGTCGCCTTGCCGTCCAGGTCGAGCGTCCCCTGGGTGGCCAGCACCTCGCGATCGTCGAGCTTGCGCTCGGCGTTGCGGAACGAGAAGCCCTCGAAGCCCTTGGGCGCGAAGTCGAAATCCACCAGGCGCACCCGCGTCTCGACCGGCAGATTGGCCGCGGGCGGACCGAACAGGTACTTCCCTCGGACCTCGTACGCCAGCTCGTCCCCCGGCCCGAGCCGCTTCGCCGGAGGAGCGATCTCCACCCCGATCCGGTCGGGGACGAACTCCTCCACCTGGAACCGGTACTGCCCGATCACCTTCTCGGCGACCACCAGCTCCAGCGTGTGATGGCCGGTCAGGGCATAGGCGGGCAGGTCGAGCCCGAACGTCGCGAGGCCGCGGTCGTCGACGCGCACCCGCTGGGTCTCCAGCTCGCGTCCCTGCGGATCGCGGTGGCGGAGGAGAGCGGGCATCGCCGGCGGGATCTGGAGACTGCCGTCGCGCACCACCGCGAGACCCTCCAGCCGCTCGCCCGGCCGGTAGATGTCGCGCTCGCCATACAGGTAGGCCTGGTAGCCCGTCCCAGGGGGCTCGGCGCCGCCCACGTCCAAACCGGCCGTATCGATCCGCATCGTGTCGAGGAGGAGGAAGGTGAAGTCGTCCCCCCGCTCGACCATGAGCAGATACGGCGTCCCCTTGGCAAGAGCCTTCGCATCGCGCAGGCGGAAGACCCCCGAGCCGTCGGTCCGTCCCTGGCCCAGGACCTGGTTCTGGTCCGAGACGAGCGTCACCTGCGCCCCCTCGACCGGCGCCAGGTCGCGGATGGACGACACCCACACCAGCAGCTCGCCGGGCGCCTTCTTGACGACCAGGCCGAGATCGGTCAGGAGGAGCCACCGCTGCGCCGCCTGGTAGTCGTCCGGCTTCCCCACCGAGACGCGGTAGAGGCCCGGCTGCGACGTGTCGACCCAGCGGTCGAGGGTCAGCGGCGTCACCTTCCTCTGGTTGCGCCGCCCGCCGAGGTCCAGGTTCGCCTCCTTGAGCCGGTCGCCGAGAGCGTGCGAGACCTCGTCGAAATACCCGTACTCCTCGTCGAAGAAGCCGCCGTACTGGAACAGGAAGAAGAGGTTGTTGCGGTACACCCGGTCGATCGCCATGTGCACCCGCGGCAGGTTGACGCTCTCCAGGTTGACCGTGTGGTTGCCGGCCGCGGAGAGGAACATCCCCTCGCTCTGGTACCCCACGGAGGGCTCCAGGTCGGGGAGCTCGACGTCCGCCGTGTACTCCGCGGGGAGCACCGCGTCGTCCGCCGCCGGCATCCCCTGGCCGATCGTCAGCTTGTAGGTCGACCCCGGCTGGAGGTTGCCGGTGATCGTGAGCACGTTCCGGTCGGCCGACAGGCGGACCCGCGCCTCGGGGGCCAGCTTCAGATAAGGCTCCGCCAGGGCCGCCGACACCGGAGACGAGAACGTCACCTGGAGGGAGGACTCCTGGAGCCCCGGCTGGGCCTCGACCCCGCGCACCGCGAGCCGCGTGCTGGAGCCCAGGGGGATCTCCTGAACGAAGTCCTTGCCGAGGGGAGCGTTGCCGTTGGCCGGCGTCATGTCCGCCGCGATGACGAGGCGCACCGTCCGCTCGTCCTTCTCCTTCTGCACCGCCTCGGTCCGGAACCCGATCGTGGCGTTCTCCCACGAGGTCTCGAGCGTCACCGCCACCGGCTTGGGAGCCCGCGGATCGTCCAGCCGGACCTTGGGGGCGAGCACCTCCGGATTGACCGGATAGTTGAACCGGATCTCGCCGCGGAAGACGACCTTCCCCTTGCCTTCGAGAGCCGGCTCCTCGACCACGTCGACCCCTTCGACGAGGAACTGGTCGGTCCGCACGACCACCTCGGTATCGCCCGAGAAGACCTGCCCCTTCTTGAGCAGCCGCTCCGGGATCAGGTCCACCTTGTACTCGCTCGCCACCGGGAACCCGCCGCTCGGCTGGAAGCGGAGAGCGTTCGTGTCCTTCCACTTCCAGGACCCGCCCAGGCCCGGCTCGATCGTCGCCGGAGGAGGATCGATGATCTGATCCACCTTCCCCTCGCCCAGGGGCCGATCAAAGAGGATGTCGACGAACTGCCGGTCCTTCCGGTCCACCACCACGTCGAACACCGACACCGTCTCGCCCCCCGCGCCCGCCCGCACCCGGGCAAACGCCGCCGCCAGAGGCTCGCGAAACGCGTACCCCGACACCGCGACAAGGAGGAGGGTGAGGACGATGAGGGCGACGTCTTTCCCCTGCCACGGGCGCTGGCGGAGGGCACGGAGGCGAGGGGCGATCTTGTCCCGCAGGGACGCGAAAGGATTGGCCATAAGGTTCCAGAGCTCCTAAGGGGTCTGGGAGATAGGGTATACCAGGAGCCGGGGGGAGCGTCAGGCGAAGGGGTTGACGATCTCCAGGCCCTCGATCTTGCGTCCCGGCTGGAGATCTTCCGAGAGGAGGACAGAGCAGCCGGAGCGGAGGGCGGCCCGGATGATCAGGCAGTCCCAGAAATGGAACTGGTGGAGGCGGTGGAGATCGATCGCGGCCAGAATGTCGTCGACGTCGATCCGGACCAGCTCAAAGCGGGAGAAGATCTCGACCTTACGGCGTGCGACCGTGATGGGAACTCCCAGCTTGCGAATGGTCGAGACGAAGTACTCCTGCAGGACCTGGGTGGAGAGAACGCCCTTCCGGCTGAGCCTCGCGCTCTCGATCAGCTGGAGGGCGATCCGCTGTTTCTCCGGCTCGTCCTGATCATCCGTATAGACCAGCAGGTTGGAGTCGAAGAAGCTACGTTCGTTCATGGATCTCCCGACGGTCGAACTTCCACCCTCTGGATCGTCCTTGGCCCTCGAGCGACAGCCGGCGCAGCTCCTCCATCTCCCCCGCGGCCGTCGAGGGCGATGTGAGCTCCTCGAGATACTCCCGGATGACCTGGTTGAGGCTCTTCCCCTGGCTCTCCGCAATCTTTCGGGCTCGCTCGACGAGCCGGTCATCCACGGCAAGGGTCAGGTTCATCAGCCACCTCCTCGTTCCACATATTACGTGTTCACGGGGTAAGGGAGCAACCCGGGAGCGATCGGCGCCCCCTCGCCGGGCGGAGGTGAGTGCGTGGGGTGGCTACATTTCTGGCGCCCCTCCGGGGGGCTCAAAGTTAGCGCCTATGCCCCCTGGCAGGGTCGTCCCGTCAAAGTCATCGTAGCGGGTGCCTCCGCCCGCCCATCCCTCACCCCCCCTCTCCCACCCGCACTCACTCCCACCCGGGAGAGGGGGCGCCACCGCCCAAGACATTGAAAAAGCGAGCGTTGGGGGTTTCCCCCTCTCCCGGAAGGTGGGAGTGCGGGTGGGAGAGGGGGCCAGGGGGTGAGGGTCTTTGGACGGGGGAAAACTCCGCCTCCGCCCGACTTTGACGGGACCCTGTGCCCCCTGGAGGGTCTCTTGACACGCGACCTCCCCGAGTGACAGATTTCTGTCATGCAAACGACGCTGCGACTGGATGACGAGATCTTCCGGCGGGCCAAGGCTCAAGCGGCAGCGAAGGGCATCAGCTTGACGAAGCTGGTGGAGGAGGCAATCCAGGAGCATCTGGACAAGCCGGTTCCTGCGCCGCGCCAGCGGCGATTGCGCCTGCCCGTCTCCACGTCGACAGGTGGCTTGGTCCCGGGGTTCTCGACTCTGAAAGAGGCCGTCGCAGCCGCCGATCTCGCCGCCGATCAGCGTCGAGCCCGCTGATCCATGGACCTGCTCGACGCGAACATCCTCATCGGGGCGTTCCGGCCCGACGATCCGAATCATGCGACGCTGAAGGAGTGGCTGGAAGAGACGCTCAACCATGGGCTTGTCGTGACCTTCCCCGCACTGGTCGAGGTCGCTTTTTTACGGATCGTCACCCATCCTCGCATCTTCCGCGTTCCCTCGCCTCTTGAAGAAGCTGTGAGCTTCCTTCAGACGATCCAGGAGAGCGGCCAGTTCCGCGAAATGCAGTGGACGCTACGGATGCGGACCCGCTGGTGGCGCTGGTGCCGCGAGCTCGCCTTGAAAGGAAATGATGTCAACGACGCCTACATCGCGGCGACTGCCGCCGAAGCGCGCTGCCGTCTGGTCAGCCTGGACGGAGGCTTCAGCCGCTTCTCAGGCCTCGACTGGTGGAACCCGGTTCCGATCGAGGAGGCGGATTCAGAGAGGTAGCGTGCTTGCGTTGCAATGCGCGCATCACAACAACATGCTACGAACATTCCAGGCGCCACAAGAGGAGCAATCAGAACCCCTCCTGCTTCGCAGGGGCCGCTCATCAGACCGGCGCCGAGGCGTCCGAGACGAGCCGCACCGCCCTCTACCGGATCCCCTGCCACCTGCTCCAGGAAGGGCACCTCTGCCGCCAGCCTCCCAATCTCCGCCAGAACCCTGCGCTCTGCCGCAAGACCGGCGGGACCCACTCGCCCGAGCACGGATGACACACAACCGCGTTTCCGGAGCATTCACCGGGGATTTTGCAACACTAGCGAGCATTTTCACACCCATTCCGCCGCTTTCTGCCTCAATAGCTCCGAAGTCCGTCCCATTCCTTCCGCGGAATACATCATTCGCACCGTGATGCGAGACATTCGGACCAGGGTCAGAGACATTCCGAGCGCGATCTGGAACATTCGCAGAACGCTGCGAGACACACCTCCCGAGGTCCGCATCATTCCGACCGGGTTCGGAGACATTCCCATCGTGCTCCGGAACGTTCGGACCATGCTGCGAGACATTCCGACCGAGGTCGGAGTGATGCGCCCCACGAAGGGAATGGCTCGGATGGGGGTCGGTGTGTTTCGCGCCGAGTTCCCGAAACCTGAAGAGGGTAGCTACTCATCCGGGATCTCCTCGGTCGCCCTTTCGGCCGCCGAGGTGAGGAGGAACTCCTCCGGGGTGACAGCAGGGATCGGCGAGGAACCGAAGTCCGCCACGTTCCGGGTGACGATGAGCTCACACCCCGAGGCTTCTGCGGCGCTCGCCAGTGCCGCATCCTCGAAGTCGCTGATCTCGAGGGTTCTCGCCCGGAGGAATTGGGAACGATCCTGCGCCACCACCTCGAGGTGCGCCAGAAGCCAGTCCACGAGGCTATTCGCCTGCTCCTGGTCGGCGTACTTGGCCACGATGTAATGAAGAGTGGTGAGCGCGTGGCCCGGCAGACAACCCACATTCGAAGTCTCGAGGGCCTGGCTCAGAACCTCGGCAGACGCGGCGTAGAACGGCTCCCTCCGCTGCACCACATCCAAGAGGATGTTGAGATCGAGCATCATCCTCATCCGTGCTTGCCCCGGGCGTGCTCGCGGTATTCGGCCCTGGCGTCCACCTCCGGGGGGATCAGTCCCGAAATCTTCTCGACCTCCGGGTGAAACGCACCGTTCCTGCCCCGGAGAGACCTGAGATACCGGTCGATCAGCTCGGTCACGGTGATCCGATGTGCCTGGGCATATTCCTTGGCGAATTCGAGATGGCTCTTGGGCAGGCGCACGGTCAGCTTGGCGGTCTCCATAACTCCTCCATCAGTACGGCTACTCTAGCACTTCTGTACGGCTCCCGGGGAGTCGCCGACAACTGGAGCTGCCGTTGCGAGCCTGCCGCCTGGGCAGTGGGCGTCTGGGAAGGAAAGACTTTAGCGAAGCCTGCTCTTTTGGCTGGCAGTGCGACACGAAAGGAGTGAGCAACCGACCGAAGAACCTGTCCTCTCCAGCCGGGGACCGAAGAACCTGTCCTCTCCAGCCGGGGTAGTGGGGTCAGCATGCGCAGACAAGGTCTTCGAGGCAACGTGTGAGATCCACAGAGGTGGTGGGTCGCGGCCACCAACCGGGGTGATCTGAAATGGTCAGCCTCGGGCCATGTGGAAGTCGGAGGGGCCCATTGTATCGACGAAGCCGGGGTAATGCCGGTGGAGGGACGGAGCCCTGGTTCTGGAGCGCTTCTGAAGGCGGCCAAGACGGGGCATTGCCGTCCCGATCCTCGCCGCTTCCACCGGGGCTCCGGTCAACAGGGGGTCGCACAGACAAGCGGCGCCGATGCGGCGTGCGTCTCGGCCGGCGCGAAGGGGTCATGCCGCGATTTCGCGCAGCACCTCGGGATGCAATTCGGCCACTTTGATCAGTGTCTTCGCCGCTCCGCTAGGCTCGCGGCGGCCCTGTTCCCACTGTTCCAGCGTGCGCTTCGAGACCCCGAGCAACGCAGCAAACTGCACTTGCGTGAGTCCCGCGTTCATGCGTGCCCTCGCGATGGGAGAAGGCGGTTCCGCCTCGACCAGCCGGCCACCGCCGGCCTTGATCTCGCGCACGCCGTCCAGAACCTCCTGCCAGATGTCGCGTCCCGCCTCAAAGTCGGCCAGAGCGCGCCCGGTGAGCTTTTTACTCATGTTCGAAGACCTCCTTCAGTTGCCGCAGAATGTGCCCAGGTATATTCTTCTGCCTGGCCTTGGCATACAGTGTCAGCAACCACAATTCACCAGGCTGGTAGCGCACAAAGTAAATCACGCGCAAGCCGCCGCGCTTCCCTGTGTCCGCTCGCTTCCAGCGAAGTTTTCGGACACCACCGGAGCCCGGAACCACCTCACCCGCCACCCGCAACCCGGCCCTTCCCTCCGTCGTCCCCACACGATATCTTTGACGGATCTCGGGAGACTTTCCTATACTCGGGGCATGGCCGAGCCTGCCAGGAAGACGCCGACGGCCCGCGGAGGGCACATGGTTCCAGACGCGGAGCCTGGAATCACCCTCCTGCGTTGGGTCGAGCGCCCCGACGGACGGTTGGAGCAGGTGGAGCTTCCGCTGACACCGGAGCTTTTTCTCAATCCGCAAGTCGGGGATCAATGGATGCAGGGGACGCGGCACTATGAGACGGCGCACGAGCTCTTCGGGCTTTTGAAGCATCACTTCCGGTCAACTCCGGATGTGAAGGTGACCAGTGATCTGAAGCACTTCCTGGACCCCGAGCTGCCAGCTCCCGGACCGGACGTCTCGGTCATCCGTGGCATTCGCGACAAGCAGGCGACCCCGGCGGAGAGCGGCTGCTGAATCTGGAGGAGACAGCAGATCGGCTTCTCGTCACCGAGATGCAGGCTCGCGCCGCCCAGGAAAAGGCCGAGCGTGCGGCGGAGGCCCGAGAGGCGGCCGAAGCAGAGGTCTCCCGCTTGCAGGCCGAGCTCGACCGCCTGCGTCGGGGCGCATAGATTCTAGACGACTTCCCTCTCCGGCAGTGGCGGCTTCTCGCTCACGTCAGAGCCGGAGAAGGATGCGAAGCCAGTATACAACTCCGTCACCCCAGGGCCGGCAGCTCACCTCGTCTCTCGCGAGTCCCGGCGCCGAGGGCGCGGACCATGACCTGTCCCATCCGTGTTGCCTCGCCGCCCCGATCCCGGCGACATCACGACCTCCAAAAACCACCAGCCAGGGCGCACGTACCGCATTCATCACAAGTCGGCATGCACTGCCTCAACTTTGTGTTCCCGAGAACAAGGTGGCCGCGAATCCGGGACGTTGAGTAGCAGACTTCTCCGGTATTCCAGGGTCAATGTCCCGAAATCCTGCCACAGATCTGTTTTCGCCAGCCATTCGTGCCGTCAATGCGTCTTTGACGGCTGAATCACGCGGCCCTAACATGGGCGGCGATGAACGCAAAAGCTCTGGGAACCATTCTCAAGGACTGGCGGATCGAATGTAATAAGACTCAAGCAAAGCTCGGCAAAGACGCGGGGCTGTCACGAAAAGTCGTCGGCAGCATCGAGCGAGGCGAGCGAAAAATCGATGGCGAGGAGATTGTTCAAGTGTGCAGAGCCCTCGGCAGGAATGCCGAGGACCTGGTTCTGCACTGGTCCAGGTCGACTCTCCAAGAGCTCCAAAAAATCGAGCGGGCACTGCTCGGCTCGCGAGACACCGGGCAGTCGGACAAGCCCGATTCCGCGACTTCGGAGGCGGCCACAGGCGGCTCGATCAATGAGCACGTCAACAAGCTGGCGGCATTGATCAAAGAGATCATTCACGCAGCGCAGGCGGAGCTGATCCAAAAGCTACAACTCGAGATGAATCTGTCCGGCGCTTCTTCCCCTCCTCCGGCCGCTCCCAAACGGCCCCGCTCCCGAGTCAGCCGCAGAGGACGTACCGGCGGCCGCGATCCTGCTTGAGCCCGCCTTCGATAGAGGTCATACGGCTCTATCGGATCTGCCGGTACCGCGCCACGTTCGCGGGCGCGCCCAGGAGGGGTCCCACCTTACCCTGCACGGATTTGAGGTGGGGCGACTGGGAGTGGGCGTCCAGCGTGTCGACGCTCTCCCACTCCTCGACGAAGACGAAGTCTCCCGACTCTCCCGGCGTCCCCCGCAGCAGGTCGTAGCGCAGGCAGCCCGCCTCCCGCCGCGTCGGCTCCACCAGGGTCTCCAGGAGCCCCTCCAGCTCCTGCTCCTTGCCGGCCGCGGCCACGAAGATGGCGATGACGTGGACCTTTCCGTCGTGCATTCTCCCCCTCCTCCAAGGCGGGTGAGTCTATCAGCCGGGTCGGTTCGTTTTTGGGGCTTGACAGCCGGGCGAGGGGATGGGTACGATTCAAACGTTCGTTTGAAACGGACGTTTGAATCATGACCGAGACGGAGACACGAACCGAGCATCACGTCGACACCCGGGAGGCGCTCCTGGACGCGGCCGAGAAGCTGTTCTCGGAGCACGGCATCCAGGCGTCGTCGCTGCGGATGATCACCCAACAGGCCGGCGCCAACCTCGCCGCGGTACACTATCATTTCGGATCTAAGGAAGGACTGGTGCGGGCTGTCTTCTCACGCCGCCTCCGGCCTCTGGAGGACGAGCGGTTCCACCTGCTCGCGGCCTGCGACCTCTCGGGCGAGGGGCTGGCGATCGAGCAGGTGATCGACGCCTTCGTCGCTCCCCTGATCCGGCGGATGCGCGAGACCCCCGGCGGGGCACAGGAGTTCGCCCAGCTGATGGGGCGGGTGTTCACGGAGCCCAGCGAGGAGGTGCGTGCGATGCTGATCCAGGAGCTCAAGCCGACCGCGGACCGCTTCCTGGGCGCTCTGCGCCAGCTCCTCCCGCATCTCTCCGACAAGGAGCTGATGTGGCGGTTCCACTTCCTGGCCGGCGGCATGGGACACACGGTGTCGTGCCGCAAGATGCTCGCGCGCTTCTCGGAAGAGCTGTGCGACAGCGGTCCGGACGAGATGCTCCGTTATCTGGTCACGTTCATGGCGTCCGGTTTGAGGGCTCCCGCCACCGCGGGACCCGATCCTCAAGGAGAGCCTGCGTGAATGCCAGATCTTTGTTGTTCCTGGCCCTGACGGCCGCCACTCCCGCGCTCGCGCAGGAGCCGGCACCGCCAGCGCCTGTGCAATCTCCCGCGCCCGCACCGCTGCGCCTCACTCTGCAGGAGGCCCTCCGGCGGGCGCTCACCGACAACACCGCCCTCGGCGTCGCACGGCTCGAGGTCAACGCGCTCAAGTCTCAGGAGGGCGTCATCTTCTCGGGCGTCCTGCCGCGGATCGGCTTCCAGGGAAACTTCACCCGCAACGACAAGGCGGTCACTTTCGGCGAGGGGGAGGACGCGCGGACGCTCCTCGCGGAGAACGACTGGAGCTACCGCCTCACGCTCTCGCAGCCGGTCTACGCCGGCAACCGCGAACGCAAGGCGATCAACCAGGCCCGCTTGAGCGTCGACATCGCCCGCCACGGGGTTACCGGGACCGAGGAGCTGGTGATCCTGAACGTGGCCTCGAACTATCTTGCCGCGGTGCAGGCCGAGGAGCTGCTGGCGGTCGAGCAGCGCAATCTGGATCTGGCCCGCCGCCGGCGCGACCAGGCGCAGATCTTCTTCGAGGCCGGCGAGACGACCCGGGTGGACGTGCTGCGCGCCGACGCCGACACCAAAGGCGCCGAGCGCCGCATCGCCGCCGCCCGCCAGGCCCGCGAGGCCGCGGTGGGCAACCTCCGCCTGGCTCTCGCCGTAGATGGTCCTATCGAGGTGGTCGCGCCCGGCGAGTTCCTGCCTACGCTCCCCGGCGAGGCGGCCCTGGTGGCGGAGGCGGAAGCCAACCGCCCCGAGCTGGCGCAGGCGCTGGCCAACCAGGAGATCGCCCGGCTGGAGGTGGCCAAGCAGAAGGGCGCCTACCTGCCGGTGGTCACCGCGGACGGCGCCTGGATCAAGCAGCGGGCGGCGTTCCCGACCGACCAGTACGGGCAGCTTTCGCTGCGCGTGGCTGTGCCCATCTACTCGAGCGGCGAGATCAAGGGCAGGATCGCCATCGCCCAGGAGCGCCAACGCCAGGCGGAGCTGCGCGTCCAGGAGGTCAAGCAACAGGTGCGCGAGGACGTCCGCCAGGCCCTGGTCGATCTGGAGACCGCCGGCGCCAGCCTGCAGCTCGCCAGGGAGCAGCTCACGGCGGCCGAGGCGGAGTACTCCCAGGCGACCGAGCTGTACCGGGCGCAGGAGCTGACCTCGCTCGAGATCGAGTCCGCCGAGACGTCCCTGGCGGAGGCCCGCCGCGCCGTGACGACAGGTGAGCTCGACCGCAACCTCGCCGAGCTCCGCGCATGGGCCGCCGCCGGTCTGCTCAAGAAAACGATCCCCTCGGAGGGTGTGCAATGAAGCGTCAGGTTCTGTCTTCGATTCTCGTTCTGTTGCTGGCCGCGGCGGGGCTCGCCGCCTTCGGGTGCGGCGGGTCCGACGACGCGGATGCGGCGAAGCCGGAGCCCGGCGCGGCCACGTCCACCACCGCGGCTCCGCCGCTGCCGGAGGACGTCCGCGACGTGGCCGGCGTCGCCAAGGAGCCTTCCGCCGGAAAAGGACCGGAAGCGGCTCCTGCCAGCGCCGCGGCCCAGCAGCCGGACACCGCGGCCGGCGGCCGGGTGGTCGCCAACGGCGAGCTCGTCTCGCCGGTCCGCTCGGAGCTCGCGGTCAAGAACCCCGGCCGGGTGGCCCGGGTCTATGTCGACGAGGGCGCCCGGGTGCGCCGCGGCCAGACGCTGCTCACGCTGGAGAGCGACTACCTCTCGCTCGACCTGAAGCGCGCCGATGCGGACGTCGCCCGCGCCAAGGCCGCCGCCGGCGAGGCGGAGCGCGACTTCAAGCGCAAAGAGGACCTGCTGGCCAAGGAGTCGGTGTCGCAGGCGGCGTTCGACCGTTCGCGGTCGGCCTACGACTCGGCGCTCGCCGCCGTGGCGTCCGCCGAGGCGGCCCGCGACCTCTCCCGCCAGAAGCTGCGCGACGCCGTCCTCGTCTCGCCGATCACCGGCGTGGTGGCCGAGCGGCGGACCGACGTCGGCGAGCACATGGGCGAGAGCTCGGTGGCGTTCGTGGTCGCCCAGACGTCACCGATCAAGCTGCGCTTCCGCCTGCCCGAGCGCTATCTCGCCAGCCTGCGCGAGGGGCAGGCGGTGCGCGCCACCGTGGACCCGTACCCCGGCGAGGTGTTCTCCGGCAAGGTGACCCAGATCGGCGGCGTGGTCGATCCGGCGACCCGCACGGTCCTGGTGGAGACGGATCTGCCGAACACGGACGGCCGCCTGTCGCCCGGCCTGTTCGCGCGGGTGGAGATCGAGGTCAACCGATGAAAAGACTCGCGGAAATCTGTATCCAGCGGCCCGTCTTCGCGACGGTGCTCATCCTCGCCCTGGTGGTGGTGGGGCTCGTCTCCTACTTCACGCTGGGCGTCGACCGCTTTCCCAACGTCGACTTCCCCCTGGTGACGGTGACCACGACCCTGGTGGGCGCGAGCCCGGAGGAGATGGAGACCGACATCACCGACAAGGTCGAGGAGGCGGTCAACACGATCAGCGGCATCGACGAGCTGCAGTCGATCTCGTCCGAAGGCATCTCGATCGTCACCATCCGGTTCGACCTGGAGAAGAACGGCGACGTGGCGGCCCAGGAGGTGCGCGACAAGGTGAGCACCGTGCTCGCCGATCTGCCGACCGCGGCCGATCCGCCGATCGTGCAGAAGCTGGAGACCGACGCCACACCGGTCCTCTCGATCGCGCTCGCCGGCCCGGCCCCGATCCGCGACTTGACCGAGTTCGCCGACAAGGTGCTCAAGCGCCAGATCGAGTCGACTCTGGGCGTCGGCCAGGCGCGGGTGATCGGCGGCCGGGCGCGGCAGATCAACGTCATCCCGGATACCGACAAGCTGGTCTCCCTCGACCTGACGGTCGCCGACCTGGTGCGCTCGCTCCAGACGCAGAACGTGCAGATCCCCGGCGGCCAAGTGGAGCAGGGGCTGCGCGACCTTACTCTCCGCACCTACGGCCGCGTCACCTCGCCGGCGGAGTTCGGCGCGATCTCGATCGCCACCCGGAACGGCTACCCGGTGCGGGTGCGCGACGTGGCCCGCGTCGAGGACGGCATGGCGGACGAGGAGTCGCTCGCCCGCGTCGACGGCAAGCCGGCCGTGGTGCTGCAGGTGCGCAAGCAGTCCGGCACCAACACCATCGCGGTCATTGAGCGGATCAAGGAGCGCGTGGAGACGCTGCGCGCTCAGCTGCCGCAGGGCTGGAACATGACCATCGTGCGCGACCAGTCGGCCTACATCGAGGCGGCGGTCAGCGCGGTGCAGGAGCACCTGGTCCTGGGCTCGCTCCTCGCCGCGGCCATCGTGTTCCTCTTCCTCAAGCGGTTCCGCCTGACCCTCATCGCGGCGGTGGCGATCCCGACGTCTCTCATCGCCACCTTCGCCGCGATGCGCTACATGGGCTTCACCCTGAACGTCATCACCCTCCTCGCGCTCGCCCTGGTGGTGGGCATCGTGATCGACGACGCGGTGGTGGTGCTCGAAAACATCTTCCGCAACCTGGAGGAGCGCAGGATCTCACCCATGCAGGCGGCGAAGGAGGGCACGGCCGAGATCGCGCTCGCCGTGCTGGCCACGACGCTGTCGCTGATCGCGGTGTTCCTGCCGGTGGCCTTCATGGGCGGCATCGTCGGCCGCTTCATGCACTCGTTCGGCGTCACCATGGCGTGCGCCGTGGCGGTGTCGCTCCTGGTCAGCTTCACGCTGACGCCGATGCTGTCGTCGCGGTGGCTGCGGCCGGTCACGGGAGGAAAAGACTCAAAGGACGAAAAGGACTCAAAAGAAGGCACGGACGAGGAGGAGAGGTGGCGCCGCTCGGAGCACCAGGCCGCGGAGGGGAGCCGCGCGGGGGTGTACGGCTACGTCGAGCGGGCGTACCTGGGGCTGCTCGACCTGGCGCTCTCCCACCGCTGGGTGGTGGTGCTTCTCATGGCCCTGGTGTTCGTGTCGACCGTGCCGCTCGGGATCCTGGTGGACAAGACGTTCCTCCCGGCGGACGACGAGTCGCAGTTCGACGTGCAGGTGCGCGCTCCGGAGGGCACGAGCCTGCAGGCGACGGCCAAGATCGCGCAGTCGATCGCCGCCCGCGTGCGCCAGCTGCCCGAGGTGGAGCGCACGCTCCTGACCATCGGCGACGACCAGCAGCGGACCAAGAACCTCGCCTCGGTCTACGTCGCTCTCAAGCCGGTCGACGAGCGCAAGCTCAACCAGTTCGAGGTGATGCAGAAGGTCCGCAAGGAGGTCCTGCCGCAGTACGCGGCTCTGGGCCTGCGCAACCAGGTGTCGCAGGTCAACGCGTTCGGCGGCGGCATCAACGCCGAGATCATGTTCTGGATCGGCGGTCCGGACCTCGACAAGCTCACCGGGTACGCCGAGCAGCTGATGGCGGTCCTCGAGGCGCAGACCGGCATCGTCGATCCCGACACCAACCTGATCGTGGGCAAGCCCGAGCTCGGCGTGCGGATCGACCGCGACAAGGCGGCGGACCTGGGAGTGAACGTCCAGGACATCGCCTCGACGCTCAACGTCCTCGTCGGCGGCCAGGAGGTGACGAGCTACATGGAGGGGGGCGAGCAGTACGAGGTCCACGTGCGCGCCGAGGCCGGCGACCGCCGCGACCGGCAGGGGATCGAGCAGGCCGAGGTGCCGGCGATGAGCGGCGCCCGGGTCGCGCTGCGCGACCTGGTGACGCTCCACGAGGGCGAGGGCCCGTCGCTGGTCAACCGCATCGCGCGCCGGCGGCAGGTGATGCTCTACGCCAACATGCTGCCCGGCAACTCGTCCCAGACGGTGATCGACGCCCTCAACAAGAAGGCGCGGGAGATGAACATGCCGGCCTCCTACTCCTACGGCCTCACCGGCCGCTCGCGCGAGCAGGGGAAGGCGGCGGTGAGCTTCATGATCGCCTTCCTGCTCTCGATCATCTTCATGTATCTGATCCTCGCGGCGCAGTTCGAGAGCTGGCTCCACCCGGTGACCATCCTGCTGGCGTTGCCGATGACGATCCCGTTCGCGCTGCTGTCGCTGCTGATCCTCAACCAGTCGCTCAACATCTTCTCGTCGCTCGGCATCCTGGTGCTGTTCGGCATCGTGAAGAAGAACAGCATCCTGCAGATCGCCCACACGATCGACCTGCGCCGGCACGGCATGGCGCGGGCGGAGGCGATCCGCTGGGCCAACCGCGACCGCTTGCGGCCGATCCTGATGACCACCATGGCGTTCGTGGCCGGCATGATCCCGCTGGTCGCCTCCTCGGGGACGGGCTCGGCGACCAACCGCGCGATCGCCTCGGTGATCATCGGCGGACAGACGATGGCGCTGCTCCTGACGCTCCTCGGCACGCCGGTGGCGTACAGCCTGTTCGACGACGTGGTGGAGTGGCGGCCGTTCGCAAAGGTGGCCGGCGTGTTCCGCCGCGGCAAGGCGAAGGTATCTCTCGTCCCCGAGGAGGGGTGAGGGCCTACGGCATCAGCTTCAGCACATGCTCCGCCTTGCCCGGCAGGAACGGCGTGGGCTTCCCCTCTTCCCAGGCCTCGTGGCCGGCGCGGTAGAAGGGTGACATCGGGTTTCCGCTCTGGCCCACGGGCATGTGGAAGAAGCCTTCCTGCTCGCGGCCGGGCGAGACCACGAGCCGCTCGGAGGCGCCGAAGCCGGGACCCTGGACCCGCGGCATGTTCTCGTCGCCGGGCAGCTGCCGCGCCGGCACGTCGACCCAGCGGCCGATGAAGGGGATGGCCGCGCTCAGCGGGTGCCGGATGCGCGTCGTGTTGCGCTCCCCCCAGGTGTGGCCCGCCAGGTCTCCCCCGCCCCCCTCCTTCTGATAGTAGTCGAGCAGGGCGTCCACCGCGGCGAGGAGCTCCTCGTTCCAGGTGCGGAACTTCGGATCGAGCAGGTTGGCGGGACGTTGGGTGACCAGCGCCCAGACCGGCCCCTCGGATTGCCGCAGGACCGGTTCGAAGCGCTCGTCGGCCTTCACGCAGCGGGCGGTGATCGGGGTCAGGACCTGCTGCATCACGAAGCCGCGCCAGCCGCGCACCAGCCGGTAGGCCACGGAGTCGACCGAGGCGCGGCCGGTCCAGGTGGTCTCGACGAGCCGGCGCAGCTCGCGCCGCCTCGGGTCGGCGGCCGTCGCCTCGGGGGTCAGGACCCCGAGCAGGAGCTTGCGCCAGTGCTCCAGGAAGAGCGCCCGGTCGTCGAGCTGGATCGCCAGGAGGTCGCGCGGTGTGGCCTTCTCCAGGCGGAGCAGGTCGTTGCGGATCTGCCCGGCGCGGGCACCGAGGGGATATCCGCCGTCCCCCTCCTTGGCCAGCAGGTCGCCGTCCACCGCGCGGGCGTTGGCGGTCCAGATGCGGCCGGCGGGAGGATCGACGACGCGCGGCATCTCCTCGGGCGAGAGCCAGCCGTCCCAGCGGCGGGTGCCGTCGGCCCAGGAGGTGGGGACGAGACCGTCGAAGCCGGCGCGGCGCGGCATCCGGCCGAAGATCGTCCAGCCGATCCGCCCGGATTCGTCGGCCACCACGAAGTTCTGCGCCGGCGCGCCGCTGCGGTTGGCCGCCGCCATGGCCTCTTCGAGAGTGTGCGCGGTCTCGAGCCCGATCATCCCCATGTTGACCGCCTCGGGGTGGTGGGCGGTCCAGGCGAGCGCGCGGGGCCGGCCGCGGTGGTCCTTGTCGATCACCGGACCCCAGACCGTCTCGCGGACGTCCAGGCGGACCGGCTCGCCCCCCTTGACCTGGATGACCTCCTCCGCGTGCGCGAAGCGGCGCGGACCGGCCGGCGTGCGGTAGACCTCGGGATCCCGGGGATCGACCTCCAGGACCACCAGGTCGGACCAGTCGCCGTAGGAGTTGGTGAACCCCCAGGCCACGTGCCCGTTGCTGCCGACCGCGATCGCCGGGGTGCCGGGGAGGCTCACACCGGTCATGTGGATCTCGCCGCCGGCGCCGTCCGGCCGCACGATCGAGGCGCGGTACCAGGTGTTGGGCACCCGGATGCCCAGGTGCATGTCGTTGGCGAGGAGGGCGTGGCCGTCCGCGGTGTGCGCTCCCGAGACCGCCCAGTTGTTGCTCCCCAGGACCGGGCTCTCGGGCGCGTCCTCACGGAGAAGCGGAGACGGTCCGGCCGCGGCCGCCTTGGGGAGATCGACCGGTGGCTCCTTCCGCAGGTCGAAGACCTCCGGGCCGGGGATCGGCGGGGTGGGCCTGGGCGTGCCGACGATCGGCGCGTCCCATTCCGTCCCGGCCGTGGTCAGGAAATCCGCCAGGGGCGGTGGCAGAAGGTCGTGGACGAGGCCGAGCTGCGATTCGTAGCCTCCATCGCCCCCCTGGAGGTCGAGGAACATGGCATCGACGGCGAGGACCGTGTCCTCGGGCGCCCAGGGAACCGGCTCGGTCCGCAGGACCAGATACTCCCAGGGCTTCGCACCGAGGGCCGCGAGCCCGGCGTTGACCCCCGCGGCGTAGGCGGTGAAGACCGCCCGCTCCTCGGGAGTGGCGCGCGCGAGCACGCTGCCGGCGATGTGGCGGAACCGGTGGACCCGGTTCTGCTTGTCGACGTCGAGAGCCGCGGATCCGAAGAGCGCAGCGAGCTCGCCGGCCGCGTTGCGCCGCAGCAGGTCCATCTGGAAGAAGCGGTCCTGGCCATGGAGAAAGCCGAGGGCGCGCGCCGCGTCGACGCGGGTCGCGGCCCGGATGGTCGGCACCCCGAGCGCATCGCGCTCCACGGTCACCGGAGCGGAGAGGCCCGCCAGCTTCAGCTCGCCGTCGAGCCGCGGCAGGCTCGCCCGGACCTCCGACCGCACCCACAGAGCGCCTGCGCCCAACACCAGGAGGAGCACGACGACGAAGAGCAGAAGCACCCGCAAGATCCGGCGGCGCCGGCGGGGGGCGGGCGCAGGCAGCCGTAGAGGGGTGGGATCGGGGGTGGTCAGGGGTTGGGCCATGGGGATGGTCTCCTCGAAAACCCATCAAGTCTCCCGGAATCGCCCGCCAGGAGCAAGCGCGGGTAGACTCCCCCTCGTGCGCGAGCCGACCTTTCCCGACCTGCGGACGTTCATCGACCACCTCCGCCGCGACGGCGACCTCGCCGTGGTGGAGGCCCCGGTCGAAGCCCGCCTGGAGGTGGCGGAGATCCACCGTCGGGTGATCGCCGCGGGCGGACCGGCGCTCCTCTTCACGCAGGTCAAGGGGGCGGACTTCCCCCTGGCGACCAATCTCTTCGGCACAGGGCGGCGCGCCGAGCTGGCGTTCGGCGCCCGGCCGCTCCGCCTGATCCAGCGCCTGGTCCATCTGGCCGAGACGCTCCTGCCGCCCAGCCCCTCCAAGCTCTGGGGCGCCCGCGACCTGGCGCGCGAGGCGTTGCGCATCGGCGCCAGCCGTCTCCCGTACGGTCCGGTGGCCGAGGTGGTGACCGAGGACGTGCGCCTCGACCGGCTGCCGGTGCTCACCACCTGGCCGGAGGACGGCGGCCCGTTCATCACCCTGCCGCTGGTCTACACCGAGCATCCGGAGGGCAAGGGGCACAACCTGGGGATGTACCGCCTGCAGGTCTACGACCGGCGGACCACGGGCATGCACTGGCAGATCGGCAAGGGGGGCGGCTTCCATTATGCGGTCGCCGAGGCGCACGGCCGGAGCCTGCCGGTGACCGTCTTCCTGGGCGGCCCGCCGGCCCTCATCCTCGCCGCCATCGCGCCGCTGCCCGAGAACGTCCCGGAGCTCATGCTCGCCTCCCTGATCGCCGGCCGGAAGCTGCGCCTGGTCGAAGGGGCCGGGCCGCATCCGCTGGTCGCGGACGCCGAATTCGCCCTGATCGGCGAGGTGGCGCCGGGCGAGTGCCGGCCGGAGGGTCCGTTCGGCGACCACTACGGCTACTACTCTCTGCGCCACGACTATCCGGTCTTCCGGGTGCGGCGGATGGCGCGTCGCAGCAAGCCGATCTACCCCGCCACCGTGGTGGGCAAGCCGCGGCAGGAGGACTTCTGGATCGGCGACCTCCTCCAGGAGCTGCTGTCGCCCCTGTTCCCGCTGGTCATGCCGGCGGTGGAGAGGCTCTGGTCGTATGGCGAGACCGGCTATCACTCGCTCGCCGCGGCAGTGGTCAAGGAGCGCTACAAGCGCGAGGCCATGGCGAGCGCCTTCCGCATCTTGGGCGAAGGGCAGCTCGCGCTGACCAAGTTCCTCCTGGTCACCGACCGTCCGGTCGACCTCCTCGACTTCCCGCGGACGCTCCAGCACATCCTGGAGCGCACGCACCCGCAGACCGACCTCTACATCTTCTCGAACCTCGCCATGGACACCCTGGACTACACCGGTCCCGTGGTGAACGAGGGGTCGAAGGGGGTCTGGCTCGGATTGGGCGACCCGGTGCGCGAGCTGCCGCGGGAGTTCTCCGCCGCGGAGCTGCCGCAGGGAGCGACGGAGGTCCGGGTCTTCTGCCCGGGCTGCCTGGTGGTGGGAGGGCCGGCCGCCGCGGACGATCCCGGAGCGGCGGCGCGCTTCGCGGCGCATCCGGCTTTCGCCAAGTGGCAGCTCCTGGTGCTCACCGACGAGCCGCAACGGGCCGCGGCGAGCCCGATCAACTTCCTATGGACCACCTTCACGCGCTTCGAGCCCGCCGCGGACGTCCACGCCGCCGCCACCCGGGTCGTGCGCCACCACATCTCCTACGAGCCGCCGGTCCTGATCGACGCCCGCCTGAAGCCCGGCTTCCCGCGTGAGCTCTCCTGCGACGAGGAAACGGCGGCGACCGTCAGCCGCCGCTGGCGGGAGTACTTCCCCGAGGGGAAGGTGGAGATGGGGGACTCAGAGGCGGGGCATTTGACGCGGTGAGCCCTCACCCCCGGCCCCGCGAGCGGGAGAGGGGAGAGGGTTAGTCGAAGACAGGTTCAGGATTTGGGATTTCTTCTAACCTACACCCCTCGCCCGCTTGCGGGAGAGGGGCCGGGGGTGAGGCCCCTACGCCTTGATCCGCCGCTCCTGCTGCAACGACCGCGCGATCTGGTTGGCGAGCTGGAGCGTCAGCCGCTCCTCCTGGCAGGCCTCCTTGAACAGGACCAGCGCCGCCAGCGCCTCGCGGTGGACGTCGCGCGACTCGAAGATCGGGCCGATCTCCGCGGCCAGCCGCTTCAGCTCGGCCGTGCGGCCCTCCTGGACGTAGAGGATCGCCAGGTCCAGCGAGACCAGGGCGGCGTCGTAGCCCATGCCGTGCCGGAGGAACTCCTCGCGGACGGCGAGGAAGGTGGCCTCCGCCTCGTCGCGCCGGCCACGCCCCGCGGCGATCGACCCCTCGGCCCAGCGCAGCCGGATGAAGTCGATCGGCTTGGCGATGCTCTGGAAGAGCTCCTGGACTCCGGGCAGCATTGCCTGCGCCTCCTCGTAGCGACGCGCCATGGTCAAGGTGCAGAGCAGGTTGTGCCGGACATACACGGAGAGACGCTCGGACCGGGCGGGATCGATCTTGCCGACCGCCTCGCGCAGGAGCTCGACCGCCTGCTCCAGCTCGCCGGTCTCCTCCAGGATCTTCGCTTTCTTGAGGAGGATCGCCCCCAGAGCGTGCTCGTCGCCCACCTCCGTGCAGAGGGAGGAGGCTTCCTCGAGCAGGAGAAAGGCTTCGTCCAGACGCTTCTGATCCCGGCGCAGGGAGGCCTTGAGGTCCAGCACCTCGGCCCGCACCTGCGGATTGCCGGTCGCGCCCTCTTCGAGGTACGCCTCGGCCCGCCGAAAATCCGTCTCGGCGCTGCGCAGCTCGCCCAGCACCCGGCGGGCATTGCCCAGGCAGGCCGCGGCCCGGGCCTGCAGGTCGAGGACCCAGCCCGGATCATAGGCGGGTCCCAGGCTCTGCGCGACGAGGACCCCCAGCTCCGCCAGGTTCACCGCCTGCACCGGCTCCTCGAACGCCGCCTCCAGGCTCTTCCGGAGGAGGGCCTGGCAGACCGCCCAGGTCTGGAAGCGCACGTCCTCGGCGATCCGGCCGAGCTGCTCGTCGAACGGCAGGTCGGCCAGCTCGGCGATCAGCTCGGGCGCCTCCTGAGCTTCGAACACGGCGACCCGCTCGTCCCAATGCCCGAGGTCCTGCTTGCGCCGCTGGATCTCGTCATGGCGGTCCCGGCAGACGGAGCAGCCGGCCAGCAGATGAGGCACGACCCAGGTGCGCAGGATCTCGGGATCCAGGTCGCCGGCCAACCATTTCGCCAGGATCTCGAGCGACAGATGGGCGTCTTTCAAGTCTCTCTCCTCCGCAAGGAACAAGCTTCATCCATTGGGGTCGATCGTGGGGCCGCAATCGCCGCCGGTGCAGACGCCGGCACCGTTCCCGTCGCCGTTGGGATCGATCGTCATCCCCGAGGTCCACAGGCTCGCCAGCCCGTTCCAGCCATCCCAGATGCGGGCGAGGAGCTCCGCAGGGCTGGCCAGCTCCGCCCAGAACGAAGGCTCCGCCGCCGGACCGAAACCGGCCGCGCCGGCCACTCCCGGCAGCAGCAGCGCGAGACACGCCGCGACCAGGATCCGCTTCGCGTTCTTCACGATCATGTGAGATCCCTTTCCGGGAGGCTCCGTCCGGCAGCGCTCTGCAGCCGGTGCCCTCCCTGTCTCACAAAAAGAGGTCGTTCTCAGGACGGGAAGCGTGACAGGTTTTCGAAGAAAAGTCTTGTCCAGGTCAAAAAAGTGCCGCGGCTTAGGATCTAATCTCAGCGCCCATAGCTCGATGGCAATGTCCTCTCAGCGGCAATAGCGGGCCAGACCCCGGCGGTCGAGAACCTGGATGCGGTGATCGGGGTTGACCAGGATGAGCTTGTTCTGCTTGAACTCCACGATCACCTGGTTGACCCTCTCGCGCGAGGCGCCGACGATCTCTCCCAGGTCGCTCTGGGTGAGGCGCAGCGGGATGGTCACCTGTCCGGCGGCGGCCCTGTCGCCGCGCAGAGGGCTGCCGTAGCGGTCGGCCAGGGCGAGGATCTGGCGGGCCACGCGGCCGGGGACGTCCAAGGTGCAGAGGGCCTGGATCTGCTCGTTGGCGAAGCGCAGGCGGTTGGCCAGGAGGCGGATCAGGTTGTTGGCGAGCGGGCTCATCTCGCGCAGGCAGGTCTGGAAGGTGGCGCGGTCCATCCAGAGGAGGCGGGAGCGCTCGGTGGCCATCACGTTGGCGGAGCGACCGGCGCTGTCCACCAGGCTCATCTCCCCCACCGTGTCGCCCGGACCGAGGAAGGCCAGGATGACCTCGCGGCCGTCCTCCTGGCTGACGTAGATCTTCACCGTGCCTTCGAGGATCACGTAGACCACCTCGCCCGGCTGCTCGGCGGTGATGAAGTGGGTCCCCGACGGGATCACCGAGGAGCGGAGCAGGCCGTTGAGCGCGGCGAGCTGGTCGGGGGTCAGCCCCTGGAACAGCTCCAGGCCTCCCAGCAGCTTTGGATCGTCGACGGCAGCCATGCGTCCTCCCGCGAAGCCGGAGGGTCCGGCGCTCACCGTCCCAGGAGCGAGGCGAGCACCTCGACGCCGCGCTCCACCACGTCCGGCGGCGCGGCCGTGAAACAGATGCGGACATGAGTCGGGTAGGGCCCGAAGCTCGGCCCCGGTGCCGCGAACAGCCCGCGGTCCACACAGTCCTCGAGGAAGCCGGTGAGACCGCGCTCGTCGAGCCGGTCGCTGACGTCCAGGAAGAGGAATGTGCTGCCCTGGGGGGGATCCAGCCCCAGCCGCTCCGCGGCGCGATTGCCGGTCGCGCGGTACTGCTCCCGCGCCTGGGCGATCCAGGCCGCTCCCGGTCCCTGCATCACCCGCAGGGCGGCGATCTGGGATGCCGTGGGCGTGCTGTAGAAGCTGTGCATGCCGATCTTGCGCAGCTCTTTCATCGCCGGGGCGGGCCCGGCGATATGCCCGCAACGGTTCCCCGCCATGCCGTATGCCTTGGAAAAGGAATGGGCGGCGAAGGTGCGCTCCGGCGCCAGCGGCCGGCACCAGGTGTGCTCGCCGGCGTAGACGTAGTCCTCGTAGACCTCGTCGGAGATGATCCAGAGGTCCTCGCGCCGCGCCCATTCGACGAGCGCCTCGATCCAGGCGCGCGGGATCGTCCGCCCCGTGGGATTGCTCGGCGTGTTCAGGTAGAGGGCGATCGTGCGCTCCGTGAGCCTCTCCCGCACCACCTCGACCGCGCTCTCCGGCGCATCGGCGGCGCCGAAGAACGGGACGTCGACGGGGACGCCGTGGAACGACTGGACGATCCCGGTGATCAGCGGCCAGTGCGGAGCGAGCAGCAGGATCTCGTCTCCCGGCGACACGATCGCGCCGGCCACCGCCCCCAGGCCGCCGGTCGCGCCGGTGGTCACCAGGATGTTCTCCCGCTCGGTCGCCGCACCGCCGCGCTCGCGCGTCTGCTCGACGATGGCGTCGATCAGCGCGGGCATCCCCTGCGGGGCGGCATAGCGGTGCATGCCGGGATACTCGGCGACCCGCAGGTCCTCCATCCGGCACCCCTCGGCGGGCTCCATCCAGGTATCCCCGACGTGGAGCGGGTAGACCTCTCCGCGGTGGGTCGCGAGCCGGTGGGCGAGAGCCGAATAGACCGCTCCCGCCATGTCGTCGACAGACGGAGAGAAGCGAGGGTGGCGCGGCATCGCGGTGATCCTACCATTGCGCAGCTCCGGGCCGGTCCGGGCCGCTCGAGGATTGGCATTCCGTCCGGAAATGCAGTAAAATTTCTGACTACACAAACATTTCGAGAAATCTACATTGACAAGAGAGCGCTTCGTGCGGATCGCGGTCATCTCGGTTCTCGTTCTCGGGATCGTGGGGCTGCTCTGCTTCCGGGCCTCCGAGGCTTTCCGCAGCGGCAGCCATCGGATCGGGATCCGGACCGACCAGGGGAGCGAAGGGATCGTGGCCCTGGAGGTGCCCGCCGGAACGCCGGCGGAGCTCGGCGGGGTTCGACGAGGCGACGAGATCGTGGAGGTGGGAGGCCGGCGCATCCGCACGCTGGCCGGCTATCAGTGGGAGGTCGCCCGCTTCCGGCACGGCCAGCCGGTGGAGCTCCTGGTGCGGCGCCAGGGCGAGCTGCTGACCCTCTCGGTGGTGCCCGGGGTCCGCCCCTCCTGGAACACCTGGGCGGCCTTCGGCATCGATGCGCTGACCGCCTTCTGCTATCTCGGGATCGCTCTGCTCGCGCTGTTCCAGGGAGCGGGAGACCTGCGGTCGCGTCTGCTCTTCAGCTTCTCGCTGGCGGTCGCGGTGGAGCTCGCCCTGCCGCCGGCCGGTTCGGCGGGCTCGCTCTGGATCCGTCCGCTCTACCTGGCGGCGTACTACGTGCTGACCGGCCTGCAGATGGGGCTCGAGCTCCATCTGGCCTCGCTGATCCCGGAGCGCCCGGCCTGGCTGCGGGCGCGCCCCTGGGTGGTGCCGCTCTATTACGTGGTGGGGCTCGGCCTCGGCACGGCGACGTGCGCTTCCTACGTCTCCGAAGAGGTGCTCGGCCGCCGCATCTTCCCCTGGAGCTCCGACTCGATCGGCAGCTTCATGCAGGACTTCGGGCTGGTCGGCTGGGCCGTCGCGGTGTCCCTCCTGCTCCTCAGCCAGGCGCTGCGGCATGCGGACGGAGCGGAGGCGGCGGGGCGGCATCAGGCCGGCCTCGTGCTGGCGGGCACCCTCCCGTGGTTCCTTTTCCTGCTCGCCTCTTCGGTGCTGACACGCCTCGGCTGGCAGCCGCCGGCGTGGACGGGAGCGCTGGAGTCGCTGGTCCTCCTCTGCTATCCGCTGGCGCTCTTTGCGGCCATCTACCGCTACCACCTCTTCGACATCGAGCTGGTGATGCGGCGGAGCCTCATCTATGCGACGCTGACCGGGGCCGTGATCCTGCTCTTCTACGCCGCCCTCGGCGCCGGAGGGTTCCTCTTCTCCCGCCTGGTCGAGGGGGGAGAGCGCTCGGTCTGGGTGGTCTCCGCGTCGACCCTGCTCCTCGGCCTCCTGGTCTCGCCGCTGCGCCGGGCCCTGCAACGGCTCATCGACCGGCGCTTCTTCCCCGAGCGCCAGGCGCTGCGCCGCCGGCTGGTGGCTCTGGCCAGCGAGCTGCCGGCCCTGGGCAAGCTGCCGCGGATGGGCCAGCATCTGGTGGTGCGGCTGACCGCGATCTTCGGAGCCCGCTCGGCCACCCTGCTCATCGCCGATCCGGAGACCGGCCTCCTCTCCGTCCTCGCCGCCACCGGGGAACAGGTGAGCGACTCCTTCCTGCCGCTCGACGATCCGGCGGTCGAGATCCTGCGCAAGACGCCGCGGCCGCAGCCCTCGGCGCAGCTCGCGGCGAAGAGCCCGGGGTTCGCCCAGCGCGTCCCCGGTCTCGATCCGGCCGGCCTGGTCGTGCCGCTGGTCAGCCAGGAGATGCTGATCGGCATCCTCCTCGTCGGTCGCAAGGAGGGGAAGAGCACCTATCCCGGGGAGGAGCTGGACCTCCTGAACCTGCTGGCCCACCACGTCGCCACGGTCTTCGAAAACGCCCGCCTGTTCGCGTCGGCCACCTACGAGGGGCTGACCGGTCTGCTCCGCCGCGAGGCGATCCTCGAGCAGCTCGACAAGGAGCTGGAGCGGGCGCTGCGCTATCGCCGGCCGCTGACCATCGCGATGGCCGACCTCGACCACTTCAAAGAGGTCAACGACCGGTACGGCCACCTGGGAGGGGATACGCTCCTGCGGCGGATCGCGCAAGTGGTGGCCGGAGCGCTGCGCAGCACCGACTGGGTCGGGAGGTACGGCGGCGAGGAGTTCCTCCTCGTCCTGCCGGAGACGGACATCGGAGGAGCCGCCGGTGTCGCCGAAAAAGTCCGGTCCCTCGTGCAGCGCACGCGGGTGACGATGGAGGATGGCTCGTCGATGCGGGTGACCCTGTCGATCGGGCTCGCCGCGCTGGACAACCTGCAAGGCATCACGGGGAGGGTCACGGCACGCGATCTGATCGCCGCCGCCGACCGCTCGCTCTACGAAGCCAAGCACGGCGGCCGCAACCGCGTGCACCCGCTGGTGGCCGTGGCATAGTCTTCCTCCATGCCGCACCGCGTCGCCCTGCTTGTCTCCGGCGCCTCCGGGATGCTCCTGCCCCGCCACGTGCTCGGGCGGATTGCCGCGCATCCGGAGATCGAGACCATCCACCTCGTCGTCTCGGCGGGGGCGAGCCAGGTGCTCCACCACGAGCTCGGACCGGAGCGGACCGGCGCCGGCGATCTGGCCGAGGCCGCCGGGCTCTCCTCGGAAGCGCGCGGCAAGGTCCAGGTGCACCGCGACAACGAGCTCGACGCGCCGATCGCCTCCGGGTCCTACCGGCTGACCGGCACCCTGGTCCTCCCGTGCAGCGCCGGGACCCTCGGGGCGCTCGCCACGGGCTCGGCGCGGACCCTGATCCACCGCGCCGGCGCCGTGGCCTTGAAGGAGCGCTGGCCGCTCGTGCTCGGCTTTCGCGAGACCCCCTACAGCCTGGTCCACATCGAGAACATGCGCCGCCTGATCTACGCCGGGGCGGTGCTCCTCCCACCGGTCCCCGCCTTCTACATCGGCGGCGAAGACCTCGGCCGCTTCCTCGACCACTACACCCTGCGCATCCTCGACGCCTTCGGCCTCCGCGAGCCGGGGGAGCCGGGGCTGCGGTGGGGGTGATACCCGTTCAGTCGTAGCGCCAGGCCGTCGAGACGGAAACGACGGCACCGTTGCGGAAGCGTAGACAGCGAGTGTGTAGGCCTCCCCCTCTCCCGGGGAAATGGGTGGGCGATGGGAGAGGGGGATCGAGGGGGTGAGGTCGGGCGGGGGAAGGCCCCAGCCACCTGGGAGTTCCGTGGCGGCCTACTTGCCCGGGACGAGGGGGCCCAGGAGCTGGAAGCGGGACAGGTAGTCGTTCAGGGTCAGACAGATCAGGATGGCCAGGAAGAAGAAGCCGCCGATGGCGGTCAGCGCCAACGGATCTCTTGAGCAAAGTGGGGGTCCGCTGACCGGCTATGCCGGGACGGCCGACCAAGGCGTTTTCGACCGCACGCTCGGCAATCGTCTGGATGCGATGCCGCTTCGGTGAAGGCCATTGCCGGGCCCCAGGGCGCCACAACCAATCTACCAGGGCGTAACTCCCGGGCCGCTCTCCTCCCGGGCCGGATGGCTCGGCTCCCGCACGCGCGTACCTTCCGGATCCGGGGCATGGTCATCCCGAGGGTCGGGATGCTCGTTCCTACCCCTGGGATCGCCCGTGCCGAGGGTCGGGATGCTCGTTCCTACCCCTGGGATCGCCCGTGCCGAGGGTCGGGATGCTCGTTCCTACCCCCGGGATCGCCCGTGCCGAGGGTCGGGATGCTCGTTCCTACCCCTGGGATCGCTCGTGCCGAGGGTCGGGATGCTCGTTCCTACCCCTGGGAGCGCTCGTGCCGGGGGGTCGGGATGCTCCGCCGCAACCAGGCCGCGAGCTCTCGTGCCTTCTCGATCGTGAACTCCTGGCGCCGGGCGGCCTCCTGGAAGAGGCGGAGTGCAGCCAGGGCCTCCCGGTTGACGTCCTGGGCCTGGAAGATCGGCAGCATCTCCTCGGCCAGCCTTTGCACGTCGGCCACACGCTCTTCCTTCAGATTTTGGCGATGCCGATCCGGACAAAGGTGCCATGCGGATCTCGAAGGCGGAGCGCCTCTGCTACGATGCCCAGAGCCATGATGACTCGGGACCAGATCGATCGGATCGTCGATTTCCTCGATCGGAGGTTCGGCCTGGACACGCTGTGGCTGTACGGCTCTGAGGCCCAGGGTACGGCCAAACCCGATTCCGACGTGGATCTGGCCGCTCTCTTCCGGCGGCGCACGGAGCCCCTGGACGTCTTCGACGCGCGGACCGACCTCGAAGAAATCCTCCACCGCGATGTGGATCTCGTGGACCTCGACCAGACCTCTCCGATCCTGGGCATGCAGGTGCTCAAATACGGAGACCTCCTCGTCGACCGCAATCCCGGCCGACGGCACGCAGCCTTCGGCCGTATCCTCGGCCTCTACGAGGACGTGAAGCTCCTCCGGCGCGATATGGAGGGGGAGGTCTTCCGGAGGCTGCGCCAATGATCGAGCGCGACCGGGCCCTGGCGAAGATCACGACCATCGACCGCTGCCTGGCGAGGATCGCGGAGGTGCGAGGCGAGAGGCGCAAGGATCTCCTCCCTGTGGACGTGGAGGACATCGCCTCTCTGAACCTTCAACGGGCCATCCAGGCGGCGATCGACCTCGCCGCCAACATCATCTCCACCGAAGGCTACGGCACGCCGGACTCCACTGCCGGGGTGTTCACACTGCTTCAGCAGAGAGGCGTGATTGATGCCGACCTCGCCACCCGACTGAGACGCATGGTCGGCTTCCGCAACATTGCCGTGCATGAATACCAGACGGTCGATCCTGCCATCCTGGAATCCATCCTTGAGCGTCACCTGGGTGACCTGAACGCCCTGGCAAGCCAGGTCGTCGAGCATTTCGGGCTGGCTGAGTAGACGCGTGACAGGAAATGAGTCCTGGAGCCCAAGGTTGGGTCCCGGAGTGAGCGCCCTCTGGAGGAGGGCGCAGGCACGTAGACCCGGGTTTCAACCCGGGCGTTGGGGAGGTCCCGATTCGCCTGAGCCCCTTCAGGGGCGGCAGCAAGGGCGCGGAGTCGCGCGCATCCTCACCCGCCGGGAAAAACGAAAACCACCCGTTCCGATCACCTCGATGATCATGGTCTCTCTCGTTCTCACCCTCCTCATCAACCTGGTGCGGCGCCTCTTCTGATCGGGGCGAGGCTGGTCCAGAACGTTTCGAGTTTACTCATAGTGCGTCCACATCCGGAGCACTTTGACGATCTTCTCATCCTCGAGGAGCTGATAGACGAGCCGATGCTCGATGTTGATGCGCCGAGAATAGGCGCCGGCCAAATCGCCGACGAGCTTCTCGTAGGGAGGTGGGGTGCGGGAGGGGTTCTCCGCGAGGAGCTCGAGCAGATTTTGCGCTCTCGATTTCAGACCGATCGCCTCAAGGTTCTTCGCGTCTTTTCGGGCCTGCTTCGTGTAGACGAGCCTCCAGGTCACCAGTCGAGGTCCTCGTCGCACTCCTCAACGGGCGTCTTCATGCCCTCGAGGATCGACTCCCTCATCCCGGGGACGGACAGGAGGTAGAGGGTCTCTTGCACGGCCCGCCAATCCTCTTCAGAGATGAGGACCGCGTTCCCACGCTTGCCAGTGATCTGGATCGGCTCGTGCAAGTCGGCCACCTCATCCAGCAGCTTGTAGAGAAGCTTTCGCGCTTCGGTGGCGGTGATCGTGGTCATCGGCGGCCTCCCCGGCTACACGGCCAGGGTAACGACTACACGTTAGCGCTCAAACCCTCAATCCTTCTCTTGTTTCTGGGCCTGGTAGCACTCAGCGATTGTGAAGCGGGTGGTGAGAGTGTAGTAGACCTTCACAGGCTTGCCTTGGCACTGGGCGGGCTTGAACCGCCAGGTCCGCAGAGACTCCAGGCTCGCCAAGGAAAGGAGCGGGTTGGGGCTCGACAGCACCAGGGGGCGATGGAGCTGTCCCTGCTCGTCGAGGATGCTCGCCACGATCACCTCCCCCTCGACGCAGGCATCCCGCATCGCGTACGGATATTGCGGAGCGACTCCGCCTCTGAGCTTCTTGGGGGGCGTGACGCTCGATTTCGCACGCGAGCCGCAGGGAACCTTGGTCAAATCGGATTTGGCGGGAAGGCTTTGATCACTTCGAGCAGCTTGTCACCGACCTTGCCGGCGCGGGTGAGCGATTCATCGGTGAGCTCGGGATGGACGGCGCGCGCGGTGAACCAGTCCCACACCCCATCCTCGATCTGGCCGAGGCCGACCTCGGCGAACGACCGGGCCACCAGCGTCCGGGCGAGCAGCGGGCCGGCCCCCGGGCCGCCCTGGATGGTGTCGAGCATCTGCCGCTCCAGCCTCAGGGCCATCTGGAGCGCCTTGGTAAAGTCTCCCGCCCGGAGGTGCTCATCCGCCGTATCCAGATCGTGGAGCCAGAGCTCGACTTGCTGCGGCTGCTTCGTATCGTCCTTGGCCTTTTGATCCTCCGCGCTCCGCACCCCTCCAGGCAGGAGCGCAAGAAAGACAAGGAAGGCGACGACTTTCCGGCTTGTGCTCGAGGGCATCATCACTTCCCCGGGACGAGCGGCCCTAGGAGCTGGAAGCGGGACAGGTAATCGTTCAGGGTCATGCAGATCAGGATGGCCAGGAAGAAGAAGCCGCTGATGGCGGTCAGCGCCGTCAGACGGGTGCTGTACTTCACGTGCATGAAGAAGAGGATCACCAAGACCGCTTTGGTCACGGCGATGGTCAACATCACGATGTCGTTCCATGCCCCGAGGTCCTGATAGGCGACCCACACGGTGATGCGGGTGAACACCATCAGGGTCAGGAAGACCCCGACGTACATCTTGATCGAAGCGACGTGCTCGGGCATGTGGGCCTCCTAATGGACGTGTGCCCCGATGAGATACAGCAGCGGGAACAGAAAGATCCAGACGATGTCCACGAAGTGCCAGTACAGGCCCGCGCACTCCAGGGGGTTGTAGTAGGTGGAGTCGAACCTCCCCTTCCAGGAGAGGATGAACAGCCAGAGCAGCACGCCGATCCCGATGATCATGTGCAGGGCGTGGATCCCCGTCATGATGAAGTAGAGAGAGAAGAAGATCTGCGCCTTGTCGCCGACCTGCAGGACCTCGGGCGACACATGCTCGGGATCGGGAGCGAAGCCGCGGTACGTCATTCCCATGAATTGAAAGCCCGGGCCGGGCACCAGACTGTGCTCGAACTTTTCCGCGTACTCGAATCCCTTGATCACGAGGAACGTCGAGCCCAGCAACATGGTCAGGAAAAGGAACAGAAGGATCAGCTTCTGCCGGTTCACCTGAGCCGCCCGGATGGCGAGCGCCATGGTCAAGCTGCTGCCGATCAGCACGGCGGTGTTGACCGCCCCCAGATTGACGTTGAGCTCGTGGCTCGCCGCGGCGAACACACCATGGAGCGTGCTGCGGTAGATCACATAGGCGGTGAACAGGCCGCCGAAGAACATGATCTCGGTGATCAGGAACATCCACATCCCGAGCGTCGAGGATTCCTTCTGCTGCTCGAGGCTGTCGAACTGGTGCTGTAGCGAGGGGTGATGCCCCCCGTGCGGTGCCGCCAGCCCCTCCAGTCGGTTGTCGTACGCTGTGCTAGCCAACGCGTGCCTCCGGATGCGAGGTGCGCTCGTGCACCTCCTGGGGGTTGTACTCGTACGGTCCGTGCGTGACGACCGGGACCGTATAGAAGTTCTCGGTGGGCGGCGGCGACGGCGTGTCCCATTCGAGACCGATCGCCCCCCAGGGGTTGTCGCCGCTCTTCTTGCCGTAGCGCATCGACCAGATGAAGTAGCAGAGTGGCAGGATGAACCCGACGCCGAGGATCGAAGCCCCCGCCGTGGAGAGCACGTTGAACACCTGGAACTCTTCCGGGTAGGCCCAGTAGCGGCGCGGCATGCCGAGGTAGCCCAGGATGAACTGCGGGAAGAACGTCAGGTTGAAGCCGACGAAGACCAGGAGCGCCGAGAGCCGCGACAGAAACGCCGGATAGAGCCGTCCGGTCATCTTCGGCCACCAGTAGTGGAGCCCTCCCAGATAGCCCATGATCGTGCCGCCCACCATCACGTAGTGGAAGTGGGCCACGATGAAGTAGGTGTCGTGCAGGTGGACGTCGATGCCGAGCGTCGCGATCATCGTGCCGGTCAGGCCGCCCAGCGTGAACAGGCCGATGAAGCCGAGCGCGTAGAGCATCGGCGTCTGGTACGAGATCGATCCTTCATAGAGGGTGGCCGTCCAGTTGAACACCTTCACGGCGGAGGGGATGGCGACCAGCATGGAGATCACCGAGAAGACCGTCGCGGCGTAGATCGACTGGCCGGTGACGAACATGTGATGGCCCCAGACCAGGAAGCCGAGCACCGCGATGGCGATGCTCGCGAAGGCGACCACCTTGTACCCGAAGACCCGCTTGCGGGAGAACGCCGCGATGAGCTCGGAGATCACGCCCATCGAGGGCAGGATCATGATGTACACCGCCGGGTGCGAGTAGAACCAGAACAGGTGCTGGAAGAGGACCGGATCGCCGCCCAGCTTGGGATCGAAGATCCCGAGATGGAGCCCTTTTTCCACCGCGACCAGCAGGATGGTGATGGCGATCACCGGCGTGCCGAGCAGGATGATCAGGCTGGTGGCGTAGTGCGACCAGATGAACAGCGGCAGCCGGAACCAGGTCATCCCGGGCGCCCGCATCCGGTGGATCGTCACCACGAAGTTGAGGCCGGTGAAGATCGACGAGAACCCGATGATGAAGACGCCGAGGCCGGTCGCGATCACGTGGGTGTTCGAATAGTTTGTGCTGTACGGCGTATAGAAGGTCCAGCCGGTGTCCACGCCGCCGTTGACCATGGCCCAGAGGACGAACAGGCCGCCGAGGTTGTAGACGTACCAGCTCGCCAGGTTGATCCTCGGGAAGGCGAGGTCCCGCGCTCCGATCATGATCGGCACCAGGAAGTTGCCGAGCACCGCGGGGATCGCGGGGATGAGGAAGAGGAACACCATGACCACGCCGTGCATGGTGAACACCCGGTTGTAGGTGTCCGGCTGCATCAGGTCCCCCTCGGGCGTCAGCAGCTCGAGGCGGATGAGCATGGCGAAGAGGCTCCCGATCGCGAAGAAGATCGAGACCGAAACGAGGTAGAGGATGGCGATCCGCTTGTGGTCCCGGGTCAGGAGCCATGAGCGGACACCGTATTCGGCGTTCAGATAGTTCGGCCGCTCGAAGCCGGTCTCCGGGCTCGCCACGACGGATTCTGCGGTTGCGCTCGTGTTCATGGTCCTGTCCTTGCTGCGGAGTCACCTTCGGAGAGGGATCGGATATAGGAGATGAGCTGCGTGAGCTGCTCCTCGGTGACCGAGCCCTGGAAGGTGGGCATGATCGGCTGCCAGCCGGCCGTCACCTTGGCCATGGGGTTCAGGATCGACTCGCGGATGTAGCTCTCGTCGGCGACGACCGAGCGGCCGTCGGAGAGCGCGACTTTGCTGTTGTACAGCCCGGCGAGCCGCGGCGCCCGCGCCGCCATGCCGGCCATGCCGGAGCCCGAGCCGCCTTCGCCGTGGCAGGTCTGGCAGGCGAGCTGCGCGAAGAGCTCGGCGCCGGAGAGCGTGTGCGGCTGGCCGCCCGCCAGCCAGCTCTCGTAATCGTGCGGCTCGAGGACGACGACGCTGCCGATCATCTTCGAGTGCTCGCCGCCGCAGTACTCGGCGCAGAACAGATGATAGACACCCGGCCGCGTGGGGCGGAACCAGATGCTCGTGTAGCGCCCCGGCAGCGCGTCCTGCTTGACGCGGAAGGCCGGCACGAAGAAGCTGTGGATGACGTCCTCGGAAGTCAGCTTCATCTGGATCGCCTGGCCGACCGGGACGTGCAAGGTGTTGATCTCGCGCTGCCCTTCCGGGTGCTGGAACTTCCACATCCACTGCTTGCCGACGCCGTAGTAGACCACCGCGTCCGACGGCGGCCGGTAGATCTGGACGAACACCTTCGTGCCCCAGGCGAACATCGCGAGCGCGATCGCCAGCGGGATCGCGGACCAGCCGATCTCCAGCCAGATCGGGGCCCGTTCCGGCAGACCGACCTGGTCTTCGTGACGCCGCCTATAGCGCGCCATGAAGTAGAGGATCAGGATGGCGATCAGCGCCGTGAAGAGGATGCTGATCACCGTCCAGGCATAGAACAGGGCATCGACCTGCGGAGAGACGCTGGAGGCCGATTCGGGAAACAGAGGGAGCTGCGATTTCATGGTCTAGGCTGCCCCCAGGGAACCTGGTTGTTGCGTCTTGGTCTCCCGCCGCCGCAGGAGGACGATCATCAGGACGACTCCGATGAGGGTCAACGCCGCCGCGACCTGCAGGAGCCGCATCGCCGCGGCGGTGTAGCGGCCGGTCGTCGGGTCGTAGTGGAAGCAATAGAGGATCGCCTGGTCGACGACCGAGCCGATCCTGCCGTCGGCGGATTCGTAGAGCGCCAGCCGGACGTCGCGCGGCGGGAAGTCGATCCCGAAGATGTAGCGCGAGACCCGCCCCTGGGGGGTGAGCACGGTGATCCCGGCGGCGTGCGCGTACTCGTTGCGCTCGCGGTCATAGACGTAGCGGAAGCCGACGTCTTTGGTGAGGGAGTCGACGGCGGCCTGGCTGCCGGTGAGGAAGTGCCAGCCGTCCTGCGTGCCGGACCGGTTGTAGCCGCCGAGGGTCTGCCGCTTCTGGTCCGCGGCGAGTGCGGGGGTCTCTTTCGGATCGATGCTCGCCACCACGACCTCGAATTCCTGGCCGGGGTTCCAGGTGAGCGCCTTGAGGCTCCCCGCGAGGCCGTTGAGCACCAGGTCGCAGAGCATCGGGCAGTGGTAGTAGGCGAGCACCAGGACCACCGGGCGCTTGCCGAAATAGTCGCCGAGGCGGACCTGGCGGCCCAGCTCGTCGCGGAAGACGGCGTCGAGCCGCACCTGCTGCCCGAGGCGCTGATCGAACCGCACCTGCTGCAGCGTCTGCGGCATCTGCACCGTGGGTGGAGCCGAGCCGGTGGGGCTGGTCCACGTCCTTCCGGCGTGCGCCGGGACCGCCGCGGCCAGCAGGACGGCCGGAAGCGTGAGAGTCAGGATCCTGCGCATCACAGTCAATGCTCCTGTGGGACCGGCGGCGGCCCCCCGACGATTTGAGGGCCGCGGCTGGCGATCACCTTCATGGCCACGTTGATCGGCAGCCGGACGGTCCCCTGCGCCTGGTTCTTCCAGGCCGGGGTCCCGAGCTCGCGGTCCTCTTCCTCGCGGAGGGCCTGCATGTCCTCGCGGTCCGAACGCGTGCCGGGAGGGACGTCTTGGTTGTCCTTGTTGAGCTTGTCGAAGTTTTCGCCGACCTGGAGCCGCGGCGCCGGCGGCGCCGGCTGCTTCATCTCCCGCTCGATCGGCGTCATCCCACGGTCCTTCCTGGCGTCCGATCTGTCCAGACCTCTGATCATGTAAAACATCGCAATCTGGACGATCACGGCGAGCACCACGAGCCCTCCCATCCATTTGGCGATGGCCTTCAAGTTGATCTCGCGGTCGTAGGTGTGAGCGTTGTCCGCGTGGCCGTGGCCGTGCGCGTCGCCGCTGTCGCGGGTGTGGGGTCCGATATGGATCTCACTCATGGGCGAGCGCCTCCGGGAGATCGGGATCGTTGATCGGAAGGAGCGGCCGCTTCTTGAGCTCGCCGAGGAAGAGCCAGAGCCAGAGGCCGCCGATGGCGAGCGGGGCCGCCGCGTACATCCAGGAGAAGCCCCAGGATTGTGACTCCCTGGGGAAGCCCGGCTCCACCTGCCAGAACAGGTCGACCAGCCGCATCGTCAGCATCAGGCCCGCCACGAAGACGAGCTGCCGCGGGTTGCGCTTCAAGTCGCGCGACAGGAGCAGCAGGAACGGCACGGCGAAGTGGAAGAGCACGATGGCCAGGGCGACGTAGCCCCAGCCGCCGGTGATGCGGCGCTTGAGCCACTCGATCTCCTCCGGCAGGTTGCCCGCCCAGATGATCAGGAACTGCGAGAAGGAGAAGTAGGCCCACAGCATGGTGAAGGCGAGCATCAGCTTGCCCCAGTCGTGGAAGTGGCCCGGCTGCAGCACGGAGCTCATCGGCTCGCGGCGCCAGAGCCACGCCGACATCACAATGAGGAAGGCGAGAGCCGACAGACCCATGCTCCCCATCAGCCAGACGCCGTAGATCGTCGAGTACCAGCGCGGGTCGAGAGACATCAGCCAGTCGACCGCGGCGAAGGTCACGCACAGGGCCCAGAGGACGATGCCCGGTGCCGCGATCCGCTTCATCCGGGCGATGATCGCCGGGTCCGCTTCGCGGTCCTGCCGCGCCGCCAGGCGGTCGAGCGCAAACGCCAGGAAGATCCAGACGGCGAAGTAGAACAGGAAGCGTAGGCCGAAGGCGAAGGGATTCAGATACGCCGCTTTCTGCCGCAGCAGCTCGTCGTGCGCCGCTTCCGGCCGGCTCCACGGATAGAGCGTCTGGAGCCCGAAAGCGAGAGGAACGGCGAGGACGAGCAGCCAGGGCAGCGTGCGCACGGCCGCCTCCAGGACGCGCCGGGCGGCGATGCCCCAGGAGCCGCGGGTCATGGTGTGCAACAGGATCAGCGCGAGCGATCCCAGGGTGACGCCGGTCCACAGCATCCAGCCGACCAGGTAGGAGCGGAAGAAATAGTCCGGCCTGAGGAGCAGCCCGATCACCAGGAGGACCGCACCGCCGGCCGCGCCTCCCAGAGCGAGGACGCGCAGCCGGTCGACCTCGGGCGGGGCGTTGAACGCCGCGGCGTCGAAGCGGCGCGGAGTCTCGTCAGCAACAGCAGCAGCCGCGGATTTCATCGCTCCTCCCTGAGCCGGCTCTCGACCTGGGCGCGCAGGTCCGCCGGCAGATCGGCCAGGCGGGCGTTCTGGCTGTACTGGAGCACCCGGATGTAATAGGCGATCGCCCAGCGGTCCTCCAGGGGGACCTGCGAGGCGTAGCTCGGCATCACGCCGAAGCCCTGGGTCATGACCTGCACGAAGTAGTCGGTCGGCACGCTGAGCAGCCGCGGATCGGTGTACGCCGGCGGCTGCTTGTAGCCGCGCTGCACGATCATGCCGCGGCCGTTGCCGAGCCGGCTGTGGCACGGGGAGCAATAGATGTTGAACCGCTCCTGGCCCCGCTCGAGCAGCGCGAAGGTGACCGGCGGCGGCCCGGTGACCGCGGCGGCCGGCCTCACCGTGAGACCGGTGTAGGGCGCGATCTTCGCTCCGTCGGCGTTCCTGGCCACGGTGCCGGCCGGGATCGGCCGCGCCGACAGGCCGTCGGCGTAGAAGTCGCTCGCCTCGTACGGCTCGACCTTGTTCTGGTCGTGCATGTTCTGCCGGCAGCCGGCGGTCACGGCGAGCGCGGCGGCCAGGGAGAGGCTCAGGGAAAGGGTTCTAGTGCGCAACGTCGGACACCTCGCTCGCGTGCAGGTCCAGGAGGAAGCTCCGGGTCTCCTCGAGGTTGAACTTCGGGTCCCGCGCCTCGATCACCAGGAAGTAGCGGTCGCGCGACGCCAGGGCGAAGCCCGGCACGTTGAAGACCGGGTGGTACGGCTGCGGCAGGCCGTTCAAGGCGAACATCCCGAGCACGGCCGCGAGAGCCGCGAACAGGATGGTCATCTCGAACGTCGGCACGATGAACGCCGGCCAGGAGTGGAACGGCCGGCCGCCGATGTTCATCGGGTATTCGAGCACCTGGCTCCAGTACTGGAGGAAGTAGCCGCCCAGCCCTCCGGTGATGCCGCCGCCGAGGACGATGAGCGGCAGGGGGTGAAGGCGTCGACGTGCCTGAACCCCGCCGCATGGACCTTGTGCACGGCGTCGACCAGCTCCTCGGCGGTGTGGAACTCGGCCATCAGCCCATAGATCGGGTGCTTGGCATGGGGAGTCGTGCTCATCGCGGCATCTCCGTGGACGAGCCCTTCGCATCGGGCACCAGCGTGCGCATCTCGAAGATCGAGATCAGGGGCAGCAGGCGGACGAAGAGGAACAGGAGCGACAGGAACAGGCCGATCGTGCCGATGAAGGTCGCCCAGTCCCAGATCGTCCCCCGGTACATGCCCCAGGAGGAGGGCACGAAATCGCGGTGCAGGCTGGTCACCACGATGACGAACCGCTCGAGCCACATGCCGACGTTGATGAACATCGACACGAAGAAGAGTCCGAACGGCGAGCTGCGGACCTTGCGGATCCAGAGCAGCTGCGGCACCAGGAAGTTGCAGAGGAGGAGCGAGGCCCAGAACCAGCGGTACGGACCGGTGGCGCGGTTCAGGAAGGCGAAGCGCTCGTAATGGTTGCCGCCGTACCAGGCGAAGAAGAACTCCATCGCATAGCCGTAGACCACGATGAGGCCGGTGGCCAGCATCACCTTGCCCATGTTCTGCAGGTGGCGCTGGGTGATGAAGTCCTGGAGGCCGAAGGCGGCGCGCAGCGGCAGGGTGAGGGTCAGCACCATGGCGAAGCCGGCGTAGATCGCGCCGGCGACGAAATAGGGCGGGAAGATCGTGGCGTGCCAGCCCGGGATGATGCCGATGGTGAAGTCGAACGACACCACCGTGTGCACCGAGAGGACCAGCGGCGTCGAGAGGCCGGCGAGCAGCAGGTAGGCGACCTCGTAGTTGTGCCAGTGCTTCGCCGAGCCGCGCCAGCCCATCGCCGGGATTCCATAGAGGATCTTGGCGAGCTTGTGCTTCGCCCGGTCGCGCAGCGTCGCCAGGTCCGGAACCAGGCCGGTATACCAGAAGAGGAACGACACCGTGGCGTAGGTCGAGACCGCGAACACGTCCCAGATGAGCGGGCTTCTGAACTGCGGCCACAGGCCCATCGTGTTCGGATAGGGGAGCAGCCAGTAGGCGAGCCAGGGACGGCCGAGGTGGAGCACCGGGTAGAGGCCGGCGCAGGCCACCGCGAAGAGCGTCATGGCTTCGGCGAACCGGTTGATCGACGTGCGCCACTCCTGGCGCAGAAGCAGGAGGATCGCCGAGATCAGCGTGCCGGCGTGGCCGATGCCGATCCACCAGACGAAGTTGATGATCGCGAAGCCCCAGCCGATCGGCTGGTTGACGCCCCAGATGCCGATGCCGGTCAAGAACAGCTTGGTCATCGCCATCAGCAGGATCATCAGCAGCAGGAACGAGATCCCGAACGCCGGATACCACCACTTGGGCGTCCGCTGGAGGACGACGGAGCTGATCTTGTCGGTGACCGTGGCCGGCGTGTGCCCGGGGGCGACCACCGGCGGCCGGTAGGGCTTGGCCAGAGGTGCGTCGTCAAGAGTGGCCATCGTCCGTCCTTTCCGCCGCTCCGCGCTGCTCGATCGCCTCGATCGCGTCGATCGCCGGGTGGGTGTTGCGCACCTTGGCGAGATAGGTGGTGCGCGGCCGCGTGTTGAGCTCCTCGAGCATCGCGTAGTTGAGCTTGTCGGCCTTCCAGCGGGTCACGTCCCACTCTCCGTCGTTGATGTCGCCGAAGGCGATCGCCTGGGTCGGGCAGGCCTGCTGGCAGGCCGTCTGGAGGCGGTTCGGCGGGATCGGCTGGCTCTCGACCTTGGACTCGATCTTGGCCTGCTCGATCCGCTGCACGCAGTAAGTGCACTTCTCCATGACGCCGCGCATGCGCACCGTCACGTCCGGGTTGTAGAGCATCCGGTAGAGCGGGCTCTCGCGCTCGCTGAAGCGCAGGAAGTTGAAGCGGCGCACCTTGTACGGGCAGTTGTTCGAGCAGTAGCGGGTGCCCACGCAGCGGTTGTAGACCATGTCGTTCAGGCCTTCGTCGCTGTGGCTCGTCGCCGCCACCGGGCAGACCACCTCGCACGGCGCGTTCTCGCACTGCATGCAGGGGACCGGCTGGTTGTGGATCGCCGGCTCCTCGAAGTCGCCGTAGAAGTAGCGGTCGATGCGCAGCCAGTGCATCTCGCGGCCGCGCAGCACCTGCTCCTTGCCCACGACCGGGATGTTGTTCTCGGCCTGGCAGGCGACCACGCAGGAGCTGCAGCCGGTGCAGACGTTCAGATCGATCGCCATGCCCCAGGCGTGCCCCTTGTACTCGTAGCGCGGGTACATGGTCATCTCGGCGGGCGGCTCCTCACCCTCCTTCTCGATGAAGTCCGGGTCCGCGCGCATCTCGCGCAGCGTGCCGACGCGGAGGATGTGGCGGCGCTCCGCCTCTTCGCTCGCCTTGCGGACCTCGCTGTCTTCCGAGATCTCACCCTGCGGCGAGATCGACTGGATGCCGCTCTCGATCGCGTGGTGGTTCTGGGTACAGGCGAAGACGTAGCGCCCGCCGAGCCCGCGGATCGTGACGCCCGGAGCGGTCCACAGGGCGTCCGAGGTGCGCAGGGCATAGGCGTTGAACCCCTGGCCCGTCTTCTCCTCGTCCTGATCGCCGTCGCCCTTGCGCGTGCGGCCGTAGCCGAGCGACAGCGATGCGACGCCCGGAGCGACGCCCGGCTGCACCCAGACGGCGGCGCGCAGCTTCCTGTCTTTCCAGGTCACCTCGACCGGCTCCTCGTGCGCGAGCTCGAGCTTCGCCGCCGTGACCGGGCCGATGATGACCGCGTTGTCCCAGACCAGCTTGGTGATCGGCTTGGGCAGCTCCTGGAGCCACACGTTGGTCGCATGGCGGCCGTCCCAGATCGTCGGATCGGGCCGGAAGCAGAGCCTCACCTGGTCCTGCTGGGCGCGCGTCCGCGCGACCGAGCCGGCCACTTCCGCGGCCGCCTGTTGGACGGCGCCGCCCGCCACCGCGACGCCGGCCGGCGCCGCCTGCGTATCCGGCAGCAGGCCGTCGTGCAGAGCCTTGTGCCAGGCCGCCTCGAAATCGCCGCCGAGGAGCGGCTGCCAGTGCTGGCGGACGATGTCGTAGCCGGTCACGCCCGGCTGCTTGGCGAGGAGCGCGAGCAGCTCGTGGACGCTCTTGCCCTCGAAGAGAGGCTCGATGAGCGGCTGGATGATCGACACGGTGCCGTCGAAGGCGCGGGCGTCGCCCCAGGACTCCAGCTCGTGGGCCGCCGGGATGTGCCAGTGGCAGCGCTCCGAGGTCTCGTCCTCATAGAGGCCGTGGTGGATGCGCAGCGGCACCTTGGCGAGCGCGGCGGCGAAGCCGAGATCGGCCGGCGCGGTGTAGACCGGGTTGACCCCCAGCATCACGAGGATCTCGACGCGGCCGGCGTTCATGTCCTGCACCAGGCCGGTGAGCGACACCAGGTGGTCGACCGGGTCGACCTCCACCGGCTCGCTGTAGAGGACGGTCGATCCCACCGCGCCCAAGCGCTGGTTGATGCCGTGGAGGAGGACCTGCATCGCGGGCGACAGGTACTCGTCGCCCACCACCAGCGAGCGGCCGGGAGCGGCCTGGAGATCGGCCGTCACCGCCTTCAGCCACTCCACCGCCTTCTGCGGCAGCGTCTGCGGAGCGCCGCCGGCGACCCCGAGCCCTTGCGCCAGGGCGAGGACGAACGCCTCGACGTCGGCCGGGGCGAGCTGCAGCCGGTGGTCGGCCACGGTCGAGGTGTTGGTCGGCAGGCTTTCGACGCAGTAGACGCGGCTCACCGGCTGCTGCGGCTGGTTCGCCCGCGGTTGATTCGATCGTACATAGCGGCGCGACGCGAAATCCCGCTGATAGCGGGTGCTGCCCGCGCTCCGGGTCAGGACGTCCGAATCGATGGCCAGGACGACGTCGGCCTTGGTGAAGTCGTAGCGGGTCTCGACCGGGCGCCCGAAGGCGCGGAGGGAGGCGACGAACGACTGGCGCTCTCCGGCGGGCTCCCAACGGTGCCAGGCCATCCGCGGGAACCGGGTGCGCAGCTGCTGGATCTGCTCCGCCAGGGTCGGCGAGGTGACGGTCCCGGTGAGCAGGCGGATGCCGGTGCCGCCCAGAGCCTCCTGCGCGCGCAGCTGCTCGCCCAGCTCGGTGGTGAACGCGCTCCAGGTCGTGGTGCGCCCGCCGTGGGTGATCGCCTGGGAGCGGGCCGGATCGTAGAGCGTGAGCACGGCCGCCTGGGCGAAGACGTCGGTGGCGCCGAGGCTCGCGGGGTGGTCCGGGTTGCCCTCGATCTTGGTCGGGCGCCCCATGTGGCTCTCGGCGAGGACGCCGGTCGCATACCCCCCATGGGTGAGGGCGGTGGCGAAGAACAGGGGCTTGCCGGGGATGAGCTGCTCCGGCTTCCTCACATACGGAACGATCTTCTCGATCGGCTGCTTGGTGCAGCCGGTCAAGCCGGCCAGGGCGAGCGAGGCGCTCGCCAGCTGGAGGAAGTTGCGGCGCGACACCCCCTCGGGCCACTCGGACGCCTGGCGGGGGAATTCGCGGTGGAGCATGTCCGCGAATTCCGGCGTCCCGGCGAGCTCCTCGAGGCTCCGCCAGAGCTCCGGACCGCGCTTCCGGCGCAGCCTTTCGCGCAGCTCCTCCAGATCCAGGGGCGCCCCCGCTTCTGGCCGGCGGGACGCCTCGACCCCGCATTTGCCTTTCACACCATGGTCGCTGTCCATCAGGTTCGCTCGCTCTCCAAGTTGGATCACCGGTGGCAGGTCGAGCAGCTCGTCAGCGACTGGACGTGGTACTCCTTGACGAGCTTCGCCTGCAGGGCCTGCGCTGCCGCCGGATCGGCCGGCGGCTGCCAGTTGAGATTGAAGACCTCTTCCCGCGGACGGACGTTCTTGCCGGGATTTCTGTGGCACTCCAGACACCACTCCATCTGGAGCGACGCGTTCTGATACATCAACGGCATGCGGTCCACCTGCCCGTGGCAGCTCACGCAGCCGATCCCCTTCGCGATGTGGACGCTGTGGTTGAAGTAGACGAAGTCGGGCAGGTCGTGGACGCGGTTCCACTGGATCGGCGTGTTGTTGGCGAAGCTCGACCGCACCGGCTCGAGCAGCTCGGCGTTGGTCCAGATCTGCTTGTGGCAGTTCATACAGATCTCGGTCGTCGGGATCCCCGCGAAGGCCGACTGCTCGACGGACGTATGGCAGTACCGGCAGTCGATCCCGAGGCCGGCCACGTGGTGCTGGTGGCTGAACGGCACCGGCTGCGTCAGGTGCAGTCCCTGATGGGTGGCGTACGGCGACCGCAGGAGAGTCGAGAACGCCCAGCCGAAGAACGCCAGGAAGAAGACCGCCCCGAAGATGCTGACCCGGGCGATCGTGTTCGTGCTACGGTGGAAGATCTGCATGCGGAGGGACCCCCCTTAGCCACCCGGTGACTGACGATACCGGACCGCTCCGTTCCGTTCAAGGGACTTTGTGAAAGTCGTCACAAGCGCCACAAGCCGGGCATGCTACAGCAGCCCTCCGGCGTGTGCAAGAGCGGTGCCTTCGGGGAAGCGTTGCCGCAAAATCTGGGCGGCTGGCGGGCTCTGCACTTGATCTTCAAAGGCCTCTTCCCGACGCCATGTGCTTCGTACCAGTGAAGCTCCCGTTGGCGTGGGGATGTTTGTAGATGGCGAAGGCTAACCGTCGACGATACCTTTCGGAAAAAGGTGGGCGATGGAATTGGCGTAGTAGCGCAGGAGGGGCAGCTCGTCCGGCCGGGCGCGGTAGAGGCCGTCGGTCTCCTCGACCAGGTGGCGGAGGGTGAGCATGCGGAGGCCGGCGACGATCGCGTAGTCGCGGTCGCGCCGCGGGATGTAGACGTGGGCCCCGGCGGCTTCGAGGTCGCGCATCCGGCGGTGGACCTCGGCCTTGAGATCGAGCTCCGATAGCGCGTCGCCCGGCCGCTCCACGAAGACCGAAGCGACCAGCGGCACCGGCACCACCGGGATCACCCGGCCCACCGCGCCCATCAGCTCGGCCCCGAGCTGCGCCAGGGGTATCGCCCGCGCCTCGCGGTCCAGCCGCCGGAAATCGAGGCTCCGCTCGGTCATCCAGCGGCGCATCGACACCGGCGTCCCGAAGCTCACGCAGGCATAGCCGAAGCGGTGCCAGCGGCTGCGCAGCATGAGCCCTATGTTGCGTAGCCCGAATCCGAAGGTCGTCCGCACCGCTCCTGCCGTGCCGGGGCGAGAGGCGTCCGGCCGGGTATCGAGCAGCAGCGTCCGGTCCTCCAGCACGCGGTCGTAGTTGATCCCCACCGGGATGAACGCCAGGTCGCGCTCCCCCTGGGGATCGAAGCCGCGCAGCATGTAGTCGAGGACGCCGAGCTTGGGCTGGCGGAGGAGCCCGTCCCGCGTCAGCCCTCCTTCCGGATAGACCGCCTGCGGCACGCCGGACGAGGTCGCCATGTGGATGTAGCGCTCCAGCACCCGCCGGTAGAGCGGGTCGCCGGAATTGCGCCGCACGAAGTAGGCGCCGGTCGAGCGGATCAGCGTCTGGAGCGGCCAGATCCGCGCCCACTCGCCCACGGCATAGGAGAGCGCCGTGCGGCTCGCCGCCAGATACCCCACCAGGATGTAGTCCATGTTGCTCCGGTGGTTCATCAGGAAGACCACCGTCGAGCCGGGCTCCACGGAGGCCAGCCCCGTCTCGTCCGAAGCGCCCAGGCGCACCCGGTAGAGCAGCCGCGCCACGTTGCGCGACAGCCAGTAGCCGATCCGGAAGTAGAAGTAAGCGTTGAAGGCCGGGACGATCTCGCGCGCATAGGTCTCGACCCGCGCCAGGACCACCTCCCGCGGCACGCCCTGGGTGCGGGCGTGCTCATCCACGGCCTCGAGGACCTTCGTATCGTAGAGCAGACGGTCGATCAGCACCTGGCGCTTGGTGCGGTGGAAGGCCGGGATCTTCAGGGCGAGCCGGGTGTTGACCTCCTCGATGACCTGGTTGACCTGCCGCCGCAGGTACCAGCGGACGCTCGGCACCAGGAGGCGGTCGAGCACCGCCACGGCGGCGAGCGCGCCGAGGAGGAGGACCAGCCAGAGAGGGAGGTTGACGCTGCGGTTCATCGGAATCGCTGTGATGATAGCGCTTGGGATTGTCACGGAGAGGCATCCGGCGGAAACTAATTGACGAGAGATGCCGAAGATTCACCCGAAACCGGACGCGTTGCGCGGCATGTGGGGACTCCTTCCGGACTCCCGCCGCCGGGCTTTGCGCCATGCCCACGAGTGCGCCGCCTGCCGGAAGGCGCTGGAGGCGGAGGAGACGGAACAGCTCTGGCCGCTCCGCCGGATCGGGGTGAGCTACGACCGGGTCCTCGACCGGGTGCTGCGCGATCTCGCGCCGCGGATCCGGCAGGCGAGCCGGGAACGGTTCGAAGCGCCGGTCCTGCTCGCCGAGCTGGCGCGCCACCCGCCGGGCCGGCGCGAGATGATGGTCCGCAACACCCGCCGTTTCCGCAGCTTCTCGCTCTGCCTCCTGCTCCTCGACCGGTCGCGCGAGGTGAGCCCCGACGATCCGCGCGGCGGCGAGGGGTGGGCGCTCCTCGCGCTGCACCTGACCGACTTCCTCGACCCGGCGATCTACGGGCCGGGGCTGATCGAGGACCTCCGCGGCCGCTCCTGGTCCTTCCTCGCCAATACGAGGCGGATCTGCGGAGACCTGATCGGCGCCGAGCGGGCTTTCGCGCACGCGGAGGAGCACCTGCGCCGGGGGACGCGCGACCGTCTGGAGCGGGCGCAGGTGCTCGTCCTCAAGGCGACCCTGCGGTCGGTGCAGTGCCGTTTTGCCGAAGCGGAGAGGCTGCTCCGGCGTGCGCTCTCGATCTGGCTCTGGGCCGGGGAGTCCCGGCGGGCCGTCGAGGCGATGCTCACTTGGTCGCTGGTCTATCAGGAACATGGTGAGCCGGAGCGTGCAATCCGGCTGCTGCGGGAGGCGTGCGCCTTCCTGCTCGCCTCGTGGGCCGGGGCTACTCCGCGAGCCTGAATTCGTAGCTCCCCGCCGCTTCCTCGACCATCTTCTGGTACTCGCTCTCGTTCAGGCGCTCGGCGAGCGCCTCGCTCACCGGGAGCACCATGGGCATCGGCCGCCACGCGAAGCGCTCCCCGCTCCGCACGTCGATCACCCGCCCCGCGGCCACCGCGTTGGTCGCCTCGGCCAGATCCACCCCCGCCAGCGCCTCCTCCAGAGCCCGGACCAGCGCCTCGTGCTCCGGATGGATGAAGCGCAGGTGCTTGCGGCCCTGCGCCGCGGTGTGGAAGTGGGACGGCACGAAGAGCAGGCCGTCGAGCTGCAGGCGGTCGCAGGCGACCACCAGGAGGGCCATGACGTCGGAGAGAAGCCCCAGCCCCGGATGCTTCTGGCCGGGCAGGCGCGGGTAGTCTGGGGAGAACGGGAGCCGCGGGTTCTGCAGCAGCAGCCATTCGATGCGCAGGAGCGCCAGCCCCGGCAGCTCCCGCCGGTCGATGCGCAGCCGCGCCTCGATGAGCAGCTCCCGGCGGCCCCGGTCGCCATAGACGCGGACCGTGTCCCCGGCTGGATTGCCCACCTCCATCTCGACCGTCGGCTCGGCGAAGCCGCGGCTGCGCAGCCGCTCGAGCACGCCGGAGCGCTCCAGCGACAGCTCGAGCCCCTGCCGCGAGTAGAAGCCGAGGAAGCGGGTCGGCCGGAGGAGCCCCGCGCCCGCCGGCATGATGTCATCGAGGGTCAGCCCCCAATCGTCGGCCGCCGGGTTGACCGAGGAGTCGCCGGTCAGCTCCTGGGCGGAGATCTCCTGAGCCACCCGCCGGTAGCGCAGCAGGGTCGATTCCGCGAAATCCGGCAGCGGGAGCGGCTGCCCGCGATTCAGCAGGGCGGAGAAGAAGCGGGCCGAGTAGCGCCAGGAGCCACGGCCGTAGCCGCCGGCCAGCACCACGACCAGCGGCGGCTTGTGCAGTCCTCCACGGACGAGATGGGTGACGAAGAGGTCGCGCTCGAGCATCCCCGCGGGCGAGATCTTCCAGTTGCCGAGGGCGTCGTCCGCCGCCGGATCGCAGCCGGCGAGATAGACGACCAGATCGGGATGGACGCTCGCGCAGACCGGCGGCAGCTGCCGGCGCAGGGTGTCGAGATAGACCTCGTCGGTGACCTCGCCGGGCAGCTCGAGCACCGTCGCGCCCACCGCCCGCCGCCCCCGCTCGTCCGAGGTGGTCAGGTTGTGGATGGAGAAGGTGTGGACCGTGGGGTCCTCGGCGAAGATCGAGCGGGTGCCGTCGCCGTCGTGGAGGTCGAGATCGACGATCAGGACGGGTCCGGCGAAGCCGCGGGCGCGCAGCTCGCAGATGGCGACCGCCACGTCGTTGAAGACGCAGAAGCGCTCCCCCTTGCCGGCAAAGGCGTGGTGCAGGCCGCCGCCCAGATTGACCGCGATCCCTTTCGAGCCCAGGGCCAGAGCGGTGGCGAGGAGCGTGCCGCCCACCATGGTCCGCTGCGTCTCCAGGATCCGCTCGGTCTGCTCGTCGCCGATCGCCAGGCCGACGATCGAGGTCAGCGAGCCGGGCCGGCTCGAGGCGTCCAGGTAGTCGTCCGTGTGGACGCGGCGGAGGTGGCGGAAGGAGGCGGGCGCCGAGGTGTGCACGGCCGCGGCGGTGAGCAGGCCTGCCGCGTCCAGGAAGCTCAGGATGCGCTCGCCGCGCAGCGGATCGACGAGCGCGCCCTGCAGGTCGAGCTGGTAGCGCGGGCTGTAGACGAAGTCCGGACCGCGCCGGCCGAGCCACCGGTCGACCGTGCGCCGCCCACGGCGGAGCGCGCGGAGCAGAGGCGCCGGGAGGCTCATCGCAGCCGCACCCAGGTAGCCCCCCAGCTCCCTGCTTCGAGCGGGGCGTCGTCGAACGCTTCGACGCGCTGGTCCCGTGCGAGGAGGGTGCGGACGGTCTGCCGCTGCACGCCGACCCCCTTGCCGTGGATGATACGCAGCCGGCGCAAGCCCTTCTCGTAGGCCGCGTCGAGGTAGTCGCGCACCACGTCCGGCACCTCCGCAGGACGGAAGCTGTGGAGGTCCAGCACGTCGGTGATCGGCAGCTCCACGGGCTGGTCGAGCAGATCCGACCAATCCTCCTCCTCGGGATCTTCCTTCACAGCGGTCTCCTCCCAGGTCTCTCCAGGTATATATAATGCCCTCAACCATCGGTCGACAGGTTGGGGGATGCTCCGATGCACGGCAGGAAGACGGCCGAGAGCGCGCTCGCCGAGAGCACCGAGCGGTTGCGCGCGATCATCGATGCTCTCGACGAGGGGATCGTCCTCTACGAGGCGGACGGCACGGTCTCCAGCTGCAATGCCAGCGCGTGCCGGATCCTCGGCTTGGCGGAGGCGCAGATCCTCGGCCGGAGCAGTCGATCGGGTTGGGCCTGGCAGGCCCGGCGCGAGAACGGCGCCCCCTTCGAGCCCGAGAGCCAGCCGGTCGCCATCACCCTGCTCACCGGCCAGCCCTGCTCGCACGTGGTCATGGGGATCGAACGGCCCGACGCGACGCGCGTCTGGATCTCGGTGAGCTCCCGCCCGCTCCGCCGCCCGGGAGAGGAGGAGCCCTTCGCCGTCGTCGTCTCGTTCTCCGACATCACGCGCCACAAATCGAGCGAGGAGGAGCTGCGGCGCCGTGCCTCGCAGCAGTCGGCTCTCGCCGATCTCGGCCGGCATGCCCTGGAGGGGACGGAGATCGAGGTCCTGATGGACGAGGCGGTGCGCTCGGTCGCCGCGGTCCTCGGCGTCGAGCTCTGCAAGCTCGTGGACGCCGGACCGTCCGGTCTCCGCCTGCGCGCCGGGGTCGGCTGGGCGGTCGACGCGGCCGGGGGGCTGCGGCCGGTGCGGCTGACCGGCGGCGGGAATCCCGGAGAGCGGCTCTCCGGCATCGCCGTGCCGATCCCCGGCCGCGACCATCCCCGGGGCGTGCTCTCCGCCGCCTCGCGGACCGACCGCGACTTCCTTCCCGGGGACCTGGAGTTCCTGCAGGCGATGGCCAACATCCTGGCGGTGGCCCTGGAGCAGGAGGAGCTGCAGCAGAAGATCAGCAAATCGTCCTACGAATGGCGCAACACCTTCGACGCCATGCCCCACCCGGTCCTGCTCGTGGAGCCCGACGGCCGGATCATCCGGTTGAACGAGGCGGCCCGCGAGCTCGCCGGCCTCCCGTTTTCCGAAATCCTCCGCCGTATCGCCGGCACGATCAGCGACGCCGAGCCCTGGCGGACCATCGCCTCCCTCCTGCAGGCCGGGGAGGCCACCGCCCAGACGCGCGACGGAGAGGGGCGGACCTGGGACCTCTCCTTGAGCCCGGTGACCAGCCCGGACGGCCAGCGCGGGGTGGTGGTGGTCGCCCGCGACCTCACCGACCTGGTGCGTCTCCAGGAGTCTCTGCGCCGGAGCGAGACCATGTCGGCGATGGGGATCCTGGTGGCGGGCGTCGCCCACGAGGTGCGCAATCCGCTGTTCGGGATCTCGGCCACGCTGTCCGCCTTCACCACCCGCTTCAAGCGCCGCACCGAGTACCGCCGTTACGTCGAGGTCCTGCAAGGGGAGGTCGAGCGGCTGAACGCGCTGATGCAGGATCTCCTCGAATACGGCAAGCCGCTGCGCCTGATGCTCGAGCCCGGCCAGGCCTCCGGCGTGATCGAGGCGGCGGTGGCCGCCTGCGCGGCGGTGGCGGAGCAGGCGGAGGTCGAGATCGCAGCGACCGTTGCGGACGGCCTCCCCGCGCTCGTCATGGACCGCAAGCGGATCGTCCAGGTCTTCCAGAACCTCCTGGACAATGCGATCCAGCACTCCCCGCGCGGCGGGAGGGTCACGCTCCGGGCGGAGCCGGCGGCGGGAGAGCCCGCGGGGGTCTTCTTTGCGGTCGAGGATTCCGGCCCCGGCATCCAGCCCGAGGACCTCCCCCATGTCTTCGAGCCGTTCTTCACCCGCCGCCACGGCGGCACCGGGCTCGGGCTCTCTCTGGTCCAGCGGATCGTCGAGCAGCACCAGGGGGAGATCGTGGCGGCCAACCGTCCCGAAGGGGGAGCGGTGATGACCGTGCGGTTGCCGCTGAGACCCTGAAGGCCTGCTAACAGAAGCTCCCAAGTAGGCGCTCCGCCGCCGCTTCCCCTTCGGCGATCGAATCGGACAGACCGTAGGCCCCGAGAGGGCCTCCCGCGAATTCGAGACCGGAATGAGCCGCGAGCCGCCCGCGGAGACGCGCGACCAGAGCGGGGTGCCCGACCCGGCGCTGCGGCATCGAGGCGGGGTGGCGCCAGACGCGGCTCCAGGCCGGCGGCTCCCGGAGGCCCAGGAGCGGTGCGAGGAGGCTCGCCGAGAGATCCACCAGCTCGGCATCCGTCCGTCCGATCGCCTCCGGATGCAGCGCTCCGCCCAGGAACACCCGCACCACCACCTGGTCCTCCGGCACCCGCTCCGGGTACTTGACACTCACGAAGCTTGCCGCGACCACCGGCGAGCTCGCGGTCCGGGGGACGAAGAAGCCGTGGAACTGAGGAGGCCGTTCGACCGCCCGGGGGGTCCAGGCGAGGTGGACCGTCACGGCCGAGGCATAGGAGATCTGCCCGAGCTCCCCGGCGAGCCCCGGGTCCAGCCCGGCGACGAGCGCCGCCGCGGCGGGGGTCGGAAGGGCGAGCAGGACCACGTCGGCGGCGAGCGGCGGCTCCGCGTCCTTATAGATAAGGAACGTGGAACCCTCCCGGGAGACCCCCTGCACCCTCTGCCCCAGCCGCAGCGACCCGGCCGGCAACCGGTCCACCAGGGCGGAGACGATCTGGCCGAGCCCGCCGTCGAGCGTGGCCGCCGGAGGGCCGGGAGAGCCGGAGGGCCGCGCCGGCCCGCGCCGGTGCTCCAGGTCGACGAGCCGCGGAAAGCTCGCCGCGAGGCTCAGCTCCTCGGTGTCCGCCATGAAGAGCCCGCCCACCACCGGTTCGCAGATCCGCCGGTGCAGCTCCTCCCCGAACCGCCGCCGCACATAGGAGGCCACGCTCTCATCGGACAGGCCGCCCGCTCGCGGCTTCACCCAGGGCTCCGCGAGCGCCCGCAGCTTGCCGCGCCACGACAAGAGAGGCGACGCGAGCACCGGCCGGACCCGGGTGGGAACCACCAACGCGAAGCCCGCCGGCAGGGGGAGCAGGCGGCCGGCGTCGAGGATGTCGATCCGGCCCGCCGGCTTGAAGGCCAGGCGGTCGCCGAGCCCGAGCCGCTTGCACAGCTCGATGGCCGCCGGCTTGTGCGTCACGAGCGTATCCGGGCCGCGCTCGAGGAGGGCGCCCTCGCAGCGCTCGGTCGCGAGCCATCCGCCGGGGCGATCCGAGGCCTCCAGGACGACGACTTCGAGGGGCTCACCGCGTTCAGCCGCCCGGACGGTCAGGTGATGGGCGGCGGCGAGACCGCCGATCCCGGCACCGAGGATCGCCACCCGCCGCGGCCCTCTCAGAGACATCATCAGGAGACCGCGATCTCCGCCACCGCGTCCGCGAAGCGGTCGCTGGCGTTGAGCGCCGGCACCACCTGAAGCGTCTCGCCGCCGTTCCGGCGCCAGATCTCGACCCCGCGGATCGCCAGCTCCTCCAGCGTCTCCAGGCAGTCGGTCACGAACGCGGGGATGACCACCGCCCGGCGCACACCCCGGCGGGCCTCGGCCGCGAGCACCTCGTCAGTCTTCGGGGAGAGCCACGGCGCGCGGCCCAGGCGCGACTGAAAGCAGACGATCCGGCGCTCCTCCGGCACCCCGAGGCGCTCCGCCAGCAAACGGGCCGCGGCGTGGCACTGGGCGCGATAGCAATACCGGTTCGCCGGCTCCACCTCGGCGCAGCAGTCCGCGCGCACGAGGCAGTGGTTGCCGGAAGGATCGCTCTTCCGGATCTGCCGCTCGGGCAGGCCATGGAAGCTGAAGAAGACGCGTTCGGGCGCCGGATCGAGAAACGGCCGCGCCACTGCGGCGCGTGCCTCGACATAGGCGGGATGGTCATAGAACGGGGGGATGATCTGAAGGTATGGCGTGTTCCAGCGCCCGGCCGCGAGCCGCAGGACGCGCTCGATCGAGGAGCCGGTGGCGGCGGAGCTGTACTGCGGGTAGAGCGGGAACATGACGAGGCGGCTCACCCCGGCCTCTGCGAAGCGGTCGAGAGCATCCGCGATCGAGGGATTGCCGTAGCGCATCGCCAGCTCCACCTGGACGGCGTCCCCCAGGCGCTCCTGGACCTTCGCGGCCAGAGCCCGGCCATGGACGAGGAGAGGCGATCCCTCCGGGCTCCAGATCTTCTGATATGCCGCCGCCGAGGCCCGCGGTCGGCGCGGGAGGATCACCAGCTCGAGCAGCAGGAAGCGCAGGAGTCCCGGCATGTCCATCACGCGAGGATCGGACAGGAGCTCGCGCAAATAGCGGCGCACCTCGGGAGGACGAGGGGCGTCCGGAGTCCCGAGATTGATGAGCAACAGGCCGGAGCGTTCCTTCATGGCGAGCCAGCGGAGCGTACCACGGCCAAGGCCCCTCACCCGCTTCCCCCCTGCGCGCCGGCTTGGGTCTGCCTGTTTTGTTGCGTGCCATGAGACGCAAACAACACAAGAGACACAACCAAGCCGCCCCGGCGAGCCAGGAGAGCCTCGTCCGCGCACGCCGCCACGGCACCGTCTCCTACTACGTAGGAGACACCCCTTTCCGCGGCCCGTCCGGCGCCCGGGAGACGAGCGCGCCGCAGCACCGCCCGCAGTCCCTGCAACGCAACCATCCCGGCGGCTGGCATTCCGCTCACGACGTGAGACATTCCCCTCGGCACGTGCATCACTACAGCCGCGAGGGGCGTCATCCCCCTCGGCACGTGCATCACTGCGGTCCCGGGCTGCGTCATTCCCCTCGCGGCGTGCACCACAAACGTCGCGAGGGGAGCAGCGCCCCCCGAGACCCTAGTGTCTCCCCTCGCGAGCGTAGTGACTCACGCCGGGACCGTCGTGATGCACGCCGTGAGGGGAATGACGCAGCCCGGGACCGCAGCAACGTACGCCGCGAGGGTGGCGACTCCGGAAGAGACGGCGGTCTCGCAGCTCCCGGGGGCTGCGGCGGGGCTCCCGAGCGGGATGCCGCAGCCTGCGAGGAGAGCGTCCCGGGTGCCGGCGGGAGTGGCTGCCGGCCCTCTCGGCTCAGTCCCGGGCTTGCTCCCGAACCAAGGCCCGTAGCCGGGCCAACTCGGTCTCGGCTGCCTCGGCCCGCCGCTCCGCTGCTTCGGCCCGCTGGCGCTCCTGATCGGCCCGTTCCTGAGGTGTCGGCACCGGAGTCCCATCCGGGCGGTAGAGCCGGACCCAGCCTGCGTTCTGGTCGCCCATCCGGCCCTGCCACAGACCGACGTAAAGGCCGAGTTGCTCGCTCCACAGCCATCCCCGGCCGTCCGGCACGATCGCCCGGTATACACCGCCCGCCAGACGGAATCCATCCAGCCGCCGGCCTTTGGGGGTGGCCACGAAGTACTCGGCCGTGCGGAAGACCTTGGCGTAGAGCTCCTCCTTCCCCTCACGGTGCGCCAGCGTGTTCGACTTCGACAGCAGCTCGAAGATGACATCGGGCAGCCGGCCGCCTTCCTCCCAGGCCACCCAGCCCTCGCGCTCGCGCAACGGATCCACGCCGCCGACCCAGAAGACGTCCGGACCCCGCACCTCCGGCGCGCCGCGCCGCGCCACCTGGACGGCGACCTCGCGCGCCTGCTCCACCGAGTAGTAGACGAACTGGTTGGCGCCGATGTAGATGTCGGTGCTCCGCCGCTCCGTGCGGACCTCGCGCAGCAGGTTGAAGAGGAGGTTCATCTGCTCGTGGTGCCAGGGGCTCTCCAAAGGCTCTCCATCCTCGAAGACGATCTCGAAGTCCAAGGGCTGAGGCGCGAGCGCCGCGACGGCTGGCTGGCTCATGGCGTAGTCCCCTTCGGAGTCGTGACTTTGGAGAATCCTAGACCGCATCGGCGGTAAAGTGCAAGCGGAAGAGGAGACAGGCGGCTCCACATCCTGGATGACAGGATAGCATGGCCAGGCTCGCCGGCAGGGAGAGGCTCAGGCCACTGACGTGACCTCGTCGGCGGATGTGGCCAGGATGGCCCGGCGCACCCACCGTTTCAAGCGGTCGATGTCGGAACAGCCCAGGATCTCCTCCCGTTGCGCCGGGCTCACGTCGACTCCGCGCTCCTCCAAGACACCGAGGATGGACTCGGCGATGCCTCTGGCCTCCGCCGCCGCTCCGAATTTCAGGATCGTCGGATTCCCTTTGGCGATCAGGCCTTCCGCCACGGCGTTGTCGGCCTCTGCGGCATCGAGCAGAGCCGCCACCTTGAGCCGCGTCGCCAGGCATCGATCCTCGATGTAGGACTCCTCCTCCAGAAGCCGCCAACTCGCGCTCCCGGCAGACCACTCGCAGACCTTCCGGCGGCCCTTGACCCAGATCCCGAAGATCCGGCGCACGCCGCAGCGGCTCATCTCCTCCGCCTTCTTCGTCACGTCCTGCTCGCTCTGCGTCGAGACCACCTCGAAGGCGATCTCCTCCAGGTAGCGGTCGCCGGTCTCCGGGTTGATCCCTTTCTTATAGATACAGACGTCCGTGGCGAAGTCGGACTTCTCGCCGACGCGGGTCAGAAGGTCGGAAGGAGTCAGATAGCCGGAAGCCACCTTGCCCCGTACCACATAGCCGAGCTCGGTCTGCTGGTTCGCGTGGGGCGGCAGGGCCGGGTGGGCCACCACCCGCCGGCCCGCGATGATCTCGTCGCGTGTGACCTCCGGGACGACCAGATGGTCATCGATCCTCGGGAATGCCCCACGGCCCGGCAGATGCAGCGGAACACCGGATGGCGCCGGCGCTTTGAGACTCACTCCTGAGCGTTTTTCGTCCATTGGCGATATCCTAGCATGCCATGGCTGTCCCTGCCACGTGCCCACGCAGGACCCGGGCCGTCCGGCGACCTAGTGAAATGCGCAAGGTTGGCGTTTCTTGCTGGGAGCGCCGGCTTCCAGCCGGCCTCGGTGCCGCCAGGATGGCAGCGCTCCCAGCAAAGAGGCATGCGCCTCGTTGGACCCGCAAGCGATTGAGCTTCAGGCGCGCTACCCTAAGCGGTCATCTTGACGACACAGCTGTGCCCCATCAACCACGCTGCGACGGCTATGGAGGCACCGATGTCTTCGGGCTCGAGGGAAGGATACTGCCGCAGGATCTCCTCGCGGCTCTCGCCTGCGCTCAAGAACTCGAGGATGGTCTGCGCGGTGATTCTCTTGCCGCGGATCGTCGGCCTCACGTTGCAGACTTCCCCAGTCTTCGATCTCCTTGCGGAATGCGGCTCTCTTCTTCGCGTCGTCGGAGTCTCTGTCGGCGTCCTCGTCGAGATGCTTCAAGAATGGGAGGATCGGAATCCCCGCCGCTCGCGCGGCTCTCGCCTCCATGTGAGTGACCGACAGCCCGTCGCCCGCTCCGGGGCCTTCCTTGGGAATCCAGCCGTAGCGCTCCCCCAGGATCAGGACAAAGAGGTGCGACGAAAGGATTTCCGGCAGCAGCCGGTCCCAGCTCTTGGTGCCGTCGGGAAGCAGGACTTCGGCGTTCACCGGCTCGAAGTTGAACGCCGCGATCCTCCGCGCGACGGCGTCCCGCTCGTTCGCGAGGTCCTTCATCGTGCTGCTGATGAACACCCGAATTTTCATCCACCGATCTCCACTCGGATATTGCGCCACTTCCCCTGACTGAACCGCAGCACGCTCAGCGCGCAGCGCGTCACGTGCCCGGCGAGGATCGCCAGCCAGATGTCGATCGGATCGAGCGTCCCCCGGTGCCGAATGAAAAAGCAGATGCCGAGCGGCACGAGGACCTGCGACACGAGCGAGATGTAGAGCGGGCTCTTGGTATCGCCGGTGCCCTGGAGCCCGCCGGTGTAGGTGAGCGCGACGGCGATGAACAGGCCGGACAGGCTGAGGATGTGGAGGAGCTGGACGCCGAGGTCGACGACGGCCGGGTCGTGCATGCCGAACACGGCGAGCAGCTGCCGCGGGAGGAACAGGAAGAGCGATCCCACCACCGCGGCGCTGGCGAGACCGATGCGGGCCGCCCGGTGCACCGCCTGGCTGGCCCGGTCCGGATTGCCTGCGCCGAGGTTCTGGCCCCCCACGGTGGCCGCCGCGCCCATGAGCCCCATCGACGTCCAGGTGATGAGCGAGAAGAGCTGGGTGTAGGAGACGGCATACGCCGCCTGCGCCGCCGCGCTCTGGGCGAGCGATCCGACGAACGAGAGGAGCAGCACTCCACCCAGGTTCATGGCCACCCCCTGGATTCCGGTGGGCAGCCCGAACCGGAAGAGGGCGCGGATGAGGGCCCAATCCGGCCGGAGATGCCGGCCGCGGGGGAACTTGACGACCCAGCCGCCATGCCAGAGCTTCCAGAACGAATAGAGCGCCACCAGCCCGGAGGCCATGCAGATTCCCATCGCCGCCCCCATGGTGCCGAAGGCGGGGATGGGGCCCAGACCGCGGATGAGGATCACGTTCAACACGATGTTCAGCACCGTCATGGCGACCCCGAGGCGCAGCGGGGTCCGTGCGTCGCCGGCCGAGCGCAGGGCGCCGCCCAGCATGAAGAACATGAGCATGCCGCTGCTGAACACGAACATGATGCGCAGATACGGCACGGCCTCGGCCTGCACCTCGGGCGCGGCGTGCACCAGGTTGAGCAGCGAGGGAGTCAGCAGATAGCCGAGAGGAGCGAGCACCCCGAGCGAGAGCCCGGTGGCGGTCAGGAAGGCCTGATAGACCGTCCGGTCGACCTTGTCCTCCTCGCCGGCGCCCACGAAGCGGGCGACGAGCACGCTCATGCCGGTGAACAGCGAGGAGATGAACACCACGACGACGAGAAAGATCTGCCAGCTCACGCCGATGGCCGCATTGCCGGTGTACCCGACGAAGCGGCCGACCAGCACGTGGTCGACCATGCCCTGCATGCCGCCGATGACGTTCTGCAGCATGGTGGGCCAGGCGATCTTCCACACCGCCGGCAGGAGAGAGCCTTCGACGATGGACCGGTCATAGCGCCGTTCCCGCTTCGGAGGCGGGGGGATCAGCGGCTCGGTCTCCGCCGCGCTTGGAGCGGCTGTACTCTGCGAAGTTGCTTCGGGGTTCATTCTCTCCTCTCGCGCCCCACTCTACCCTACAAGGGGCAACCACAAGGGTCGCCCCGACGCCGGCCCCGGGATCACGGGACTGGAACGGTCGGCCCTTGCGGTTTCTGGGCGGCGGCCGGCAGCCGCACGGCAGGATCGCCCAGGATCACGTAGTTGCGGGCGTCCTGGGCGGCGGTCCACAGGCTGGCGAGGAGCGACTCGTCCGGGGCCTTGCCGGTGTCGATCCGGATCTTCTCGGCCATGAGGTCGGCGCTGATCTCGGCGAACTTGCGGTGGAAGGCCTCCAGGGCGGAGCCGATCGGCTGCCCTTCGAGGAGGCGCTGGAGGGCCTGCTCGAAGACGCGGGTGTCGTCGGTCCCCTTCCAGAGGAACGAGTAGCCCCAGGCGCGGTCGACGTGGCCGGCCACGGCGAGGGCTCCCTGCTCCAGCAGGCGCTGGGGGAGGCGGGCGACGAAGTCCTTGGGGGCGAGGAGCCGGGCGCCGCCGTCGCCGGCCGGGCCGTAGCTGTCGCAGCGGGGGGTGCCGGCGCCGTAGCAGGCGAAGTGGAACGCGATGAGGCCGGCGAGGCGGGCGTCGGAGGGCACGTCGTCGGCGGAGAAGTAATGCTCTTCGGGCAACCCCTGCCGGCCGCTCGTCCGCCACGCGGCGGGTCCGGGCCAGTCGCCGCACAGGAGCGCCCCCTGGTGGCCGAGCTGGCGGCGATCGCCATGGGGAAACGCGACGCCGTGGCAGGCGGTGAAGAGGAGGGCCGGGGGTTGGGAGCCGCCCAGGATGGCGGCGAGGCGGGCCTTGCGCGCCTCCTCTCCGAGGATGGTCTCGACGTCCCAGGCCGGCCGGCCGCTCTCCTTGCTGCCGTGCTCGCCGCGGAGCTTCTCGGCGATGGGGCGGACCAGGTATTCGGAGGTGAGGAAGGTCATCCGGTCGCCGGGGTTCTCGACGCCGAAGAAGGTGGCCCGGCGCGGCTGTCCCGTTCCTGTCGTCTCGGCCGCCACGACCGCCTCGGCGTACCGCCGGTAGGCCGCGGGCGAGCCCAGACAGAGGCGCCCGACCGCGTACTGCACGTCGAGCTGAGACTGAAACTCGTAAGAAATCTCCTCGGGCTCCCCGACCAGGAGGAGGTAGTAGGGGAGCCTGTCGGGGTCGGGCGGGCCGTGGCTGATGCCGTGGCGCTGCAGGAAGTCGATCTTGGATTCGCCGCGCCGGAGGCCCGCCTCGCCTCCGAGCTCCCGGAAGCGCCGCTCCACCCGGCCGCCGGCCTGTCGTTGGCGATGGCGCAGCAGGGGCTCCAGGGCTTCGCGGATCTCGGGATCGGCGTCCTGGGAGAAGATCACGGCCCATCCGGCCGAGGCGAGGTCCACGGGATCGACCTCCTCTCCCAGATGGTCCCGGTTCCGCTGGTGGCGCCAGGGCTCCGGCTCCGTGGACCGGCCCGCCTGCCTGGCCGCATGCAGGGCCAGACGGACGACCTCCTGCGAGGAGAGGGCGGGATGGAAGTACTCTCCCGTGGCACCGTCGACGCCGTTGAGCAGGACTGGAGAGAGTGTTCGGAAAGGAGGCGGGTTCCCCCTCTCCCGGCGGGGGGTGGGTGGAAGATGGGAGAGGGGGTTAGGGGGTGAGGACTCCAAGCCGCACCGTTCCGACTTCTCATCGGCGGCAGTTCCCGGAGGCGCAGCGGACCGCTTCGGCTTCGGGGTGGGCACGAAGAGGGCGCCGTCCTTGAGGCGCATGCACAGCACCGGGCATGCCACTCCGGCCAGCCCATGGGTGAGGAGGGCGCCGCGCGCCTCGTTGGCCGCCAGATCGACGATTCCATGGGTTTCGAGGCGCTGGTAGAAGGAGAGGGCGAACTGCCGGGCGGTCGCCGCGGGCACCCGGTCCCGCATCGCCACCACCGCCGGGATCCCGACCGCCAGCAGGGCGGGAGCGAGCCCCTGGAAGACCGGGCAGCCGCCCGCCGCGCTGTGGCAGCTCGCCAGGAAGAGCAGGCGCAGGGTGTCGGTCAGGGATTCCACCATCCCGGCAAGCTCCCGCTGCGTGAGCAGAACCGCCCGGTTGCGTTCGTCGGCCAGGAAGAGGCCCGGCTCGCCGGTGCTCCGCTGCGACCCGCCGTGGGCGACCAGGTGGAGCACGTGATAGCCCTTTTGCAGCTCCCTGAGAAGCGCCGCCCGGGTGATGGGCGGCGCGAGGAAGGTGGCCGTGAGGCGCTCCTCGTCGACGCTGGCGGCAATGGCTGCGAGGGTCCGCTCTTCGGCCGCCAGATCCAGGGCCGGAAGGTGATAGTCGGGCAGGTCGTCCGGGCTGGCGATGGCGACCAGAGCCCGGAGCGGGCGTTCGGAGATCAGCCGCCCCTGCCCGGCGCGGCTGGGGAAATACCGAGAGAAGGGGGTGTTCTGGTCGGCGGCCAGGCTCGAGGGGGGCCTGCCCGGCGCCGCGGGCAACAGCTCCCAGGGCAGCGGCTGGAGCTCGGCCGGATCGATGCGCAGCTGTACCCGCCGCAAGGGACTCATGCCCCGGATCTCGGCCCAGGCGTCCCGCAAGCCGGGATCGGCGAAGAGCAGGTCGAACAGCCGCCCACCCGCCTCGCTCTCCCGGGTCTCGGGGGCGAGGAGATCGAGGACATGGGCGGGCAGCCCGCCCCGGGGAAACTCCCGTTCGCCGTCCAGGGTCAGCTCCACCGGATAGACGTCGCCTTGCCGGTCCAGGATCCGGATCTTGACGTCGGTGTAGGTGGGTGCCGGCGAAGCGCTAGAAGTCCCCCCGGACATCACGGCGGCGGCAGCCGCCCGTCGTCCGGTGTAGGGTCGTTGCCGCCGTCACTGCCGGCATGCTGCTCGATGGTCCCTCCTTCGTCTCCGGTCTGGAGCGGCGCCCGCGGATCGGGTTCCTCGTCGTGAAGCTCGGACATGATGTCCCTCTTTCTGCCGGGGTGGGGTGAAAACCTTCCCGGCTGAGTTGGTCTGTGCCTGAGTAGTTCCCCCCGGATGGCTTTTTGGTTAGCGCGCGGTGCCGCCGCCTTCATCGCCATTCCCCCTGGAGCGTGAAACCGGCCCAATAGTAGGGAGCCCGCCAGTCTCTTTCCCGCCACAGAGAGACCTGGGCCTGGCGCAGCGCTGCCGCCGGGGGCAGGCCCTCGTGCAACATTCCTTCATAGAGGCGCCGCATCAGCTCGGCGGTGGCCCGGTCCTCCACCTGCCAGAGGCTCACCAGCACCCCGTCCGCTCCGGCGTCGAGGAAGGCCCGGGTCAGGCCCACCAGTCCCTCGCCCCGGATCTCCTTGCCCAGGGCGGTCCGGCAGGCGCTCAGGACCACCAGGTCCGCCGCGAGATGGAGGCCGGCGATCTCGTGCGCCCGCAGGAAGCCGTTCTCCAGCCGTCCCTGGCGATCCACCAGGGAGAGGACGAGCCCCGAAAGCTCGGGGTAGGCGGTGTCGAGGATGCCGTGGGTGGCGAAGTGGACGTACCGGTACCTGGCCAGTCCGCCGCTCAGGACTTCCTCGCGGCTGGCATCGAAGCCCAGCATCCCCTTCCCCTGGCCCGCGGGCACCAGGCCCAGGATGGCTTCCGCTTCCAGGCGGGAGAAGGGCAGACGCGGAAAGCGGCCTGGAGAGCTGCCGAAGACGGGATCGGCCAGCACCGCGACCGTCGCCGGAGCCCTCGGGCGGCCGGAGCGCCGCTCGCGCAGCACGGCGGCGGTGGAGGCCGAGGGCAACATGACGATCTCGTGGTCGACCACCAGGGGCACGAGGCCGGCTCCGGTCTCTCGCGCCGGAACCGGCAGGGCCGCGAACGGGACGTAGTGGAGCGCGCCGTCCGCGACCACCAGCAGGCGCCGGCCGGCCAGGCGGTCCCTCACCGGGGCCAGCAGCAGCCGGGACAAATCCTCGAGGGCGATTTCGGCGCCGGCCTGGGCCGTCCGCCGATGGCTCTCCGGCAGCAGCTCCTCGGCGCGGCGGGCGGCGGCTTCGATGACGGCGCGGCCGGGGAGCTGGAAGGTCTCCACCGAGGCCGGAGTCACCGCCCAGAGAAAGCTCCGCTCCTCCCCCAGGAAGTACTCCAGGAGGAGCGTCTCGCGATCCAGGACCCGGCGCTGGACCTCCTCCAGCTCGAGGGGCCTGGCCCCGCTCACCGCCAGCCGCGCTGTCCTTGAGACAGTCCCGCCGCGCAGAGCCGCCCTCACCTGGCGATGGCGGTCGAGCACCCGCCGCAGCTCCCGGTCCAACCCCTCGCGGCGCCCCGCGGCGGCAGCGGTCGCAGGGGGCGCGGCGAGCTCCAGACGCCGCATCTCCAGAACGTCGAGGCGCCGGGTGAGCTCGGCCTCCTCGGCGGCGAGCGCGCCGTGGTTCCGCGGCTCGCCTGCTGCGGCCAGATCCTCCAGAAGGCTGCGAGCCCGGAGCCGTTCGCTGGCCTCGAAGGCCCGCGCGTCGTGGTGCATCTCCATCAGAAGGTCGACGTCGAAAGCGAAATACTGCTGCTTCGAGGCGAAGTAGGAGGCCCGCAGCTCGGAGGAGGCCGGCTCGGTCCGCAGGGACTCGATGCGCTCCAGCGCCGCCTCGATCGCGGTCCGGGCCGCCTCCAGATCCCCTCGATGCCTCCTGGCCAGAGCGATGCCGAAGAGCGTCGCCGCCTGGCGCCGCCGGTCGCCGGCCGCGTCGAACCAGGAGAGGGCCTGGCCGTAGAGCTGCAACGCCCCGGGCGGATCGCCCAGAGCGTCCTGGATCCTTCCCAGGTTGAGGAGGGCCGTGGCCTCGTCGCTCCGGTCGCCGAGAGACCGGTCGACGTCCAGGGCCAGAGCGTAGTAGCGGCGGGCTTCCGCAAGGGCCCCCGCCCGGCGGTGGGCGAGGCCCAGCTCGTTGAGAACCACCGCCTGGTCCCGCCGGTTGCCGGTCTGGCGGTGGAGGCGGAGAGCCTTCTGGAGGTACTCGATCGCCTTGCCGGACTGGCCCAGGGAGTCGTAGGCGCCGCCCAGACTGGCGAGGACCCGGCCTCTCGTCTGTGCATCCTCGGACCTCTCCAGGATGCCCAAGGCTTCCTCGAATCGATCGATCGCCTGCGTGACCTCGCCCAGCTCGAGGGAGAGCTGGCCCAGCTGGTTCAGGCTCGAAGCCTCTTCGCCGGCCACCTCCAGCTCCCGCCAGCCGGCGAGAGCCTGTTCGTAGGAACCCTGGGCCTCTTCGACCTCCCCCAGGGCGGCGTAGACACTGCCCAGGTTGCCGAGGACCTCGACCTCCTGCCGGCGCTCCCGCAGCTCCCTACTTCGCGCGAGAGCCTCCCGGTAGCACCGGAGGGCCTCGTCGTTGGCGCCCAGGCGGCGGCAGGCTCGTCCCAGGCCGATCAGGGTCGCCGGGAGCTGCCGGGTGCGGCGAGCGGCGCGATAGAGATCCAGCGCCCCGCCATAGGCTCCGCGCGCTTCCTGGTACTCCCCCAGGTCGGAGAAGGCCGAGCCGAGGCTCAAAAAGACGTCGGCTTCACGGTCGGCGGCGCCGATGGAGCGAAAGAGAGCGAGGGCTCGGCGATCCTGCTCCACGGCTCTCCGGAGCGCTTCGCCACCTCCCTGGCGGCGCAGCTCCTCGCCGGCGGCGAAGGTCTCCTCCGCCGCGACGCGGCTCCGGTCCCTGGGAGTCGGGGAGCCGAGGCCCGCGAGGACGACCGCGTAAGCTCCGGCTTCGGACGAGCGGACCTCCACCCGGTAGCCTCCCGCCACGCCGGCGATGAACGGAAGCGGCTCCGGGCCGTGCTCCCCGTTGAGGCTGTCGACCCGGCGCAACAGGGAGCCGTCGGGCGCTCGCAGGACTGCGACGGCGTCGACCCCCCGCTGGTCGACGGTGAGATCGGCGTACTGGCCGGCCGCCAGGTCGATGCGGTAGAAATGGGTCTGACCGGCCAGGCTGGTTTCCAGAACGGTTCCCGGGGTTGCCGCAAGGCGCCGCTCCGGCGCCGGCGGCGTGGGACTCCGTGGCGCCTCCCGCCGCGGCGCTTCAGTCCTGCCCAGCTCCACAGGCGGCAACCGCTCGGCTCTCCCGCACCCCGCGACCACTCCGAAGAGGAGGATCACCGCCACCTGGGGAAACGTTCTCATGGCCAGCCCTGCCCCGGCGCTCAGCGGACGATCTGCACCCGGAACTCCTCGATGACACGCCCCGTGCCACCCGCGAGGCCGTAGAGGCGGAGGCGGTACTCGCCGGGACCCAGAAAGCTCTGGGCGAGGATCAACGTGAAGGAGCCCTGGGGGTTCTTCTCCAGGCCTTCTTGGCTCCACACCGCTTTCCCCCCTGCATCGAGGATCTCTACCCGGTAGCCGGCGTAATCGGCCGAGCCTTTCGGGCTGAGGATGAGGACAAAGAAACGGCTGGCCGGGGCCAGCTTCACCACCGCAGGCTCCTGCTGATCGCCGCGCAGCGGGCTCGCGGGGAAGAGATCGACGACCGGAGCGTTGACCTGCGGATGGCTGAGGTCCGCCATGCCGCGCTCGAGGTGCACTACGCGGAGGGACAGACCCACGACCGCAAGGAAGAGACAAGCGGCCAGTGCGTAGGCCGGGCGAGGGGAGGCGAGAGAAAACGCCGGGCGAGCGCGACCGGGCGGCGCCCCTTCCACGGCCAGCCGCGGCTGCAGGGCCTGCCAGGCGGCGGCCTTCTCGCCGGCCGGGATGCTGGCCTCGCCGTCAGACCCAGAATCGGACAAGCGCCCGAGATCGAGGAGCAGCTCCAGGCAGTGGGGACAGAGAGCGAGATGGTTCTGGATTCTCGTCTCCTCGGCCGCGGGCAGCTCGCCGGCATCGTAGGCCACCAGCTCGTCCGGGCTGGGGTGAGGCTCGAGGTCCCGCCGCGCCTCGGAGAGCAAGCCCTCCAGGACCGCCTTCAGCTCTTCCTTGGAGATGTCCGCCATGGTGCCCGTCCTCAGAGGTCCGGATCCTGGAAATAGTCGCCAAGGCTCTCCCTGATCCGCAGCTTCGCCTGAAAGAGGTGGGCCTTGACCGTTTCGATGGAAATCCGCATGGCCGCGGCGATCTCTCGATATTTGAGGTCATGGTAGACGCGCAGGATCAGGCAATTGCGCATCTGGTCCGGCAGCGTCCGGACGGCGGCGCGGAGCAGCCGCGAGCGCTCACGATCGAGGAGCCTGCCGTCGGCCGCGCTCCCTTCGGCGGGGATGGCCGCAGGCCCATTGTCGAGCGTCGCCGCTCCCGGCAAGGCGGCCGCGCTGTCCAGGGCGACTGCGATCCCCGCCCGCTTCTCCGCGTAGCCCCATCGCAGCCGCTTGCGGTAGAGATTGGCCGCGATCTTGAAGATCCAGGCATCGAGCTCCGCTTCCCCCCGGAAGGCGTCGATGCCCCGGTAGATCCCGATGAAGGTGTCCTGAGCCAGATCGCGGCAGTCCTCGGAGGGAAGGCCCCGCTTGGCAAAGAAGCGAAACACCCTGCCGTAGTAGAGGTCGAATAGCCGGTGGAAGCCCTCCTCGCGGTGGCTTCCCGCCTGCAGCTCCTCGAAGATTGCGCCGGCGCGCGCGCCGCGGTCCTCGGGCCTCTCGGGTCTCACAAGCCGTTGATTATAGACCCGAAGCGCCATCCTGGCGCCAACCTGGAGGTCGAGCCCTCCAAGCATCAGTCTCGCTCCTTCATGGTTTCCTCCTCCGATCCGGACTGTTCCCGCGGGAGATCGTTTTGGTTAGAAAAGCTCCTCGACTAACCAAAACGGCCCGCCTCCGGAACAGTCCATCCAGCGGGGCCACCCGGCCCATGGGCAACGTCCAAAAGGAGGATGTTGACCAAGCTCTTGAGTGTCAGGCTCAGGGCAGTCAACCCACTGGGGGACGGATCCCAGAAAAGGAGGGACTCGTGATGACAGCATGGTCGAAGCAGCCCATCGGGAATTGCGCGGCCGCGTTTCTCTGTATTGCTACGCTAGCATCTGGCGCCGGGACCCGGATTGTCCGCGCTGACGCTCCCACCCACGTTGAGGCCGATACCACACCCCTCTGGCGATTCACGACGACGAGCGACATCACGTTCTTCCAGCTCGTGAGCGTGGACCCGCCTCGTCTCGTCGTCGCGACGAAAGACGCGCTGCACTTTGTCGATGCCACCACCGGCAAGGCGCTCTGGAGTCGGGACGACCTTCGCAAGGTGCCGGCATTGCACTTTGACGTGATGGATGCCGGGTCGGCGGACCCGATCCGACTCGTCCGTGGAATCGCCTTGGCTGACGATGTCATGCACATCTTCGACCTCGAGACGGGGGCGAAGCTCGCTGAGTCTGGCAATTGGTCGGTGAAGAGTGTGTGCTGCTATCTGCCGGTCTACCAGCAAGGCCTCGTGCTGGTGTTCGCCAACTCGGCCCGCGGCAACAACGCTCTGCTCGGGGTGGAGCTCCAGTCGGGGACGGTGCGCTGGCGGAGGGAGGACGTCTTCAGGGCGCAGCCGGAGATGCAGCAGGTCCAGATTGGGACATTCGGCCTTGGGGTCCCCCTGTATATTGCTACCCTCTTTGGCAACCAGCCTCCCCTCCAAATGGACAGCGCGAACCTGCTCTTGTACCTCAGCAAGGACGGCCCCTTCGACATCAATCCCGCGACAGGCAAGACTGTATGGAGCGGGGATGTCTTGAAGAAGAAGGAAGTTCCTGGCATAGCTGCCGGATACGCTCCCATTCTGGTCGAACAGGGAGTCGCCTACGTCCCCTCCAAACACACCCTCGTGGCCCTCAATGCCAGTAACGGAACCCCGCTCTGGCCGAATGCCCCTCAGCTGCCGGGCCAGATCGTTCAAATGGAATGGACGGCGCGCGGCCTCTTGGTGGCGGGCGCGAAGCCCGACGGCTATGGGCAGCTCACGAGGGACCCATTCCTCGCCCTCCTCAATCCCGCCACGGGCCGTTTCCGGTGGCCAGCCCGGGTGACCGATCTGAAAGACCCGTCCTGCCTCACCGTACAGGGGGACACGGCCTACGTGGCCGTGAACAAGAAGTTGGTCGCCATCGATCTAGCCAGCGGATCCGTCCGAGACATTGCGACCGTCACGTTTGAGGGCCGGGAGCAACCGGAGCGAGTGGAGGTGAGGCCGGACGGTATCCTGCTGATCTCGGCTCACAATCTGCTGTTGCTGGGTGCGGACGGATCCCCGAAGTACCGGCGTTACTACCCCGCCCCTGGGGTGGGCTTCTTGGCCGCCTTCGGGAGCGCCCTGCTCAACAAACCGATATCGCTCCCAGTCACAGTATGGGATCGCGACTTCGTCTACATCTTCACCACGGCTCCGGATGACAGCGCTCATCAAGGCGTGAGCCTGGTACGCGTGAACAAGGCGGACGGAGCGGAGGCAGGAAGAATCTGGCTGACTGAGAAGTCCTTCGACTACCAGACCGATCCCGCCACCGACATGGTTTATCTGAAGCAGGGCAGCAGGGCGATCGTCGCCCTGCGATTCGACGTTGGGACCTCCGCGCCGGCACAAGCTCCGGATCGGTAGGGCGCTCTCATCAGCATGCGGCCGCTGTCTTCGCATTATTACTTCACGATTCTCATGTACGGCCTTTTTTCGGCCGTCTCGTTGCAAAAGAGCGTGCGCGACAGGGTGGAGGGCATCCGCGTCACGGGCATCTATTACGGGCTGTGCTGGATCTCGGTGACGCTGTCGGTCGTGTTGTTGACCGTGGGGCTGTGGAACGCCCCGCTCACCGCGAGCGAAAAAGGGTTCTATGCGATGTCCTTCGTGTTGAGCCTCTTTGCCGCGATCACCGTGCAGAAGAACGTCCGTGACGTTGCTCTGCTGGAAGGCCGAGAGCTTCGCAACGTTGGCGACGACGTCTGACGCCTGGAGGAAAAAGAAATGTCAAGATATCTGAAAGTACGCTCGTGTTTCCTCTCCCTGCTCGTCTGGACGGCCGCGGCGGCGCTCTGCGCGGCGGGGCGGCTCGACAACGGGCTCCTCGACCCCACCTGGTTCGGCCAGGACGTCGAGCTCCACACCTCGGCCCGGCTCGACTACTTCTGGGTCAAGCCCGGGCTCTCGCTCGAGGGCGCCAGGATCCAGATCGCCGAGTGGCCGGACCCGGTCTTTCTCGGTCCCAAGGCCGACGTCGACAACAAGGATTCGGCGCGCGCTTTCGAGCTGTCCGGCTCGATGCCCAACTGGATCCGCGGTGCGCTGTCGAATGCCCTGGACGGCTACGCCGAGGTGTCGAAGGACGACGGCGACTACGCGCTCTCCGGCCGCTTCGTGGACGTCAATGCGGGCAACAAGGTCGCCAAGTGGATGGTCGGATTGGGCGCCGGCGCCGCCACCGCCACCTGGGACATGAAGCTGACCGACAAGAAGACCGGCGAGCTGGTCGCCGCGATCCATCACCGGTCGGTCAGCGGTACTCACATGAGCGACATCGATGACAAGATCCTCAAGTGGCTGAGCAAGGATTTCGGTCCCGCCGTGCGGCAGAACTTCTCGGACTATCCGACCACCAAAGCCGCGCGCAAGTGAATCGAACGGCAAGGAGGGCGTCATGAAGAGAGCTTGGAGGGAGGCGTTTCTTCCGGAAAGGAGAATGCCGTGAAGCGCAGGCTCCTCGCGGTCTCCGCGCTTCTTCTCAGTGCGGCCCTGCCGGCTCTCGCCGGGTCCGCGGGGCGCGTGCTCATCGACGACATGAGCCGGCTCAACCCGACGTATGTGGATTCCGTCGTGCAGGAGAAAGAGATCGCAGGGTTGCAGGCTGCGCTCGCCGAGGCCCGAGAGCGCCATCTGAAGGTCTCGATCGCCGGCAAGCGCCACAGCATGGGCGGACACGCCTTCTACCCGGACGCCGTCGTCCTCGACATGACGGCCTTCGACAAGATCCTCGCGATCGATCCGGCGGCAAAGACGATCACGGTGCAGAGCGGCGCCACCTGGGACGAGGTCATCGAGGCCGCCAACCAGCACAACCTCGCGGTCGAAGTGATGCAGGCCTACGCGGGCTTCACCGTCGGCGGCTCGATGAGCGTCAACGTGCACGAGAGCGATCCGCGGTTCGGCCCGATGATCGAATCGGTCCGGTCGTTCCGGCTCCTCCTCGCCGACGGCTCCATCGTCCGCGTGAGCCGGGACGAGAACGCGGAGCTCTTCGGTCTGGTGATCGGGGGCTATGGCCTCTTCGGCATCATCCTCGACGTCGATCTGGCGCTGGTCGAGAACCCCATCTATCAGCGAGAGGAGAGCGTGATCGACTACCGCGGCTACGGCGCCTTCTTCCAGAGGGCGGTCAGCGATCCGCGGGTCGAAAAGATCTCCGCGCGGCTTTCGATCGCGCCGAACGCTTCGCTGCTGCGCGAAACCGTGGTCACGGTCTATCGTACCGCGCAGGTCCCGCCGGAGCCCTACCGTGCGCTGCGGGTGCCGCGGCACGTCAAGCTGCAGCGGTTCATCTTCGGGCTGTCGCGGAGGCACGACTGGGGAAAGCGCTTCCGCTGGTACTTGCAACGGGAGCACAGCGGCTGGCTGGAGCCGCCCTTCCTCTCCCGCAACAACGAGATGAACCGGGACCTCGGCTTCCTCGCCTACTCGTCGCCCAAGGACACCGACATTCTGCAGGAGTACTTCGTGCCGGTGGACCGGCTCCCGGCCTTCATCGACGCGCTGCGCGAGATCGTCGAGAAGGACCGGCTCAACCTCCTCAACGCGACGATTCGCTACGTGCCGCGCAACTCTGAGTCCGTCCTCTCCTACAGCACACCGGAGGCATCCTTCGGCGTGGTGCTGTACTTCAACGTCGGACTCGACGACAAGGCGCAAGCCGGGACCGCCCGCTGGACCCGGACGCTCATCGACCGCGCCCTTGAGCTGGGCGGAACCTACTACCTGCCCTACCGGCCCTACGCCACGCGCGAGCAGTTCCTCGCCGCCTACCCCGGTGCGAAGCTCTTCTATGAGAAGAAGCTGCAGTACGATCCGCAGGAGATCTTCATGAACAGCTTCTATACGGCCTACGTGCGGCCGGAGGGGCAGTGACGCCCGTTGTCGGCACGGTAGTTGCAGTGTTTTCAAACAGGTTATCGACAGTCTCCGAAAATCGCTTGCCTGCACTAGGTCGACCGATCGGGGTCTGATCAAGGAGATCCATCATGTCTAATACCACCGTGGAGACCCATCCCAACGTCCTTTCAGCCACCGCCGTCATCGGCGATAGCACGAACACCACGAGTCACAAGCTCCTGTGCCACTTTATGGTCAAGAAAGTCTTCAACGAGGGAGATCTCGATTTTCTCGATCTCTTGATGGCCCCCGACGCGGTCAGCCATGAGATGGAGATCTTCGGCCCCTCAGCCGCACGGGGTCCCGAGGCCGTCCGCCAGTTCATCCGGGTCTTCCGGTCCGCCTTCCCCGATCTCCGGGTGACGGTGCTCGATCAGATCGGTGAGGGCGAGCGTGTGGTCACCCGCTGGCAGATGGAGGGCACGCAGAAGAATCGCCTGATGGGCATCGAGGCCACTCATCGCTTCATGAGAATCGAAGGGATCCGCATCGACCGGATCGCCAACGGCCGGATCGCCGAGACGTGGAACAAGTGGGACACGTTAGATATGCTCCGCCAGCTCGGAGCCACGCCGCCACTGAAACGGCGGCCGGTTGTCGCGCCTGTCACCCCGGCCTTCGTCAGTATCGCGGCCTGACTTGGCCGGTGGTTCAGCCTTGAGCGTCGCCATGGCCTGCTCCTGCATCCACTCTGGAGGAGATGGGGGATCGGTGTCAATGCGCCCTCGTCTTCTCCTCATCGGCTTCGATTTCGGCCCGGTGCTCGGCTTCGAGATCCGCGAGGGGATCCCGCGGGAAATCCCTCAGGCAGCCATAGAGGGTGTCGATGGGGTCCCCGGCCTCGATTGGCGCCAGGCGCACGGCACCATCGCCCATGATCTCGACGGCAAGCTGAGTGCCCGACACCCACCGGAGCTCCTCGCGCACGGGCTTGGGAATGACGACCTGACCCTTGCTGGTCACACGGGTTGCGGACTTCATGATCGCCATCTTACCAAGCGAGTAAGACCGTGTCCACGGTTCGACCCTGGGACAGGTACTTCGGATTTTCTGCAGGCCGGCGACGTTCCTTTATGACAGATCCAGCGGACGGGCGATCTCGTCATGGCGACTCTGACGATCCGCCTCTCCGACGAGAAGCATGTACGCCTCCGGCAGCTTGCCGAGCCTCGGAGGATCAGGCTGGAGCTCGGCGAGCTCGGGATCGAGCCCTGGATGGCCTGCTTGCGGATCTCCTGAGACCAGATCCTGGGCCGGTGCCGCTGCTCCTGGAGACGGGCTATGCGGCCCGAGAGCCAACTCATCCGGCCCAGGAGCCCACCCACTCGGCTCCCGGGCCCCCCTGCCTGGCCCGGAAGCCGACCTGTTCAGATCCCGGGCCGACCCGCTCAGCTCCCGGGCCGGCTTCCCTGTCTCCCGGGCCCGCCTCATGGGCCATGGGCCCACCGGCTTGTCTCCCGGGCCGACCGGCTCAGCTCGCGGGCCAGGTCACCTGTCTCTCGGACCGGAGCCGCCGGGGATAGCGCTCCTGGTAGCCTTCAGAATAGCAAGAAGGCGGCGTGGCATCCCTGTAGCAAAAAGACAGGGACCGGCCCGCGGCCTTCGGACCGGTTCCCGGATGTGGGACGACTTCTCCGGATGCGCGGCTCCTTCCGCGGATGTGGGACGACTTCTCTGGATCTGGGGCGCCGTCTCCGGATGGATGGCGCCGTCCCGGGATCTGCGGCGACTTTTCCCGGGAGGAAGGGAGGGGATGGGAGAGAGGGGTCGGGGGGATGTGAGGGGCTTCTTGACCGCCCGAAACCCGCCACGGTAGACTCTGCGCCGCCAAAACGGAAGGCAGCACGGGCCGCTGAGTCGGAGGTGCACTACGTGTTGAGTAGGGTCGGCAAGAGCTTGGTCGAACGGCGATCGGACCGGGTGCGGGGGTAGCGCATGGCGCAGATCTTCCCACGCTGGACCAACGAGCTACCGCTGCGCCTCGCCATCGGCGGCTCGGTCTTCGCCGCCCTGGTGGTGGCGGGCATCTGGTACTACTTTTCTCCCCGCTTCATCGATGTCGGCTACCAGCCGGTGCAGCCGGTCGCGTACAGCCACAAGCTCCATGCCGGTGACATGGGAATCAACTGCCTCTACTGCCACGCGACGGTCGACCGCGCCCCGGTCGCCGTGGTGCCGCCGACGCAGGTGTGCTTGAACTGCCACCGCACGGTCAAGCGCGACTCTCCGGCTCTCGCCGTGATCCGCGACAGCGCTTCGACCGGGCAGCCGGTCCGCTGGGTACGGGTGCACAACCTGCCCGGCTTCGCCTACTTCGACCACCGCCCCCATCTGCGCGCCGGCGTCGGCTGCTCGACCTGCCACGGGCGCATCGACCAGATGGAGGTGGTGACGCAGGCGCAGCCGCTCTCGATGAGCTGGTGCCTGGACTGCCACCGCAACCCCGACCCCTACCTGCGGCCCGCCGACGAGGTGACGAACATGGACTGGACCCCGCCGCGCGACCAGCTTCAGAACGCGGCCCGCATCAAGAAAGCCAAGGCGATCCGGCCGCCCGTCGATTGCACGGGGTGCCACCGGTGACCGCCCCGCGGGAGCACTGGCGCAGCCTGGAGCAACTGGCCGGCACGCCGGAGGCGCGCGCCTACCTGGAGCGCGAGTTCCCGGTGGGGGCTTCGGAGCTGCCGGAGGGCATCGACCGCCGCTCGCTGGTGCAGCTCCTGGGAGCCTCCCTGGCGCTCGCCGGGCTCGCCGGCTGCCGCAAGCCGGTCGAGAACATCGTGCCCTTCGTGGAGCCTCCCGAGACGCTGGTGCCGGGCATCCCCAAGAACTACGCCACGACCATGCCGTTCGGCATCGGCGGGTACGGCTTGCTGGTCGAGAGCCACGAAGGCCGGCCGACCAAGATCGAAGGCAACGAGCTCCATCCCGCCACGGCCGGCGCGGCGAGCGCCCAGATGCAGGCCGCGATCCTGGGTCTCTACGATCCCGACCGCTCCGAGCACCCTCTGCAGAGGAGCGGCGCATCGGCGGCTCCTGACAAGAAGACCTGGGCCGACTTCGTCGCGGCCTGGAAAGCGCGCGAGAACGCCTACCTCGCCGCGGGAGGCAACGGTCTGGCCGTGCTCTCTCCGGCCTCGTCCTCGCCGACGCTCTACCGGCTCGCGACGGTGCTCCGCCAGCGCTTCCCGCAGCTGCGCTGGGCCACCTGGGAGCCGGTGAGCGACGAGAACGCGATCGCCGGGGCGGCAATGGTGGCCGGCCGGCCGCTCCTGCCGAGCTACGACCTCGGCGCGGCCCGGGTGATCCTGAGCCTGGACGCCGACCTGCTGCTGTCCGAGAGCAATTCCGTGGCGCACGGCCGCGGGTTCATCGCGGGCCGCCGGCTCGCCTCCGAGAAGGAGGCGATGAACCGGTTGTGGGCCGTCGAAAGCGCCTACACCACGACCGGCGCGATGGCCGACCACCGCCTCGCCCTGCCGAGCAGCCGGATCGGCGCCTTCGCCCTCGCCCTCGGGGAGGCTCTGGGGGTGCCGGGTGTGGCGGGCGCCGGACAGCTTCCCGGAGTGGATCCACGCTGGATGGCGGCGCTGGCCAAGGATCTCGAGGAGAACGCCGGTCACGGCCTGGTGGTCGCGGGCCGCGATCAGCCCCCGGCGGTGCACGCCCTCGCGCTCGCGATCAACGCCGCGCTCGGGAACGTCGGCACGACCGTCCTCCTGCGCGAGCCGGTCGACGTGCTGGCGCCGAGCACGCAGGATCTGGCGGCGCTCGCCGCGGCGGTCCGGAGCGGCGCGGTCTCGACGCTGGTCATCCTGGGCGGCAACCCGGTCTACGACGCGCCCGCCGACCTCAAGCTGGATTTGAAGAAGGTGAAGACCGTCGTCCATCTCGGCCTGCACGAGAACGAGACCGCGGTCGAGGCGCACTGGCACCTCCCCGAGGCGCACTTCCTGGAAGCCTGGGGCGATTGCCGGTCCTCGGACGGCACCGCGAGCGTGGTGCAGCCGCTGATCGAGCCCCTGTTCGGCGGCAAGAGCGCCATCGAGCTGGTGGGCCTCCTCGCGACCGGCGCGGACAAGCCGGGCTACGACCTGGTGCGGGAGACCTGGGCTGCGCTGCTGCCGGCCGGAGCGGCCCCGACCGCCTTCGACGACGCCTTCAACAAGGTGCTGCACGACGGCCTCCTGGCCGGGAGCGCGGTGCCACCGGTTGGCGCGCCGGGGGGCTCTGTGCCGGCCGAGGCTCTCGCGCAGCTGGCCCGCCCGGCGGCCCCGGGCCTCGAGCTGGTGCTCCGCGCCTCGCCGGCCGTGCACGACGGGCGCTTCGCCAACATCGGCTGGCTCCAGGAGCTGCCCGATGCCGTGACCAAGATCACCTGGGGCAACGCCGCTCTCCTCGCCCCGAAGACCGCCAAACGCCTGAAGCTGGAGAACGAGGACGGCGTGCGGGTGAAAGTAGGAAACATGGCGGCCGAGTTGCCGGTGTGGATCGTGCCCGGGCAGGCCGAGGACACCGTGGTCGTCCACCTCGGCTATGGCCGGACCGCGGCCGGCCGGATCGGCACCGATGTGGGCACCGACGTCTATCCCCTGCGCACCAGCGCGGCACCCGGCATCGTCACCGGGATCGCGCTGGAGCCTTCCGGCAAGGACTTCCGCATCGCCCAGACCCAGGACCACGGCACCATGGACGGCCGTCCGGTCGTGCGCGAGGGCTCGCTCGCGGAGTGGCGTCACGAGCCGCACTTTGCCCCCGAGGAGGTCGAGATTCCGAAGGCCGGTCCGCTCTGGGACGAGCACCGCTACGACAAGGGCCCGCAGTGGGGCATGGCGATCGACCTGAGCTCCTGCATCGGCTGCAATGCCTGTGTCATCGCCTGCCAGAGCGAGAACAACGTCCCGATCGTCGGCCACGAGCAGGTGCGCCGCGGGCGCGAGATGCACTGGCTGCGCATGGACCGCTACTTCGCCGGCCCGGAGGAGCACCCGGAGATGGTGTTCCAGCCGATGCCCTGCCAGCAGTGCGAGAACGCCCCTTGCGAGCAGGTCTGCCCGGTCGCGGCGACCACGCACACCGAGGACGGCTTGAACGCGATGGTCTACAACCGCTGCATCGGCACCCGCTACTGCTCGAACAACTGCCCCTACAAGGTGCGGCGCTTCAACTTCTTCAACTACACCAAGGACACCCCCGAGCTGGTCAAGATGGCGGCCAATCCGGAGGTGACCGTGCGCTCGCGCGGCGTGATGGAGAAGTGCACCTATTGCGTGCAGCGGATCGAGGCCGCGAAGATCGACGCCAAGATGGCCGAGCGGCCGCTCAAAGACGGCGACGTCCGCACCGCCTGCCAGCAGACCTGCCCGACGCAGGCGATCACGTTCGGCGACATCCGCGATCCCGAGTCGCAGGTGAACGTGAGCAAGGGGAATAGCCGCAACTACGTCCTGCTCGCCGAGCTCGGCAACCGGCCGCGCACCAGCTACCTGGCTCGCATCCGGAACCCGCACCCCGATCTAGCCCAGGTGGTGGAGGCCTGAGCCGTGCGACGCTCCACTCGCTCCAACCTCGCGCTCGCGCTCGCTCTCCTGGCCCTCTCCGGCTGCCGCGGCTGCACCTCCAGCCGGCCGCCGGTCCATTTGAATCCCAACATGGACGTCCAGCCGCGCTACGAGCCGCAGGCCGCGAGCGCCTTCTTCTACAACGGCCAGGCCATGCGGCCACCGGTCCCGGGCACGGTCGCCCGCGGCGAGCTGCGCAATCTCACCAACGATAGCCCCTACTGGACGGGCAAGGACGCCGGCGGCGCCTTCGTCACCGCGATTCCGATGGCGGTGGACGACGCCGTGCGCGCGCGCGGCAAGCAGCGGTTCGAGATCTACTGCGGCGCCTGCCACGACAAGCACGGCGACGGCAAGGGCATCCTCTACGAGCGCGGCAAGGTGCCGACCCCGTCGTTCCACACCGACCGGCTGCGCCAGATGCCCGCCGGCCAGATCTTCGACACCGTCACCAACGGCTTCGGCCTGATGCCTTCGTACCGCTACCCGATCCCGGTCTCCGACCGCTGGGCGATCATCGTCCACCTTCGCGCGCTCCAGGCGCACCGGCTCGAGCGCTCCGGCGGCGCCACCGCCGCTCAGGCCCCGGCCCCGACCGAGACCGCTCCGGCACCGCCCCAGCAGACACCGCCCCAGCAGGCGCAGCCCCAGGAGGTGAAGCCATGATCAAGAAGGGTCTCGCCGTTGCGGTCCTCGCAGTCCTCGGGCTGATGGTGATCGTCGGCATCTCGACCTTTCTGGTCAAGCGGGAGTACAAGGACCCCTACCGGAACCCGGGCGGCCAGAAGGTCGAGACGCCGCGCGACCAGGGCCTCGCCGACCAGCGCGCCGCCGAGGAGCAGAAGGAGAAGGAAAAGCCCTACGAGGAGGTCGAGTACCGCCAGTTCCCGAAGATCGGCAGCCGGGTGGCGGTCTGGATCGCGGCGCAGCTCCACCTGCTCTTCGCCGCTTTCGTGCTCGCCGTGCCGCTCTTTGCCCTGATCATCGAGTTCATCGGCTTCCGCAACAAGGACCCGCGCTACGATCGGCTGGCCCACGAGTTCACCAAGCTCCTGTCGGTGTCGTTCTCGCTGACCGCGACGTTCGGCGCCATGCTGACCTTCGGCCTGGTGATCCTCTACCCGAAGTTCACCACCTATCTGGTGAGCGTCTTCTCGCCGACCTTCCTGCCCTACGTGGGGCTGTTCTTCGCCGAGGCCTTCTTCCTTTATACCTACTACTACGGCTGGGGGAAGTTCTCGCCGCGCGTCCACCTGTTCCTGGGGCTGGGCCTGAACCTGGTCGGCACGTCGATCATGCTGATCGCCAACGCCTGGCTCACCTTCATGACCTCGCCGGCAGGCGTCTCCGAGAAGGGCGCCGTGATCAGCACCTGGGACGCGGTGCGCAACTACACCTGGATGCCGGTCAACGTCCACCGCTTCATCGCCAACATCGCGTTCGGAGGGTCGGTCGCCGCGGCCTACGCGGCGTTCAAGTTCCTCGGCGCGAAGACCGACGAGGACCGCGCGCATTACGACTGGATGGGCTACATCGGCAACTTCGTCGCGATCTCCGCCTTCCTGCCGCTGCCGTTCGCCGGTTACTGGCTGGCCAAGGAGATCTACGCCTACTCCCAGACGCTGGGGCTCACCATGATGGGCGGCGCCTTCTCCTGGCTGTTCATCATCCAGGCGATCCTGATCGGCAACCTTTTCCTCGCCGCCAACTACTATCTCTGGCTGGGGATGGGCCGCTTCACCGGCGCGGAGCATTTCCAAAAATATATCAAGTATCTCCTCATCCTGGTGACGCTCTGCTTCGCGGTGTGGGCGACCCCGCGCTCGATCATCGCGACGGTCTCCGAGGTCCGGGAGATGGGCGGCTCCGCCCACCCTGCGCTCCAGTTCCTGGGCGTGATGTCGGCCAAGAACACCGCGGTCAACATCCTGATCCTCACCACCTTCTTGAGCTTCCTGCTCTACCGCCGCTGCGGTCGGGTGGCCACGGTGAAGTGGGCGAAGGCGGGCAACCGGGCGCAGCTCGCGATCTTCCTCATCGCCGCGGCGATCGTGCTCTCGCTCGGCATCTACGGCTACTTCGTCGAGGCCAAGGTGCGCATCGGCTTCTCCGTCCCGCAGGTCTTGTCGGTGCTCTTCACCATGGTCTCGGTGACGATGATCGACGTCTTCATGTTCCGCAACGCCCAGAAGACGGGCGAGGCGCGCTGGGGCCAGATCTCGCCCGTCTCGCAATACGTGCTGATCTTCATCGCCGTCACCTTCACCTGGCTGATGGGCCTGATGGGCTACGTGCGCTCGGGGCTCCGCCAGCACTGGCACGTCTACGGCGTCATCCGCGACACCTCGGTCGACGCCTTCACCCCCACGCTGGGGTTCGCCACCAAGATCGTCTCGGTCACCGTGCTCTGCTTCTTCCTCCTGATCAGCTTCGTCTTCTGGCTGGCCAGCCTGGGGAGCAAGGAGGACTGGGTGCCGCGATCGAAAGAAACGGAATCCAAAGACCTCGGAGCTGCCGCATGAAGGTACCGGTGAGCCTCCGCATCGCCGCGCTGGCGGTCGCCACGACCGGCTTCTACACCTACGTCGGCCAGCTGGTGCCGCAGAAGGAAGTGCATCCGCCGGCGGAGGTCGTGATGACCAAGGACATGACGCCCGACCAGATGGCGAAGATCGGACGCGAGATCATGGACGGCAAGGGCCTCTGCTTCACCTGCCATACGATCGGCAAGCAGGGACCCCTGCGCTTCCCGGATCTGGAGAACGTCGACGTCCGGGCGAAGACCCGCTTCCCGGGCTTCACCGACGTCGACTACTTCGCCCAGTCGATCTACGAGCCCAGCAAGTTCATCGTGCCCGGCTTCAACCCCGGCATGCCGGTGATCAACAAGCCGCCGATCGGCTTGACCGACGACGAGATCCTGGCGGTGATCGCCTATCTCCAGACCTTGGGCGGCAAGACGACCGTGACCATGCAGACGAAGCTTCCGTATCAGGCGGGCGGCGGCGGGGCTGCGCCGGCTCCGGCTCCGGCGGCCGGCGCGGCGGCTCCCGCTCCGGAAACCCCGGCGGCTCCGGCGCCGGCGACCCCGGGCTCCGGGCAATGAGCGATGGACCGCAAAGGGAGATGATGCGATGAGCCTGCCGATCATCTGGTGGGTGGCCCTGCTGCTTCTCGCGGTGCAGCTCGTGCTCTGGAAGATGCGCGCCGGGACGTTCCTGTGGACCCTGGTGAGCTGGTTCTCGATCTACCTGTTCCTGCACTTCGGGTTCACGGTCCCGGTGCCGCAGTCGGTCGTCTCGCTCTACCTGGGCATCACCAGCCTGGCGACCCTCGCCTACGTCACCTCCGACCGCGAGCGGCTGCGGAGCTTCACCGCTCCCCTGGTGCGCCTGTGCACCGAGCCCCGGCGGCGGCCGGTGCTCTACGGCGTGGCCGTCCTCCTGCCGGCGCTCGCGGCCCTGGGGACCTACCGGAGCATGAACGTTCCGCTCCAGGCTCCGGCGTTCGGGCGCACCATCCACCCCGCGCCGCCCGACTCGATCACCGTGCACGACAAGCCGTTCAACCTGATCACGCTCGAAAACCCCTACCGGAAGCTGGAGAAGACCGATCCCAAGGCCTTCGCCGCCCACCTGGCCAACGGCAAGCGGGTCTTCTACCAGAACTGTGTCTATTGCCACGGCGACGCCATGCGCGGCGACGGAATGTTCGTGTACGGCCTGAACCCGATCCCGACCAACTTCGCAGAGGGCGGCACCATCGCCCTGCTCCAGGAGTCGTTCCTCTTCTGGCGGGTCAGCAAGGGAGGCCCCGGACTGCCCGAGGAGGGCGGTCCCTGGGATACGGCCATGCCGGCGTGGGACAATTTCCTCACCGAGGACGAGATGTGGGACGTGATCCTGTTCGTCTACGACTACACGGGCCAGCGTCCGCGGGCGCGCGAGGTGCAGGAATGAGCCTCCGTCGAGCCCTGCTCCTCCTGGCGGCGTCCTCCGTGCTGGCGGCTGGTCCCGCCGCCGCGCAGAGCGCGCCGCCTCCCGGGGGACCGCTCTATCAGAAGCTCTGCTCGCAGTGCCATGGCGAGAAGGGGGACGGCTTGGGGGTCGCCGCGCCGCGCCTGATGCCGAAGCCGCGCGACTTCACCGCCGGCAAGTTCAAGATCCGGCACACGCCGAGCGGCGCCCTGCCCACCGACGACGACCTCCGGAACATCATCCGGGAGGGTATGCCCTACACCTCGATGCCGAGCTGGAAGCAGCTCTCCGACAGCCAGGTCACGGAGCTGGTCGCGGCGGTCAAGTCCTTCTCGCCGGACTTCAAGAACCCGGAGAGGACGCCGAAGCCGGTCGAGATCCCCAAGGCGCCGGACTACTCGCTCGATTCGGCGAAGAAGGGCAAGGAGGTCTATGCCCGCATCGGCTGCCCGGCCTGCCACGGCGAGCTCGG
>WNGB01000199.1_pt1 | contig 98213 bp, 85 predicted proteins | sample 5400681 | NCBI WGS metagenome assembly WNGB01 (sample SAMN13153367, study PRJNA577476) | soil metagenome | isolation source: 115 cm soil or saprolite under grassland replicate 2 | place: USA:California | collected 2016-06-15 | reverse complement strand
GGGCTGCTGTGCCCCGCCCGCGCCCTCGGCCCCAGTGTCAAGCGTTTCAACCGGGTGACCGGAGGCACCCACACGGAAAACTGGTTCAAAAGTTGTGCTTGACATTGGGTCCACCTTAGGCGCTCATTTTGGTGGGTCAGGCCAAGGCAACAGAGCTGCGCAATAATCGCCTTGTCCGGCTGCTTGCGGAGAATGATGAAGCGTGCGCAGCCTGGACGGAGCGGTTAGAGGTCGCAACACTCAGTGTGCCCGAACTTGCTGAAGTTTTGGGATGGCTTAGCTTAAGGAATCTCAGAGCGAGCTTCGCGCCCGATGTAAACCTTCAGAGCACGGCGACGGAATTGATTCAGATTGTCAGTGGAAATTGGTACCACATCGCTCGTTTAGCGGACATTCTCGATGAAGAACTTGGTTCTCAGAGGAACGGTGACAAGCGCGTGATTACCCGGCAAGTGCTGACACGAGTGAAAGAGCGCTTTAGCCGCTAAACGCAGCAACGTGAACGGCCACTCCGTTTGGGAGTGGCCGTTCACGTTGCTGCTGCATTCTGCACTACCGCGAACTCATTTCTGGAAACACCGCGAACGAGTTTCGAAATAATACGAACGAGTTTCTGTAAACCAGCAAAATCATAGGTGGTACCCCCAGCGGGATTCGAACCCGCGATCTACACCTTGAAAGGGTGTTGTCCTGGGCCGCTAGACGATGGGGGCCGACGACCAGGGTATTATAGCAGGGAACAGCGAAAAAGCAAAGATGAGCGCCAACGCAGAGAGCTACTCAAGGGTTTTCTGGCCTCCCGATCGGCATTATATGAGCCTTTAGTACGTCGTGCGTAGTGCGGACGCGATATATCCTGTCCCTACGCACTACGCACGACGTACTATGCGGTGTTGCAGTCGTGCGATAGCCGGGCCGCGTCGGCTTGACTCGTCGTGTCAACCCCGACTATAATGGCGGCGATCGGGCACGAGGCCTACTTTGGGATCGAAGATAAAGTGCTGTTTCGCGCTGGCGCGTATTTGCGCGAAAAGATAACTGTTTGGCATCCGCGGTCGTTTTAATAAACAGATAACGTTGCTTTATTTTGATTGTTAGGAGCGATCATGGCTGCGCAGAACCTCCGTATTCCCGGCCCGGTGCCAATGCCCGACTCCGTCCGTGCGGCGCTCGCGAACCAGATGATCAACCACCGCGGATCCGAGTTTAAGTTGCTGCTTGGCGAAGTACGTGCCCGCCTTGGCAGTATCTTTGCTACGCAGAGTGAGATCCTGTGTTTCACCTCGTCCGGCACCGGCGGCCTTGAAGCGGCGATTGTGAATCTGTTCTCGCCGGGCGACCGCGCGCTGATGGTCATTGGCGGGATCTTTGGCGAGCGCGCCGCCACGATCGCTCAGACATTCGGCGTGAACGTCACCCGGCTGGAGCATTCCTGGGGCAGCGCATGCAACGCGACCGCTCTGCGCGACGCCCTGCGCGCTAACCCGGATGTCAAGGTGGTGTACCTGACTCATAACGAAACCTCCACCGGCGTCACCAACCCGATCGGCCGGTTGGCCCAGATGATCCACGAGGAGAGCCAGGCGCTGATTTTTGTCGACTCGATCAGCGGCGTCGGCGCGCTGCCATTTGAGACCGACGCCTGGGGCATTGATGTGGTTGTCACCGCCTCACAGAAGGCGTTTGGCTGCCCACCCGGTCTCACCATGATTAGTGTGAGCCCCAAGGCTTGGGAGGCCGTCGCTCGCTCGCGGATGCCACGTTTCTACTGGGATTTTCAGAAACTGCGCGAGGCCCATAAGGAGGGCTCCACGCCATTCACGCCGGCGGTTTCGGTGTTCTATGGCCTCAGCGCCGCGCTCGATCTCATGGAGCAGGAAGGTGCTGCGGCGCGCTTTGCCCGCCACCAGCGCGCGGGTGATCTGGTGCGCAACGGCGTGCTCGACATGGGGCTTGGGCTGTTCGCCGACCCACCGCATAATTCCAATATTGTCACAGCAGTGACGATGCCCGAGGGCATTTCGCCGAAAGACGTGCGCGAAGAGCTGCGCGCGCGCTACAATACGGTGGTCGCCGGCGGCCCGGAGCGACTGAAGGATAGCATTATCCGAATCGCGCATATGGGCTTCTTCGTCGAGGAAGATCTCACGACGACGCTCGAGCAGCTCGATACCGTCGTGAAGAGCTTGAAGCGCTGAACATTAGAACGTGGGAACGTTAGAACGTTCTAACATTATTCAGCATTGCTTGCTGAACGTATTGCGTATTGCGTATTGCGTAGTACGGACGCGATATATCGCGTCCCTACGTACTTCGCAATACACAGTACGCTCTTTCATTTATCGCTCAATTTTTTGGGAGGACACATGGATCGGATTCTCGTCACGGAACAAATCGCCGAAGCGGGCTTGGTGGCGCTCAAGGCTGCGGCGCAGGTCGATTTCAGAACCGACCTGGATAAAGCCCGACTCTTGGAGGTTTTGCCTGAGTATGATGCGCTGGTCGTTCGTAGCGGCACTAAGGTCACCGCTGAGGTGCTGGCGGCTGGCGCCAAGCTGCGCGTCGTCGGGCGCGCCGGTACGGGTGTGGACAACATCGACGTCGACGCCGCCACGCGCCGCGGCATTGTGGTCGTCAACGCGCCAGCCTCGAATAGCGTCGCGGTCGCCGAGCTGACGATTGGGTTGATACTGTCGCTCGCACGCCAGATTCCTCAGGCGCATACCTTGCTGCAGAGCGGCAAGTGGGAGCGCAATAAGTTCATGGGCTTCGAGGTGCGCGGCAAGACACTTGGATTGGTCGGGCTGGGCCGGATCGGCGCCGAGGTGGCGCGCCGCGCCCGCGGCCTCGAGATGACCGTGCTGGCCTACGACCCAGTGGTCTCGACCGACCGCGCGGCGCAGTTCGGCGTGACGCTGGCGACGCTCGACGACGTGCTGGTGCAGAGCGATTTTGTCTCATTGCACGTACCGCTGATCGACGCGACCCGCAATATGATCAACGCGGCACGCCTGGCGCAGATGAAGCCGACCGCCTATCTGCTCAACGCCGCGCGTGGCGGGATTGTCGACGAGGCGGCGCTGATCGACGCACTGGAGCGCCGCTTAATCGCCGGCGCCGCGATCGACGTGTTCGCCAAGGAGCCGCCAATCGATAGCCCGCTGCTCGGCCACCCGCGCGTGATTACGCTGCCACACCTGGGCGCCTCCACCGTCGAGGCCCAGGCGCTCACTGGTGTCGATGTCGCCGAAGGCGTGATCGATGCGCTGAAGGGCAGCACGCCGCGCTACGCCGTCAACGCGCCCTTCGTTGCCCCCGAGGAGTGGAATGTGCTGTCGCCCTACATCCGCCTGGGACGCCAGTTGGGCGTGCTATGCACCGCGCTGATAAAGGACCCAGTGCGCAGCTATGAGCTGGAGTATCGCGGCGAACTTGCCGATGTCGCGACGGCGCCAGTCCGTATGGCGCTGCTCCAGGGCCTGCTGGAAGACGCCTGCGAGCAGCGTGTGACGCCGGTGAATGCGCCGCTGCTGGCGCGCGAGCGTGGCCTGAGGTATAGCGAGCACTCATCGGCCCAAGCCGAGAGCTATGCCGGGTTGCTGGTGCTGCGCGCGGTCACCGCCGACGGCATGCACGAGTTCGCCGGCACGGTGCTGCGCGACGAGCCGCATATCGTCGAGGCCGACGGCTACTGGGTGGATTTTGTGCCGTCGGGGCCGCTGATGTTTACCTATCACCGCGATCGGCCGGGCATGATCGGCCGCGTCGGCATGCTGTTAGGCGCCGCCGATGTCAATATCTCGGGCATGTATGTTGGTCGGCTGGCGCCGCGCGAGCAGGCTATGATGGTGCTGACGCTCGACGATGTGGTGCCCGCGAATGTGCTCGCGCAGATCCAGTCCGAGGAGGATATTCAGCGCGCGGTTGGTGTGGTTCTTTAAGCCCCGGCTTGTCACTCCGCGCGCGACATGCTACACTTGAGCCATGCCGTCCGAACTACTCGCTGACGTGGCCGTGCGCGCCAACATTCCCGGCACGGATGCCGTATTTACCTATCGCGTCCCGAAGCGCCTGCATGCGCTGGCGCGCCCCGGCCAGCTGGTCTGGGCGCCGCTGCGGAGTCAGCGCGTCCAGGGAGTGATCCTCGATCTCTACCGCCAGAATGAGGTCGGCGAGTGGATGCTGGAGGGCGACCAGCTCGGCGCCGAGCGGCCCTCAATCGATCGGCTGCGCCCCGACCCTGAGGCGCCAGCAGCACCCGACGCGCCGGTATTGCGCGACTTAGTCGACGTGGCCGATCCCGATGCGGCGCTGGTTCCGGCGCAGGTGCGGCTGGCGCGCTGGCTGAGCGAGTATTACCGTACATCGCTCTACGAAGCACTAGCGCTGATGCTGCCGCCTGGCGTCGCCCAGGAGGCCGAGCCGGCCTGGCGCGCGACGCCGGCCGGACTGGCGGCCGAGCTAGGTGCGCTGCCCGAACGCGAGCGCGCGGTGCTGTATTTCCTGCGCCAGCACGGCGAGCAGACTGAGCGCGACCTGCGCGGTGCGCTGCGCGGCGGCGCTTCCGACCTGCGTGAAATCTATATGGCGCTCCAGGAGCGCGGCCTGGCCACCCGCGGCGCGGTGATTAGCCGCCCACGCGCTAGGCCGCGCTCCGAACGCATGGCGCGCTTGCTGGTCGCCCCGCCCGCGCTCGATCAAGCGATCGTCGATCTCAAACGCGCACCGAAGCAGCGCGCCATTCTAGCTTTTTTGAGGAGTCATCTGCATAGCGATTCCGCTATCTCTATTATGACCGAGAACCGAGAACCAAGGACAGAGAACAGAGGGCCCGGCGCCGGCGATATCTTAGAACTCAAAACTCAAAATTTAGAACTTCCGCCACGAACCGAGAAACAAGAACCAGGGGCCGGCACTAACTCAGAACTCCCTCAACCCTACCCCGCCGCCGCACTGCTCGCGGCCACTGGCGCAGACCTCACGTCGCTGCGTGCGCTGGAGAAGCGCGGCCTGCTGGAGTTGACTGCCCGTGAGGTGCGCCGCAACCCACTCGCCGGCGACGCCACTCCGCCCGACATCCCGCCGCAACTCACTTTGGCGCAAGAGCGCGCCTGGCGACCGATCGCCGAGGCTCTTGACCGTGAGACTAGAGACTTGAGACTTGAGGCTAGTAGAGACACACAAGCCTCAAGCCTCAAGCCTCAAGCCTCTTTCCTATTGCATGGCATCACCGGCAGCGGCAAGACCGAGCTGTACTTGCGGGCGATCGCGCGGGCGTTGCGGCGCGGGCGGCAGACGCTGGTGCTCGTACCCGAGATCGCGCTAACAGCCCAGCTGGTGCGGCGCTTCGCCGCGCGCTTTCCGGGCAAGCTGGCAGTGCTGCACAGCGGCCTCTCGCTTGGCGAGCGCTACGACGAATGGCGGCGGCTGCGCCGCGGCGAGGCCATGCTGGCGATTGGCTCGCGATCGGCGGTCTTCGCGCCGCTGCCGAACCTCGGGCTCATCATTGTCGACGAGGAGCACGAGCCTTCGTATAAGCACGATGGAGCGCCGCGCTACCATGCTCGCGATGTCGCCCGACAGCTCGCTCAGATCGCCGGCAGCGTGATCATCTTCGGCAGCGCAACGCCGAGCGTCGAAAGCTACGCGGCCGCACAGAGCGGGCGGATGACCTTGATAACACTCAGCGAGCGAGTGGGGCTCGCGCGCGACGCCAATGGGCTGCCGCGCTCGGTAGCGCTGCCGCTGCCGCCGGTAAAGATCGTCGATATGCGCCACGAGCTGCAGCATGGCAATCGGTCAATTTTCAGCCGGCCATTGCAGAGCGCGCTATCCGGCGCACTACAACGCGGCGAGCAGGCAATTCTGTTCCTTAACCGGCGCGGTGCGGCGGCGTTCGTCATGTGCCGCGACTGCGGGCATGTGATCGCTTGCCCAAACTGCGCGACGCCGCTGGTCGTCCATTACGACGAGCTAGAGACTAGAGACTTGAGACTAGAGGCTAGCGACGGCGCACAAGCCTCAAGCCTCAAGCCTCAAGCCTCTATCCTGGTGTGCCACTCATGCAACCACCGCGAACTGGTTCTGGCGCAATGCCCGCAGTGCTGGAGCCCACGAATCAAGTCGTTCGGGGTGGGCACGCAGCGCGTCGTCGAGGAGGTCGCGGCGCTGTTTCCTGAGGCGCGCGCGCTACGCTGGGATCGCGACAGCGTCGGACGGAAGGGCGATCACGAGCGCCTGCTCGATCGTTTTCTACGCCATGATGCCGATGTGCTCGTCGGCACGCAGATGATCGCGAAAGGCCTAGATTTGCCGCTGGTTTCGGTGGTCGGCGTGGTCGCAGCCGACACTGGCCTGCACCTGCCGGACTTCCGTGCCGGCGAGCGCACATTTCAGCTACTAACCCAGGTAGCCGGGCGCGCTGGGCGGCGCAGTTCCGGCGCACAGGTGGTGATCCAAACCTACGCCCCCGAGCATTACGCGCTGCAGGCGGCGCAAGAACACGATTACAAGGCATTCTACGATCAAGAGATTGCATTCCGTCGGCAAACCGGCTATCCGCCGTTCAGTGGGCTGGTGCGCCTGGTGTACACCAGCGGCAGCGATGAGCGCGGGCAGCGCGTGGCGGATGAGCTCGCCAGCGAGATCCAACGGCTCGCCGCCACGCTCGATCTCGGCGATTGGGGCGTGATCGGGCCGGCGCCGGCCTTTTTTCACCAACAGCGCAACCGTTTCCGCTGGCACTTGATTGTCCGCGCCGCCAACCTAGCCCCGCTGCTCGAAGCGCTGTACGTGCCGCCGGGATGGGCCCTCGATGTCGACCCAGTACATGTGCTTTAGCGCGGGCAATAGGTTTAGGCCTTACGCACGTGGCGTTTTAGCCTTCGGCAGCCCTTCGGCAAGCTCCCCTTCGACAAGCTCAGGAACCGGAACCGCGGTACTTTATCGTAAAATGTTTTTGTTTTGCGCTCGCAGAGCGCAAAACAAAAACAGAAAAATAAGGAGTACCATGCTGCCGTCTATCCTGAGCTTGCCTGCCCTGAGCTTGTCGAAGGGTCGAAGGGCAGGCCATGAGCCACGCTGAAGAAGCGACTGCGTAAATCCTGTAAACTTTTTCCTATGACCTATTGCCTATAACCTATAGCCGAGGAGAATTGACAGTGGTAACGTGCCATGCTATACTCCCGCGCATCAGCCGTTACTCTGATTCGCGCCCAGGGCGCACTTGTATTCTGCTATCGTCGCCTCTCATCGCCGAGTGCTGATGAGGGGTTTTTTGTATGCAATCACTCTGAGATGTAGTCACTATGTCAGCATATAGTACGTTTCAACGTCGACTCGCAGCCGGTCAGATTGTTGTGACTGGCGAACTGGCCCCGCCCAAAGGCGCCGGGCGCGCCGGGCTGGAAAGATTGGCGCTGGCCATGCGCGAGCACGTCGATGCGATTAATCTCACCGACAATCAACGCGGCATCGGGCGAATGTCGGCGCTTGGTGCCGGCATTATTACCCGGCAGCTCGGGATCGAGCCGATCGTCCAGATGACGTGCCAGCATCGCAATCGTGTCGCTCTCCAGGCCGATGTGCTCAGCGGCTCGGCCTGCGGAATCACTAATTTCTTATGCATGACCGGCGATCACCCCAAGATCGGCGATCACCCCGACGCAAAGAACGTGCTTGATCTCAACTCATTCCAGCTGATTCGCGCGCTGCGAATGATGCGTGATGAAGGTCGCTTCCAATCCGGCACGCCGCTCAAGGATGCGCCGCAATTCTTTCTCGGCGGCGTGTCGAACCCAAATATCGAGAAGGTTGCCCGCCTGGAGCGCAAAATTCAGAGTGGCGCCGAATTCATCCAAACTCAGATCATTTTTGATATCGATCGGTTCAAGCAGTGGATGGCCGACGCGCGCGCGGCTGGGCTGCACCAACAGGCGCATATTCTCGCCGGAGTAATGATCATTCGCTCGGCGGACTCGGCGCAGTTTCTGCGCGACCATCTGCCCGGCTCGCGCGTGCCGGATTGGGTGATCGAGCGAATGGCGCGCACCGACAACGCGGAGCACGAGGGGGTGCGCATCGCGGCCGAGCTGACGCAAGAGTTGCTGGCGATCGAGGGCGTGCGTGGCATCCATATCATGTCGGTCGGCTGGTCCAAAGCGATCCCATGGGTTGTGGAAGCGGCGGGACTCCTCCCGCGCCCGCCCGCGCCGGCAGAATAAGCTAGAGCATCGGTCAAGTATTTGGGAACTATCCGCGAATGACACTAATCTACACCAATATATGACAACCATTCGCCGGTATTCGCGCAATTCGCGGAATTCTTGGACGAAGTTCTAGTGCCAAACATTAGCAGAAACTCAGCGCCGAGCAGAGCAGCGCCGCAGCGATGCGGAACGACCAAGAAGTCATGTCAATTGGCCGATCGCGGCAGCGCGTCGACGCAGCGCCACCGCGCGAGTTAGATCGCGTATGCAGCGTATCCCTGATTGGCTCAGACTCGGTTGATCATTCACCTGAACAACCAGCTACCCGCGGCTCTTCATGGTTTTGCGATCGAAAACATAGCAGGAGCAATCTGATGCATGTTATGAAATTCGGCGTCGTCTCGGTCAGCGAAGCCACGCGACTACGAGAGATGGCGCAGATCGTGCGCGCGGCGCATATCGACGGCAAGCCGCTGGTGGTTGTTTGTGCGGCGATTAGCGGTATCACCGACAAGCTGATAAGCGCGGCACGCGGCGCGGCGACCGGTCAGGAGACCGCCGTCGAAGAGGTGCGGCGTGAGCTCTGGGGGCGCCATCGCGCCTTGGCCGAGAAGCTAGCCAGCGACGAGTGGGAGCGCGAGGCGCTCTACCGCGAGTGGGCCGAGCTGCTCAAGATTTTCGATCGCTTCACTCGTTCGATCGCAACCCTTGGCGAGCATTCGCCGCGTAGCATCGACACCGTTGCGTCGCTGGGCGAGCGCTTCGCCGCGCACCTGGTCGCCACGGCGCTGCGACAGGTTGGCGTATCGGCGCGCACTGTCGACGCCACCGAGCTGATTGTCACCGATAGCCATTATGGCGCGGCGTGGCCCTACCCCGAGGAGTCTTCCGAGCGGATCCGCACGCGGCTTCGATCGCTCATGCAAGCGCGGATCGTGCCGGTGATCACCGGCTACATTGGCGCGACACGTGAGGGCATCGTCACAACGCTCGGGCGCGGCGGCGGCGACTATTCGGCCACGCTGATCGGTGCGGCGCTGGGGGCGGAAGAGGTCAGTATCTGGACGGACGTCGACGGCATTCTAACCGCCGATCCTAAGATCGTGCCGGAGGCGCGCACGCTACCCGAGCTTTCATACGCCGAGGCTGCCGAGATCGCCACATACGGCCCCGAGATTTTACATCCACGCACGCTCGCGCCGGTGGCTGAAAAGGGCATTGTCCTGCGTATTCGCAACGTCCTGCGGCCTGACCAGCCTGGTACGCTGGTGGTCGCCAATCCCCAACCAACCGCCCATGCCGCCCACACGATCATATCGGCGCGCGGGCTGAGCCTGCTCAGTGTGGCGGCGACGCTCGGCAGCAGCGCCGGCTGGTCGCCCGATGTGGTTGCGCGAGTGCTGGCGCGCCTGGCCGACAGCGGCGTCGAGATCCTGAACTTTGCGCAGAGCTTCAGCGAGCGCAGCCTGACGCTAACCGTGCGCGGCGTCGACGCGGCGTTCGCGCGCGAATACCTCACGCTGGCCTTCGGCCGCGAGCACGAGAGCGATACGCTGCGCGAGATTACGCTGACGGCGCCGATCGGGCTGGTGGCGGTAATTAGTGCCTCAGACAACGGCCATCTTACGCCGCAGACCCTGACGAGCCTTGGCCGTACGGGCGCGCACGTGCTGGCGCTGGCGCAGGGCGCATCGTCGAAGCACCTATCGTTTATTCTGCCTGAAGGCGAGGTCGACGCTGTCGTCAAGGCGCTGCATTATGATTTAAGGCTGGCGTAGCGGGGCGATAGGCGATGAGCATTATTGTTGCTATAGCCCATTGCTTAGCGCCTATTGCGCGCGCAGCGTACCTATTGCTTGTTGCCTGTCGGCCGCGTATCGCGTCGATTCACCCGACCGCCGATTCGCAGCCAAGTGATAATTCGATCAGGATCGCGCAGGAACTCGCCACGGGTGCCCTTGAACGGCTCGTCGAGCGCGATCACTTCATCCTGGCCACATAGCGCCAGACGCGTAGGTGGTGGCGCGGGCGGCGCCGGAGAATCTTTAGTTGGGAAGCCGCCCTTGGGGGTTAACTGCAAGACCAGCGCACCATCGCGTAGACTCAGATCGATGATCACCCCCAAAGACTCGTAGCGGCCGGTATACGCAGTCAGCTGATCGGCCGGCACATCCAGCGGCACAGGGTCCTGCTCGTCGAGGCCCAGAAACTCATGCAGCGCCAAGCGCACAATTTGTTTGTTCAGCTCGTCGCCGCGCTCAGCATTGGTTAGCACAGTGATCGCAAAACGCCGCGCTGGAACCATGACAAACGCCGAAAGTTGGCCGTGAGTTGCCCCGCCATGCCGCACGATTCGCGTCTCGTCGACATCTTTGATAAACCAGGTTATACCTAAGAACTCGCCATTAGCGGCCGGCACATTCGGCGTCTGCATCTGCGCAAGCGACTCGTGCGTGAGCAGCCGGGCGCCATCGGCAGCTGTGCCATCGCCCATATGGAAGCGGGCGTAGCGCAATTGGTCGCGCACAGTCGAGCTGATGCCGCCAGCCGGGTGGGCAGTGCGCGCCAGTGGCCACGGCCGCGCGACGCTAACGGGCGGCTCGCCCGCCTGAAACGAGTTCTCGTGCCCGACGGCGAAGCGATAGGTCATCAAGTCGCCAGGGAAGAAGAACGAGCGGTCCATGCCGAGCGGCTCAAGCACCAGCTGGCGCGTGATCGTCTCATATGGCTTGCCGGCGATAATTTCCAGCACGCGGCCGGCCAGATAGAACCCGGCATTGTTATATGACCACACTGTGCCGAGTGGCGTGAGCTGCGGCAGGGCAACCAGCCGCGTGACAATCTGCGCCAGCGCGTCGTCGCCATGCCCCATATCGTCGAAGTAGTCGCCGGCCCAGCCGCCAGTATGGTTGAATAGATGCCGCAATGTGACGTTGGCCGCAACTTGTTCGTCGGCCAGGCGCAGATCGGGCAGATAGGTACGAACTGGTACGTCGAGGTCGAGCCGGCCCTGCTCGACCAGACGCATGGCCACGGTAGCCGTGACGGTCTTCGTGGTCGAGCCGATCTGGAAGAGCGTAGCGGCGTCGACCGGCAGCGGATGCTCGATATTCGTGACGCCGAAGCCGGCAGTATACTCAGCATCGCCATAGGCAATGCCGATCGCCACGCCCGGCACATGCAGCCGATCCATAGCCTCGACAGCTGCGGCGCAGATCACCTGGAAGTGCTGGTCTTCGATTGATAGGAGTGGGGCTTGGTTGGACATGGTTGTTCCTTTTTCGGTTAGGGTGGTTGTTTTCCCCTTCAGGGAAGTGATGATAGCACATCTCCAACGCCCGGCGTCCATGCCTCATGGCAACCCGACCGATCATCTTCAATAATCACTCAATCGCCGCGCAGATGCGTTCCAGCACGTTCTCCCATGGACGCGCGGGCAGGGCGGCGAGGTCGTAGCGCGCGGCCTCGTGCACGAGCCACTGTCCATACAGCTCCAACAGAACCTTATGACGGCGCGGCCCCATCAAGCCGCTGCAACTTCTCAAACAGCGGCAGCGTGTCAGGAGTCACCTTATCGATCGCGATCAGCGTGCCGTCGAGCTCGAACAGCAGCCAGGGAAAACCACCGTTGCGTTCAATTACTTGCCAGCCACTGATCGTCTGCCCGCCAACTTGCAGCGTCACGGCGGCGCTATCCGTCCAATCCGCCGTGTCGCGCAGGTATGCGCGCAGCTCTTTCGCCGCGCCCTGGTAGAAGTGGATCGTCTGGAATCCGGTCTCCTGAGTAGTGGTGTACGTTGAGTAGATCGCGTAGCCAGCGTTCAAGGCGCTGTTGAACACGCTGTTGTCGATCGCCCACCAGAGCGTTTGTATCTGCTCAGGTTGGTTACCTAGTACGATAGTGACGAGCCGCGGTTGATCTGGCCCCTGGCCGAAGCCAAAGAAAGGCGCCCGGGCCCGCCGGATAGCTTCGTCCAGATCGGTTCCACCCGGAAGGGAAGTGTCAAGTATCTGAACGGCGTCGGATCGCGGGAAGACCAGGCGAATGTCGGATATGGGCGGCTGCGGGCTAAAGGTGTCGGCGGGAAGTCGGTCGGCTGAGATAATCTCCTCGCTGACGCGCTCCCACGATTCGAGCAGCACGCCATTTTCGGGGTTCCCGGCCCAGATTTCGGTGCGCACTGGCCGGCCATCGATTCCTAATCTAATAATTGTCGTGAGCTCATCTTCGCCCAAGTCGGCGAAAAAAGGCGACTCGTCGACTCGCCCGTCCACCTGGCCGGTCTGCACATCCCACAAGGATGGGTAGCGTGGATTCTGGCACGAGGCGCGGCGCCAGTCGCGCTCGATCAGCACCAGCGACCGTGCGCCATCCGGCGCGATCCGCAGCTGCGCGCCGTCGCAATCGAGCATCTGGAGCACGGTATACTGATCTTCATTTATTCCAGGCGTCAGGCCCTCACTAGAAAATTGCGATACCCGGCTCGATCCCGCGTCGTAATCCCAGCCCAACGCCGTGCTGCGATACTGCCGAGCGTAGATATGGCCGCTGGCGTCGCGCGTAGTGGCGGCGGTCTCGACCGTGCCGCTGATCACCGTGCCGCGCGCCCAGTTCTCCTGGAGGTAGCGCTCGGGCCAGCCGCTGTAGGGCGGCCGGTGATACGGATCGGGTAGGTGATCCGGCAGTTGGGCATGGCGCTTGAACACTTGCTCGACGAAGTGGCGCGCCCCGCCCTCGGGTGGTTGCGGCGGGTCGGCGAGCGCGCCAATCAGCGCTTGCCAGGCCTGGTCGTGTGGTCGCCGCTCGATGAATAGCGCTGCCTGGGCGCGAATGGTCGCCAGCGTCGGCTCGCCGAGCCGCTGGAGCTGCGCGATCAGCTCGTCGCGCGTGTAGCCCTGCGCGCGGATCTGGGTGACGAGCGAATCCTGTCTGCTCGGCCCGGTGCGAAATAGCAGCGCCAGGTAGCCCTGCGCCGGTAGCGGCGTCAAAAGCGCCTTGTTGTTGTCGATTACAATGCTTTCGCCCGGACCCAGTCTGGTGATCGGTGTATCAAATGATAACGATCGAATTGCGAGTTGCCGCCCGACGCCACTATACACCAACGTCAATATGTCGGCGCCGTTGCCGAGACCAAGATCTCCCGGCGTCTGATCAAGCAGCATCACACTGGTGGTGCCGGCTGGCGGCGTAGTCGGCATCAGCGTCTCGTGGCGGTTCAATCGCAGCAGCAGTGTTGGCGCCGCTAAATTGTCGCCGTTGATCAACGGGAGGGTTGCATCGGCAGGCGCACCGCGATCGACGAACTCGCCCACGCCATTCCAGGCGCGCTGGTGGTCAAAGATCTCATTACTCTCATCCGGGCCGGCGATCCATTCTTCGCTCAGAACTTGCCATGTAGTCCGGGTGGTCTGCTCAGCGCCGGCCACACCGAAGAGCTCGCGCACCTCACGCAGCCGCCCGCTGGCCTCATCAATCGCCAGCAGCACCGTGATGCGGCTCGTCGTCGCGGTCGGCGCGTCGGCCGGCAGCGCCAGCGGGCTGACGCCGGCGAAACTGATCAGGTCGAGCAGCCGGCCATCTGCGTCGCGCTGGCGGCCCCAGGTATGCAGATCGGTTGTGGCGGCCTGGCGTAAGTATTGCGCGGCGATACCCCACGCGCCCGATTGCAAGCGCGCCTGGAACAGCTGGTCGCGCTGCTCAGCTGACACCTGAAATTTGTTCCGCAGCGATGCATCGTTGATCTCGACTGTGTAGACGGAATTGGCGTAGCTTTGGCCCATCGCATACCAGAGGCTCTGCGTGCCATTGGCTAGCTCATATTCGTATGGCCCGCCACCGCTATGATGCACCAGCTGGAGTCGATGGCGGCTGCCGGCCGTGTCGAGCCATTCGTCGGCATGAAGCAAGGCAAAGCTGCCGTCCAGAAAGCTCCACTGGATCGCATAGCGGCTGTGCCAGACGCCGCTGCCTTCCGGGGGCGCGTACAGTTGGGCTTGGGCTCGTCGCACGAGATCTAGTGGCGCGGGCGCTTGTGCTGCGCTCGGTCCGCTGGCCGACCCGCTGGTGGAGCTCGGCGGTGTGCCGCGCGGCCACACGAGCACCGCGATCAGCGCCAGCACCGGTAGCGTCACCAGCATTATCCGAAAGCGCAGGCTAGCCAGCCAATGCTGCCGGCCGCTCGCCAAGGGAGGCTGTGCGGCTTCTTGCAGCTGGTCGGCCAGTGCGGCTGGGAGCCGGACCTCGCGCAGCGCCCCGCGTAGCGCCGCTTCGACCGTGCTCGTAATCCTGAGCCAATCTTGCTCGGCGGCGCGGCAGGCGCTGCACAGCGCCAAATGCCCGCGAATCGTCGAATCGGTATGAATCCGCGGGTCGGCCAGCGCCAGTGCGGCGCGGGTCGGGCGGCATTCCTCGGGTACATTGGTCTCCTGCTCTAGGTTGGCCGCGCGGCTGGCTGGTATATGCAGAGCGAGTTTCAGCAGCGCATCACGAATCTGCTCGCGTACGCCGTGTTCGTCGCAGCCGAGGAGCGGGGCAATCTGAGCTGGCTCGTACGCGCGCAGCATCGCGAGCCCCAGCGCTAACCGCGCCGAGCGAGGCAATCGCGCCAGCGCCCCAAGCAATTGAGCCTGCTCGGCGCGCTGGCCGCCGGGCCTGGCCCAAGCCGGCGTGCGCTGCGGTCGCCATGCGGGCGCTTCGCGCGGCAATGCGGCCGTGAGCGCGGTGATCAGCACTGGCTCGCTGGCGGCGCCAGCGGTGGTGGCGAGTTGCCGCGTTGCGACCAGCAGGCTGTGTGCGGCTCGGGAGGGATTATCGTTCAGCAGCAGCGCCAATCGGTACAGGTCATCACCATAGCGCTGGACCGCGCGCTTCAAATCGATTGCAGTCGTAGGGTTCACAAGACGTCCTCGTCTTTGTTGATTGGTTGCTCAAGTGGATGCTTCCGTGGCGATGTCAGAATAGCACGCATGTTTGCGCGCGTCAATCAATTCGTCTAGATAATAAGACGTATAAGTGGTGCGGTTTGTTTTGGTGCGGAAAGAAATCCGCCGCGAGATTGTGGTGGCGCTCCTCTGCAATCTGCAATCTACAATTGCATTACGCCCCGTGTTCGACGGCTTGCTCGCCGCTCTCGTGGGTGGATGCCGAGGTGTCGAGGACTTGGTGCTGCCGCGCGTCGTAGCGCTGCCACGCGGCCGTGTAGATCGCCTCAATCTCTGGCCCAGCTTGGTCGGATGAAAGCTGGCGCACCGCCTGCTCGCGGCCCAGTCGTCCCAATCGCTGCGCCCATTCGTGCTGCTCTAGGGCGAGCCGCAGTTTCATCGCAAGGTCGTCGGCGCTGCCGAACTGAGCGTAGATTCCCAGATCGCCCAGATACTCGCGGCTGACCGGCGTGTCGAAGGTGACAACTGGCAGCCCCATGGCCATATACTGCGGGATCTTACCGCTGCCTTCGGTCTCGCTCATTTTGGGCGCCACCGCCACATCGCCAAGCGCCAGATACGCATGCGTGTCTTTGTACATAATCCGGCCCGGCAGCGAGACATGATCTGCGACGCCGAGCGCCTTGGCCAGGTTGCCATAGCTGTCGACGCCGGGGTAGCCCATGATCAGGAAGTGAACGTTGGGCATGGCCGGCACAATTTTCTGGGCCGCCTCCATGAGCACGTTGATACCCTGGTATGGCGCCAGCACGCCAAGATACACCACCACTTTGCGCCCCGCCGGAATGCCCATCTCGGCGCGCAGCCGCTGCTGCTCGGCCCGCCATTCGGGTGTCTGAGCGATCGGGCGGAACCGATCGGTGTTTATGCCATCGACGACGGTGTACAGTCGATCTACGGGAAAGCCGAACTCGCGGCGCAGCATCTGCGCGGCATTATCGCTTGACGTAATCAGTGCGTCGGCTTGTTTGTTGATCCAATACTCCAGGTGACGCAGCGGTTGGTACAGCCGGCTGTCTTTTCCGCTCAGAAAATGATGGTCGATCATCTCCGAGGTCATGCTGCCCTGGAAATCGAAGACCAATGGTGCGCGCACAATCCGTTTCAGTACTGCGCCTATCAGCGCTCCTTCGTGCAGATGCGCATGAATGATCGTCGGCCGGATGCGCAGGCCAACCTCGAACGCTCGATATGAGAGCGCCGCGTCGAGGTAGATTTTGTGGCGCGAGGATCCAACCATGGCGCGCTTGATCCACGGCACGTCCCATGAGCGGCGAATCTCGAAGCCAGGCATATCATCGCCATTGTGGTAGGTGCTGATAACGACCCGATGCCCGAGCGTCTGCAGCGCCTTCGCTTCTTGCCAGATTCGAATATGGCAGCCATAGTCGGCAAAGAAGCTCGTCGGCGCGATCATCAGGATCGTATGGCGCAATGCCGCGTCCCTTCATATATTGCATATTGTAAATTGTAAATTGCAGCAGTGTTGATTCTACAATTTGCAATTTACAATTAAACTGGCCGCATTCTACCGCAGGGGCGCGCGTAGGGCAAGTTATGAGTTTTGAGTTAAAAGTTAAGAGTTAAGAGTTTGTCCGAACTGTGTCTAACTCTTAACTCTCAACTCTTAACTATCCGCGGTACGCCTCATCCAGCAGCTCGACGATATGCTTGACGCGCATTGCGCTGCCGCGCCGCCGCAGGCCGCCGGAGAGCTGCATGTGGCAGCCGGGGTTGGCGGTCACGATAATCTGCGCCTTGGTCGCCTCGGCGTTGTCGAGCTTGCGGTTGCCCAGCTGCGCGGCCATCTCTGGCTCGGTGACATTGTAGATTCCGGCCGAGCCACAGCACAGCGACGACTCCTGCATCTCTTTCAGCGTCAGCCCAGGGATCGACTTCAGCAGCTTGCGCGGCTGCGCCGTGATTCGCTGGGCATGTGCGAGGTGGCATGGCTCCTGGTAGGTCACGGTCACATTCAGTGGCTTCAGGTCGCGCGTGTTGAGCGCGATGCCGCCCAGAAACTCGCTGATGTCTTTGATCTTCGCCGAAAAAGCTTTGGCTCGCTCGGCCCAGGCCGGGTCGTCGGCCAGCAGGTGCCCGTACTCTTTCAGCGTCGAGCCGCAGCCGGCTGCGTTGACGACGATTGCATCCACCCCCAGGCCCTCGAATGCCGCGATATTGCGCCGCGCCAGATCGCGCCCGCCGTTCATGTCGCCGCCGTGCACGTGCAGCGCGCCGCAGCAGCCCTGGTCGGGCGGCAGCAGCACCTCGCAGCTGTTCTTCTGCAGCACGCGGATGGTCGCCTGATGCACCTCGGCGAAAGCGGTCGACATAATGCAGCCAGTCAGCAGCGCCACATGATACTGAGTGGTCCCCTCGGCCTGGTACACCTGCCCGTGTGGCGCGACGAACGAGTCGCTGATCGGCGGCAGCAGCGTCTCGGTTTCGTCGAGCTTGAGCAGCTTGAGCATGCCGCTGCGCCGCGCGATCGCCTGGGCGCCACTGCGCTGATACAGCCACATCAATCGCGAAAACAGGCGAAATAGTTCCAGTCGCTTGAACATCACGCCAAACACGCCGCCGCGGATCAGCTTGACCACCCAGGGATGCGGCGGCAGCCGGCCATCGTCGCGGGCCTGCTCGATCTGGGTGCGCGACGCCTCCAGAATCTGGCCGTACTGCACACCGCTTGGGCATACCGCCTCGCACGCGCGGCAGTTCAGGCAGGCGCTCATCTGCTCCTGGAAGACATCGCTCTCCATGCCGATCCGGCCTTCGGAAACGGCCTTCATCAGATAAATGCGCCCGCGTGGCGAGAACATTTCTAGGCCGGTCTCGCGATAGGTCGGGCAGGATGACAAGCACAGGCCACAATGGACGCATGTGTTGATCACCGCGTCGCTCGGAATATCCGCGCCGGCGAATGGCACGGTTGCGGTACTAATCGCTGACTCCTCGATCATGGTATTCCTTCAGGTTTGCGTTCGGTTTGGCTTGTGTGTGTCCTTGCGTGTAGGTGCTATTGGCGTTCTTCTTCGGCGCCATTACTATACCACATCTGTTAGGTTCGATGCTCAGCTTCTGCTGAAATGATCGCGAGCCTCCGATATAATGGCGCAATAGTTCCCCGTGGCGCTACTACTACCGTATTTGCAGGGCCGATCTGAAAGGGGCGTGGGGGAGACCAGCTACCCACTGGGTACCTCCCTCACGCCCCTCTAAAATCACACGCATTACTTTGAAAGATAACTACGGCAATACTACTAACATCGACACACGCCCAAGGGCTACCTCAGACGAGCACTTGCCGATGAGCGCTACCACTCCACCCAGTCGCCGGCCGGGTGCGTCCATACCGATGTCGATGGCGGCGCCGCGAATAGATCCTGAAAGCCATGGAGAAACGCGGGATCTTCATAGTACTCGCTCATGCCCGCAGCGCTCATCCAGACATCCACGGCGAAGAACTCCAACCCTTCGGGCGCGTCCGGTGGCGCCAGTCTGAAATAGGCTTGATGCGACAGATCTCCGGCCATACGTGCCTTGTTGATCTGGGACGTGACCAGCGCATTATGGATAGCTTGCGCCGCGTCGCGCGATCGAACCGTCCCGCGAACCACGGCGACGATGCGCTCGTTCTTGCCGTGTGGCGCCGGAAGATGATAGCTCAAAAAGCCCTCGGCGGGCACCCACACGACCGGGTCGCGGGTGCTGAAGATTCGTCCAGCCTGCTCCTGGACCTGTGGGTTTGCGAAGAATTGATTCAGCCCATTGAGGCGGTTCCACACGTCGAGGATCAAGAACTCACTCGCGCCGGCGCTGGGTCCGGTGGCCGGCACGTAGACCATGTGGCTGAGATCACCGAGCGATCGAGCGGCGGCGACGTTCGGCGGTGCACCCGCCGTCTCATTGTGGATGATGCGTGCGGCCTCGAGCGTCGAGGGCGCGAGTGTGCCACGGATGGCGAGCAGATAGAGCGACATCGTTTCCTTCGTCTCCGACATGTTGTGTGCTTGGCTCATGGCTTGCTCCCTTCTAACCGGATGGGCGCGTCCGCGACGTGCCCCACTCAACATGACGGCGGCAGATCGCGAAAATCATCGGTCCGCCACTAAGGGCAGGCCGAATCGAGAGAACAGCCCATCGTCGTGCACGAGAAAATCGTCGATCTGGGCGATCTGACCCTGCGCGATCGTCAGCACCTGCAGAGCGGCCGATCGGTAGATACCATCGTCGTCGCGTTGGTAGAGAGCGAACGCCGGAGAGCTATTGGCGTGTGTGGCCGTCAGGCGAAACCGCCCGTGCGCGTGGCCACGGAAGAGCAACGTATCGAGGAACAGCTGGATGGCTGCCCGACCGACGTACCATGCCGGCAGCGGTGGCATGGTCATAACCGCATCTTCGCGCAACAATGCCACCAAGCGCGTCGAGTCGGCTGCCTCCCACGCGGCGACGTACTGGGTAAGGAGCGCTGCCGTTTGCGGATCGTCGGTCTGTGCGCGGGGGATGGCGATCGGGCCGCTCTGATGTTTCTTCATGGTGGTCCGGGCGCGCTGGAGCGCGCTATTCACCGCCACGACGGTCATGCTGAGGATCTCGGCGACCTCACTGGTATTCCAGCCGATCACATCGCGTAACAGCAGCACCGCCCGTTGGCGCCCCGGCAGCGTTTGCAGGGCAACCAGAAAGGCGAGCGTCACGCTCTCGCGGGCGTCGTAGCGCGCCTCGGGGTTGATGGATGGCCGCGCGTCGATCAGAGTGTCGGGCAAGGGCTCAAGCCAAAGGCGATCCCGTGTGGGACCGGGAAGGGGATCGCGCGGATCAGCTGACGCCTCGGTGGTATGCGGCAGCGTTCGCCTGCGTTGGCGGTCGAGCGCATCAAGCGAGATGTTGGTGGCAATCTTGTAGAGCCAACGGCGCAATGAGGCGCGGCCCTCGAATGACTCCAACCGCCGCCACGCGCGGAGCAGCGTCTCCTGCACCATATCCTCGGCGTCCTCGACGGAGCCGAGGATTCGGTAACAGTGAACCACTAGCTCACGACGATAGCGATCCGTCAGATGCCGAAACGCATCCTCGTCGCCGGCTAGTGCATCGGCCAGCGCTCGTGCCTCATCGGCTTCTGGCATAGAACAGGGCTCCTTCGCAGCCGCATATCATGCTCTGCGATGGAAAGGCCGACCGTGGTTCTATGACGAATGCTTCTCAGACCGGCTCTGCTAGCGGTTTGCAGGAACAACCGAAGTAACTATACCATACCTGCTGCGATCGAGAATCGCGTTTCAGCTGAAAGAGACGATTTTCGTGGTGAGGTGCGAGGTGCCTGGTGCAGCTCAGCACTCAAATAGTCGGAAAGTCGACAGTGCAAAGACGACTGGCGGACGGCCGGTATCATCAGCCAGCATCTACGAACTCTATGAATGAACAAGTGCATTACCATCCGACCGCGCGAGACTCGACCTGTCGATGATACAGCGTTATCGGTTCAGGTTAGCTCATGATCGGGTCGAATTTGTACCCAACATGGCGAATTGTGAGCAAGTGGCGTGGGTTTTGCGGATCGTTCTCTAGTTTTGAGCGTAATCGCCAAACCGATGTGGCCACGATACTGCGCGCCTGCTGCGGGGCAAAACCCCACACATGCCGGATGATCTGGTTGCTCGTGCAGACTCGACCGCTGCGTTTCATCAAAAACGCGAGTAAATGCACTTCGCGTGGCGTTAGCCCGACATCCTTGCCGTTTTCTATCATACAAACCTGCTTGAGCGGGTCGAGCATCCAGCCCCCTTGGCTGAGCATGGTTGTCGGCGGGCGGCGGGCGCGCTCGGCGCGCCGTAGCACCGCGTTGACACGCGCTAGTAGCTCAGCCGGCGCGCAGGGTTTCGAAACATAATCGTCGGCGCCTAGCCTTAACCCCATTACGCGGTCTTCGGCGCCAGCCTTCGTGCTGAAGAACATAATCGGAATGTCGGATGTCCGGCGAATGCGGCGGCAAATTTCGAACCCCTCCTGATCTGGTAGCAGCGCTTCCATCAGTACGAGATCCGGCGTTTGTTTGATGATTACTTTGAGTGCGCTACGTCCATCACTTGCCCGGCTCACTTGATACCGAGCGCGTTCCAGCAATGAGACGGTGTTTTGTAAACTGTTTCCATCACCGTCGGCGACAAGTACGTGTGGCATAGCTCTAAATTCTCCTCCTGAACGACGCTTCCATCACAACTCATCCGTGTAACCAGCGAAGTTCTTAACTAAGTTTTTACCATAGTGCGGCCTGCGCTGTCTATACTCTCCTGCTCAGATTCTGCTCACAATTTGCATTCGAACGCTCAAAGCGCGTTAGCATGCTCGCAACTGCCTTTTATACAAGCGCGTAGTTATACAATTTTCTCAACTTTATGTGTATATTTGTCTCAAATAAATATGTAACGTTTGTTTTTTCGAAGGTTTCCTGCTACAATATCCGCCAGTACGCCTACCAATCCAAGGGCCGTGTGTCCTAGTCAGCGATATGAAGGAAGGTTCCAATGGCCAGCAAAAAGGGCAACCGCATCGTCATTAAGTTGCGCAGTACAGAAAGTGGACATACATACACCACCAAGAAGAACCGTAAGAACGACCCGAGTCGTCTTGAGCTACGGCGCTATGATCCGCTGGTGCGCCGGCATGTCGCATACCGCGAGACGAAATAGCGCCGAATGTGCCTGCGTATGTAGCACCGTCAGCGGGCCGGGCTTTGCCGGTCCGCTGGTTGTTTGTTGGGGAACGCTCTCAGCTCTCTATTGAACGTTGACGATATTCCAAAATATGCAGCGTATCGTTCGCCCGCTCATACGGATTGTGATTGGTCTGATTCTGCTGGTGCTGATTGTACTCCTGCTGAGTCCTAGCGCGCGTCGACTGGCGCCCAGGTGGCTCTATTACGATCTGGTCGTGCGGCAGTTCGCGCCGCTGCCCGGAGCCGCCGAGCAGTTGGTGCTGGCGGAGGGCCAGAATTTTTGTAGCCTCGGGCACGATTCGGTGTGTAGCGGCTATAAAATCACTAATGCGCATAGTCTGGCGCTTGAGCCGGCCGCGCGCATCCAGGGCGTTGCGGCGGCATGGTGTGTCGATTACGTGGTGCTATGGCGCAACACCGGGCGCCTGAGCGGTCAGCTGATCTACTGGGCCAATATTCCAGGCGCCATGGTCATTACCGAGCTGAACGACGGTCGCTACCAATCGAGCCCGGTCGCGCGCTGCGATATGACTACGCTGAGCCCATAATACTGCGCGATTTTCTATTTTCTATCTTCAATATTGCGGCGGGACTTCGGTCCAGCTCTACCAGATCCAGTTATCCTCATCTGCTGTTTAATTGACAGCGCTTTGGCCTGAGGTATAATACGGGTTACATGTGGAAAGAGCGTGTCTATACGCGCAAGACGGTGAGAGTTACGCTACGGCTTGAACTTGCGTGACGCGAAGCGATGCGCAAAGGAGCACTATTATGTTTGGTCTTCAGGCGCCCGAACTGCTCATTATCTTGGTGATCGTCATCGTGTTATTCGGCGCTACTCGCTTACGTGGCATCGGCGGCGCGTTGGGCGGCAGTATTCGCGAGTTCAAAACTGCGGTGCGCGACGAGCAATCGCCCGATGCGAAGACCGAGCAGGCCGACAAGGCTGATCGCCAGGTGTAAGCCGGCTTCAGCAAGCATGTTTAGCGGGCCGGCCGGCAGAGCAACATCTGCCTCGATCTGAAGCCGTGCAGCTTCATGACGGCTCAGTATGACACCATTCGTGTGCCAGCGGGGGCGTGTGCTCTTCTGCTGGCACATTTATATGTGCCCAGTCGGCTCTATATCGCGTAGTGGCCCGAATTCTGCTAGTTTCGGGCATAGCGCGGGCGAATAAAACGTTAAGAGGTTTCCGAAACATTGGCTGGTGAATTTTACGACCACGCTCAAATAAGTGTCCAAGCCGGCGACGGCGGCGATGGTGCGGCATCATTTCGCCGTGAGGCCCACGTGCCGCGCGGTGGCCCCGACGGCGGCGACGGCGGTCGCGGTGGCCATATCTATATCTTGGCCGATGCTCATCTCAATACCCTGTTATCGTTTCGCGAGCAGCGCCAGTTCAAGGCCGAGCCCGGCGGCAACGGTGGCGGCTCGCGCAAGCACGGTCGCGATGGCAAAGATCTCACCATTCGCGTGCCGCCCGGCACGATTGTGCGCGCAACGATCGGCGGCGAGCAGTACGAGGTCGATTTGGCGACGCCGGGCATGCGGCTGTTGGCGGCGCGCGGTGGCAAGGGCGGCCTCGGCAACGTGCATTTTGCCACATCGACCCACCAGGTGCCGCGGATCGCCGAGCTTGGGCAGCCCGGCGAGGCATACGAGATCGATCTGGAACTGAAATCGCTAGCCGATGTTGGTCTGGTCGGCTTCCCAAACGCTGGGAAATCGACTCTGCTATCGATCATCAGCGCGGCGCGTCCAAAGATCGGCGCGTACCCTTTTACCACCATCCAGCCGAACCTGGGCGTGGTCGCGGTTGGCGATTATAGCTTTGTGGTGGCCGATATCCCAGGCTTGATCGAGGGCGCGCATCGCGGCGTCGGCCTGGGCTTCGATTTTCTGCGGCATGTCGAGCGCACGCGTTTGCTCATTCACATGGTCGATGCTGCCGGAGTTGATGGCCGCGACCCGCTGGACGACTATCATACCATTAACCAGGAGCTGCGGCAGTATCAGCCCGAGCTGGCCCGGCGCGCGCAGATCGTCGCTCTCAACAAGGCTGATCTGCCCGAGGCGCAAGCGAATCTTGAGCGGCTGCAGGCGGCAATCCAAACGCCTGAAACCGAGGTGCTGATCATGTCGGGTGCGACGCGCGCCGGCGTCGAGGCGCTCATGCAGCGTGTCGCCGCGCGGCTGGCCGCGATGCCGGTGGCGGAGCAGGCAGTCCACGCCGAAGATCTCACTTGGCCGGTCCCCGAGGTCGACGAGCGCCTGTTTACGGTCGAGCGCGAGGGCGAGGGCTGGCGCGTGCGTGGCAAAAAAATCGAGCGGCTGATCTCGATGACCAACTTTGCCCAATCCGAGGCGCTCATGCGAATCCAGCGCGTTCTGGAAGCCAGCGGAATCAATGCGGCCTTGCTCAAAGCCGGCGTTCAGGAAGGCGATCCGATCTTTATTGAAAAGGCCGAGCTGATCTGGTCGGATCAGGAGTAACTGTTCCTGCTGAAACGTCATAAGCACAATCAAGCGGCTTTTTTGGGCTTTCAGGTATACAGCCATCGGATTGATATGCCCTAGAATCAATCTGCAATCTGCAATTGCACAAACTGTGGAGCGAATAGTGGCCGATGTGACTGGGGAGCGGAAGGTAGCAGACGTCGCAGATCTGCTGTTAACTGACTCGGTGGCTACACAACCTGCTCCGTTTACCTCTACCCGTCAGCGCCAACGCCGAGTGGTAGCGCTATTGGCGGCGAGCGATGCAGCGTTGGTCTTCGTCGCTTTCGCGATAGCCTACTGGATGCGCTATCAGCTGGTGTGGCCCGCCCCGTTCAATCGCATTGTACAGGAAGTGTTGACGGTCAATTATGTGCCGTTCTACAGCTTCCTCCCGTATGCGTTGTTCTTGAATGGCGTGCTGATGGCCCTGTTTGCGATGAAAGGGCTGTATCGCATGCCGCGCCACGCTGGCGTGCTCGATTACGCCGGGCCGATCATCAGCGCTACGACCAGCGGGATTGCGCTGGTGGTGCTGATTATGATCATCCAGCGCCCGATCTATTCGCGTTTGATCTTCGCCTTCGCTTGGGGCTGGACGATCGTTCTCTTATTACTCTCGCGGGCCTGTTTGCTGAACATGCGCCGCTGGCGTTGGACTCGCGGAATCGGGCGCGAGCGCGTGCTAGTAATCGGTGGCACCGGCCTCGGCCGCCAGGTGATGGATGGCATTGTCGCTCAAACATTTCTGGGTTACTCGCTGGTTGGGTATCTGGAAGATCGCGACCCGCCGCCGAATGAGCGCCGTGATGGGCACTTTCGCCATCTCGGCGCGGTTCAAGACCTCGAAGCCATTGTGAGGCAGGCCGCGATCGAGCTGGTGATTATCGCGCTTCCGTTTTGGCAGCATCATCGCCTGCCCGAGATGGTGCGCATCTGCCGGGCGGCTGGGATCGAGTTTCGCGTGGTGCCAGATCTCTTCGAGTTGAGCTACGATCGCGTCAATGTCGCCAGTTTGAGCGGAATACCACTGATTGGTCTGAAGGAACTCTCGCTGAAAGGCGGCAACCTGCTGCTCAAGCGGGCAATTGATCTGACGCTGATAGCGCTGACCGCGCCGGTGGTGCTGCTGTTTGCCGGTCTGCTCGCGCTGGCCATTAAGTTGGACTCGCCTGGGCCGGCGATTTTCAAGCAAGTGCGAATTGGCAAAGATGGCAAGCCATTCACAACCTATAAGTTTCGCACCATGGTGGCCGACGCCGAGGCCCGCAAGGCCGAGTTGGCACAGCTGAACGAAGCCGACGGCCCGATCTTTAAGATTCGCGATGATCCGCGCCAGACGCGGGTCGGCCGCTTCCTACGCCGATCGAGCCTCGACGAGCTTCCACAACTGTGGAATGTCGTTCGAGATGAAATGAGCCTGGTCGGCCCGCGGCCGCAGATTCCCGATGAGGTCGCGCAGTACGATGAGTGGCATCATCGGCGGCTGGAGGTGAAGCCGGGGCTCACCGGCCTGTGGCAAGTGCTTGGCCGTAGCGACACGTCGTTCGATGACATGGTACGACTAGATATCTACTACGCCGAGAACTGGTCGCCGCTCATGGACCTTCGAATCTTACTCGAGACGATTCCAGCAGTGCTCTCAGGCAAAGGCGCGTACTAAGTTCAGCATAACATCTGTTCCGAGTCTCTTCAGTTCCTACAGTTCCTATAGTTCCTGGATCAGGAAATAGTGGTAATTACGATCAGGAGTCCCGTATCATGCGTGTTCTCATCACTGGCGGCGCCGGTTTCCTTGGTTCACATCTCTGCGATCGTTTTTTGGCCGAGGGGCATACGGTCATCGCGATGGACAATCTGATCACCGGCAGCACCGATAACATTGCGCATCTCGCCGGCCACGAGCGTTTCAGCTATATCAAGCACGACGTTACAAACTTTGTCTTCCTCGATGGCCCAATCGATGCGATTCTGCATTTTGCATCGCCGGCGTCGCCGGTCGATTACCTCGAACTGCCAATCCAAACGCTTAAAGTGGGCGCGCTCGGCACGCATAAAGTGTTGGGGCTGGCGAAGGCCAAGGGTGCGCGTTTCTTGCTGGCCTCGACCTCTGAGGTCTATGGCGACCCGCAGGTCCATCCGCAGCAGGAAAGTTACTACGGCTACGTCAACCCAATTGGTCCGCGTGGTGTCTACGATGAAGCAAAGCGCTTTGCCGAGGCGATGACGATGGCGTACAATCGTTATCACGGCGTCGACACACGGATTGTGCGGATCTTCAACACCTATGGCGAGCGCATGCGCCTGCGTGATGGCCGCGTGGTGCCGAACTTCATCCAACAGGCGCTGCGTGGCGAGCCGCTGACGGTGTATGGCGACGGCGCGCAGACGCGCTCGTTCCAATATGTCGCCGATTTGGTCGAGGGCGTCTACCGGCTGCTGATGTCGAATGAGGTTGAGCCGGTCAACATCGGCAACCCAGGAGAGTATACGATTCGCCAGTTTGCCGAAGTGATCAACGAGCTTACCGGCAATCAGGCTGGGATCGTGACCAAGGATATGCGCACGCAGGACGACCCCCAGGTGCGCCAGCCGGATATCAACAAGGCCAAACGTATTCTGGGCTGGGAACCCAAGGTCGAGGTGGCCGAGGGCTTGTCGCACACGATTCCTTGGTTTCGCGAGCAGCTGCGCCGCCGAGGCGAACTTTCCTGACAAGATGACGAGAGCAGATGACAAGGTGACAATAGATGGTGTGCGGCGTCGGCTGGCCATCTTGTCGCCCGGTCAGCTTGTCATCGGCGCGGTGGCTGGTCTGCTGGTTGGCGCCTTCGCGTTGTTGCCGTTGCCAATCGCATTACTTTCGCTCTTAGCGCCGCTAGTCCTCTGCTTGTTATTCGTCGATCCGGTCGTTAGCCTCTACATCGCAATCCTGTCCGTGCCGATCCAGGAAGTTGTGCTCCTGCCTGGCGGCGTCAGCCTTACCCAGGCCGCGATGGTGCTGACCGTCTTTCATACGGCGCTGAGCCTGCTCGCGCATCCCGCGAATCGCATACGAGTTGGGCGCTTGTTCCCTGTGTGGATGGTGTTCCTGTGGGCGTTCGTGCTGTCGACCTCGCTGACGCCCTATTCGGCCATCGAGGGAGTGAAAGAAACGCTGCGCTGGCTTGAGGCATTCGTGATCTGGCTGCTGGCTGTGCACTTGGTCCGACGGCGCTGGCAGGTCGTCGGCTTGATAGTCTGCGTATTGCTGGCGCCCCTTTCCGAGGCGATCTACGGTCTGATCCAGTTCGCGATCGGCGCCGGCCCGCCAAGCTTTCGGATCACGTCGAGCCTGCCGTTTGTGCGCGCCTACGGCACAATCGGCCAGCCGAACTCGTTCGCCGGCTACCTCAACATGGCGTGGCCGCTGGCGCTGGCACTGGCCATCGGCCTTACCACGGCGCTCTGGCATCGTACAGCGCGACGAACGATGAATAAGGACCCGCAGGCGACCGATGAACCACAATCTGCAATCCTTCGACTGCGCTCAGGACAGGTCTGCAATCCTTCGACTGCGCGGTTCCTGAGTGTGTCGAAGGGCAGGACAGGTTTGCAATCTGCAATCTTATCGTGGTTCTTGGTTCTTGGTTCTTGGTTCTTAGCTGTGCTGCTGCTGGCTGGCCTGCTGGTTTCATTCTCGCGTGGGGCCTGGCTTGGTGCGGCGATTGGCATGTTGGCCATGGCGCTGGCGCTGGGTGGGCGGGTGCGCTGGTGGGCGCTGGCTGCGCTGGCGTTGGGCGCGGTGGTGCTGGCGCTCGGCGGCGTTGGCTGGTTGCCGTTGTTCGTCGCCACGCGGCTGGCGAGCATCACCCGCTATCTAAGTTTCTTCGATGCAGGTTCGGTAGCGGTTACGCGCGAGAATTTCGCGATCGTTGAGCGTATGTCGCAGATGCAAGCGGGCTGGCGCATGTTCCTCGCATATCCCCTCACGGGTGTTGGACCAGGGAATTATTCCACGGCCTACCCAACCTTCGCCGTTGGCCAGTGGTATGTCTCGCGCGGCCATGCACATAACTATTATGTGCAGATCGCCGCCGAGACCGGGATCGTCGGCGCGATTGCTTACCTGGCATTGCTGGTCGGGCTCGTTCGTCAAGCATTGATTACGCTTCGTTGCACCACCGATATCGTTTGGCATAGCGCCGCGATTGGATGTTGTGGTATCATTGCGGCGGTGATTGGCCACGATCTATTTGAAAATATGCATGTCCTCAGCATGGGTATCCAGCTCGCGTCGGTATGGGGATTGCTCACCATCATTGAGGAATGAGAGAAACGCCAGCAAAATCCAACCGAAAGTCGATCCGCAATATGAAAACTGATTGGAGTTTGGTATGCGTTATCTCGTAACCGGCGGGGCCGGTTTTATTGGCAGCCATCTGGCTGATACGCTGTTGGCGCGCGGCGATGAGGTCATTTGTGTCGATAATTTTAACGATTACTATAGCCCCGAACGCAAGCGCCGCAATGTCGCGGATGCGCTCACTCGGTCGGGGTATACCCTCCTTGAGGCCGATTTCCGCGATGTCGATGCAATGGAGCAGGTTTTTGCCACCTATCGCCCGGCCAAGATCGCCCATCTTGGCGCCATGGCTGGCCCGCGCCCATCGGTCGAGCGGCCGCTGCTGTACGAAGAAGTGAATGTGCGCGGCACCGTGAACCTGCTGGATCTGGCCCGGCGTTACGATCTGCAGGGCTTCGTCCTGGCTTCGACGTCGTCGGTCTATGGCCAAGCGCCGACGCCCTGGTCGGAAGATCTTGCGACCGACCGCCCACTTTCGCCCTACGCGGCCACGAAGAAGGCTGCTGAGGTGCTGGCGTATACCTTTCATAACCTTTACCAGATGCCGACGCGCGTGGTGCGGTTCTTTACAGTGTATGGTCCACGCGGCCGGCCGGATATGACCCCATACATTTTTGCCGATGCGATGATCAAACACCAGCCGATTACACTCTTCAACGGCGGTGTGAATGTGTATCGTGACTGGACCTATGTCGACGATATTGTGGCCGGGGTTGTGGCTGCGCTCGACAGCGATATCGCATTTGATATCTTCAATCTGGGGAATTCGAGTCCTGTTCAGCTGAGCGATTTCATTGCGCTACTGGAAAAAGTAACCGATCTCGAAGCAATCATTCAAGTCAAGCCGTTACCCGCCGCCGATCCGCCGATCACGTATGCCAATGTCGACAAGGCACGGCGCTTGCTAGGCTTTCAACCAAAGACCTCGCTCGAAGTCGGGCTTGAGCGCTTCTGGTCGTGGTATCAGGCCGAGGTATTAGGCCGCACGGCAGTATAAGCGTATGGTTTTGCCGCGTACATGCTAACTCATGTTCATAAGGAGCGATGTAAAAACGACATGATTAAGGGACCAACGACCGAGCTATCGAGTGTCGACGAAGCGATTGTAGAACAGTCATCGCCGGCCGAGATCGAAGTTGAGCGATCGGGCTTTTCGCTGGGTAAGTCGCTGCGCAATCCCCGCACATTAATCTCGTTCGCATTGGCGGCCGCAATTATTCTGTTTGTGGTACGTGGCCTCGATATCGATCTGGCGAAAACCTGGCAATATATGCGCGGTGCGAACCCAGCGTTGATGCTGGCTGGCCTGGTGGTGTTCTACCTGACCTTCCCGCTCCGCGCATTCCGCTGGCGCTTGTTGTTGGACAACGCTGGCGTACCGGTGCGCGAGGGCCATCGCAGCTGGGCGTCGCTGCCGGCGCTGCTGGAATATCTGTATTTGTCCTGGTTTGCGAATTGTATCGTGCCGGCGAAGCTCGGCGATGCCTATCGCGGATATTTGCTTAAGCGCAATGGCCGGGTCTCGTTCTCGGCGACGTTCGGCACAATCTTCGCCGAGCGCTTGCTCGATATGCTCGGCCTGTTCAGCTTCCTGGTGCTGTCTGGTTGGTTTGTGTTTGGCACACACTTGCCAAGTGAGACCAATGTTATCTTTGTGGCCGGGCTCGTGCTGGTGCTGCTGATCGTCGCCGGGCTGGCCGGGATGCGCTGGTTTAGCCCGCTGCTGCGCCGCTTTATGCCCCAGCGGCTGCTCAGCAAATATGAGCCGTTTGAATCCGCCGCACTGCGTTCGTTCCGGCCACGTATTTTGCCGCAGTTGGCACTGCTCACCGGCGTCGTCTGGCTGCTCGAAAGCTTCCGGCTGTTCTTCGTGATCGAGGCGCTTGGCGCCGAAGGCCTGCATCTGACGCTGCCGGTGATTATTTTTGTAGCCTTGGCTTCATCGTTGCTGACGGTTATTCCGTTCACCCCCGGCGGGCTGGGCGTGGTCGAGGGCGCGGTCACCGCCGTGCTGCTGGCTTTGCCGGTGGCCCCCGGCGGTGTGCCGGTGAGCCGCGCGCTGGCGGTCGCGGTGACCTTCCTCGATCGCACGATCAATTTCTGGAGCATTATTGTGTTTGGCTTCGTGCTGTACCTGGTTAGTAAGCGGAAATAATATCACCGTGCCAACCCCAGGCTCCGGCGGGCCGCGTTGCGCACGTCACCGCAGGCGCGCAGTGCATCGCGCCAGCGATTTGTCAGCGCTCTGGCCGGGATAGCGAAATGCGACCGAGTAAAGATTCAGCAGGCGTAGTTCAGGCAGCAGCTTAGGCGATAGGCTTATTGCATGAAACAGTTACTTCTGCGGCGATTACGTCTACCGCTGGTACTGCTTACGCTCTTCGTCATCGCGAGCCCGGCCGGCGCTGCTGCGCCCCCCCAATATGCCGCCCAGCGTAGCGCACTCGCGGCACTACAAACACGTACAGCCAGCGCGCTCAATGTTCACCGGAGCGCCGCCACCGGCACAATCGATTTCCTGGCGGCCGCCGATCCAAGGGTGCGCCTTGCTTATACGCCCTCCCCTTCCCAACGGGGCAACCTGGTCGCCACGGCATATGGCTTCCTCAACCAATACCGCGCGCTGTTCGGGCTGCGCGACTCCAGGCAGGAACTGAAGCTAACGCGGGTCGAGGCCGATGCCCAACTGAACTATGGCCATGTGCGGCTCGGGCAAGTCTATCGCGGCATCCCCGTATTCGGTAAGCAGATCATCGTGCATCTCGACGCGCAACAGCACATTGTCGCGGTAAACGGCCATATCGAGCCGGCTATCGACGTGCCGACCGAGCCAACTATCAGCGCTGCGCAGGCCGAGGACGTGGCTATCCAAGGCATCCAGCAAGAACTTGACGAGCACGAGCGCGCGACGATCAGGTCGACTGTGCTGCATGATAAGACCGCGCTAACTATTTATATCGATTCAGCGCGCAAGCCGCGCCTGACTTGGAGCGTCGCGCTTTTGAGCGAAACCCCGCTTGGCGAGTGGCGCGTGTTCGTCAACGCGCGGCGGCCCAGGGTCGTGCATATGATCGACAGCCTGGCTCAGGCTAAGCGGCGGGTCACCTTCACGGCAGATAACAGCAGCGATTTGCCCGGCCGCCAGCTGATCGACGAAGGTGAGCGCTCGCGCGACCCGATCGCGCAGGCCGCGCACGAGGGCGCTGGGGTCGTGTACGATTATTATCTTAAGACCTTCCAGCGCGATAGTATCGACGGTCATGGCCTGCCGATTGTCTCGACGGTGCACTTCGGGAACGACGAGGCCGAGGCCGAGAATGCAGCGTGGGTGAGCGAGGCGCAGCAGATGATCTATGGCGATGGCGGGCGGATCTTCAAACCGCTCGCCTATGGCCTCGACGTGATCGGCCACGAGCTGACTCACGGCATCACCGACAATACCGCTCAGCTGCTGTACGAAGGCCAGTCGGGCGCGCTGAATGAGTCGTATTCCGATGTCTTCGGCGCGCTGATCGATCGCGCGAACTGGACGATCGGCGAGCAGGTTGTCAAATCGCCGCCGTTTCCGGCACCGTTCATGCGTAGCCTCGAAGACCCGAACATGAATGGGCTGTATGATCCAAACGACCCGTTGAGCGGCGTGGGCCAGCCGGCGACGGTGAGTGAATATGCGAATCTGCCGCTCAGCCGCCGCTACGACAACGGCGGGGTGCATATCAACAGCGGCATTCCCAACCACGCGGCCTTCCTGGTGGGCCAGGCGATCGGCAAAGAGAAAATGGAGCAGATCTACTATCGTACGCTCACCCAGTATCTCTCGCCCGAGTCCGATTTCTTCGACGCCGCTCGCGCGACGGTACGCGCCGCGCAAGATCTATATGGCCAGGCCGAGGTCGATGCTGTGCGCCAGGCCTTTGCGCAGGTTGGCATCGACGTCGGCGGCTCCGACACGGTTCCCCAGCAGAACGAGCAGCCGAATCAGCCCGGCGGCAACGCGCCGCCGCCGCCGCCACAGCCGCTGCCTGCGGGCTGCGCGGAGGGCGTCACCAACGGTGGCTTTGAAGGCGATAGCGGATGGGTCGAAGTATCGCAAACACACGTCGCAATTATCGACCCCGAGCTGCCGCACACTGGCAAACGCAGTGCATGGCTCGGCGGCTCCGATCAGGAATCGCTGCAGAATATCTACCAAGATATTCGCATCCCGGCGAATGCCACCAGCGTGCAGCTCAGCTACTACCGGTTGGTGCATCGCGAGCTGACCGGTCTGCTGAGCCTGTTTGCCGGCGACGCCACGTTTAGCGCACTGCTGACTGATGGGAATGGCAATGTGCTGAGCACGCTTGAAGAGCTATCGTCGGCGCAGGGCGACGATACCTGGCGGCAGGCGAAGATTGATCTCGGCAAGTTTGCCGGTAAGAATGTGCAGTTGACATTTGCGGCCGAGAATGCGCGCGGCAATGTCAGCAGCTTCTTCGTCGACGATGTATCGCTGGCGGTTTGCACCAGGGGTGCGGGCCCGGCCAAGCCGCCCGCGCCCGCGCCGAGCCAGAATGGTGTGATCGTCGAAGGCACGATTACCAATGTCGATACCGGCCGTGGCATCGCGGGCGCGCAGGTGTTCATACTCAATCCGAGCATCAGCGCCACGGATGCCGCCGCCGATGATACGCTGACTCGTAGCGAGGTGCTGACCAGCGGCGTGACCGACGGCAACGGTTTCTATCAGACCGACGATCCGGTGCCGATCAACCAGACCTATAGCGTGATCGTGTTTGCGTCCGGCTATCGCCCGGTGATTGCCGACGAGGGCATGGAAGTGCCCGCGGATGCGACCAGCCCGTTTGTCGTCGATGCGACGCTGCGGCGCGGCCGGTAGCGAGATAAGGATCCCCATGATGCCCGAAACGCTCCCTTGCTGTATCTGCGGCGACCCGGTTGAGCCGCCCTATAATACGATCGGTCAGCGAGTGTATTGCGCCCGGCATTATGCGCTGCTCAATAAGCCGCATCCTGGTTTTTGGCGCGCCGGGCTGTTCCAAATGATCCTTATGGGGGTCTTCAGCGCGCTTGTGGCGCTGCTGGCCGGTAACGTGGGCGCGATCGATCGCACAGCGCTAGTGCTGATCGGCTTGTTTCTGGCAATCGTTCCATCGGCGCTGTGGCTGATCTTTTTCTACCGGCAGGATCGGCTCGAGCCTGAGCCAAAAACTAAGATCGCCGAAGTCTTTGTGCTGGCGCTCATCCTCACCGATGTGCTGGGGATGCGCCTGTTCAACGATTGGTTTCGACTGCCGAGCTGGGCGTCCGCTCAAACATTCACATCGCTGCTAGCGAATATTTTGGTTCTCGGATTTACGATCGAAGCGATTGTCTACGCCGCCGTCCGCTTGGTGGTCTACGCCACGCCCGAGTTCGACGAACGCATGGACGGCATCGTCTACGGCACCGTCGCCGGCCTGGGTGCGGCGACACTGCTCAACCTCCATTATGTGATCGACAACGACGGCGTCGCGCTTGGCCCAGGCGTCATTCATGTCGTCACGACCGCGCTGGCGCAAGCCTCGTTCGGAGGGCTGCTGGGTTACTTCATGGCCCAGGCCAAATTCGAGCACAGGCCTGGCTGGTGGGTGCCGCTAGGCGTCGTGATCGCGGCGATATTGAATGGGTTGTTCACATGGCTCATGAGCGAGATCAGCGCGAGCGGGCTAACGGTGCAGCCCTGGCGATCGCTGGCGCTTGGTGTGGCCGTAGCGCTGGCGGTATTCGGCTTGCTCCTGGCGCTCATGCGTCGCGCTACGCAGTCGACACTGGCGCCGATTGCGTGAGCAGTTACAATATGATACGACTTAGGCAGTCAGTGTTTTTCGCCTTCCCTTTGGCAGGCCCTTCGACAGGCTCAGGGGAGCCTCAGGACAAGCGGCTGAGCGGTACTTTTTCTTTTTGTATTTTCGATTTTTGCGCTCGGAGAGCGCAAAAATCGAAAATACTTGATCGTGAAGTACCATGCTGCCGTCTATCCTGAGCCTGTCGAAGGGCAGGCAGAATTCGGTGTAATGCTGGCCACCGCGTAAGTCCTGTCATATGCGAAACTCCTAGTGCTCAGAGCGAGCTCTGAGGCTCAAAAATCGAGCAAAACATGATTCAAACAACCGATAGCGGAGCGCTGTATCGCATGCGTACGCTGCGCAAGGACATCGGCGTCGCTGTGGTAGTGCTCTTGGCGCTAGCACTGGGCTGGCTGCTGCGCGCGCAGACCGAAGGGCGGGTCAAGCTGTTTCAGGATGCCAACTCGCCGTTTCGAATTGCGTACCCGACGAGCTGGGGCGTGTCGGACTCGCTTCAGGATGTTTTGCTGAAGGTCGCCGATCCGCAGACCGACTCGACCTTCAAAACCAACCTGACGGTTGAAAGCCGCGAGATCGACCCAGCTAGTCCGCTCGATTTGCAGACGCTGCTCGATCGCCGCGTCGAGCAGCGCGGCGCGCTCACTGGCTATCACTTTCTATCGAACACTGAGACGACAGTTGCCGGCGTGAACAGCGCGGTGTTTGCATACGCCTATGTGATCCAGCCAATCGACCAGCCGCGGCGCCGCTCGCTGCCGGTGGTGGTGCAGGCGCGTGAGTATATCGTCGCCACTAAAGACCGCACATATTACATCACGCTCGCCGCACCGCAGAACGAATTCGAGACCGCCAGCGCGCGGTTCGATCGTATAATTCAAACGGTGCAGGTGCAATGAATAACTCCCCAAACAAAAATCGGCCTTTCCAGCCGCCCGACTCTGAGGCGTTGGCCAGCATTCCAAAGGACGCCGCGGATCATGATCTCCAGGCGAATGCGCCTGCGGCTGCCGATCGCCACCAACAAGGCGCTCCTCCAAACGACGCCAAGCTCAGGCGCCCGCGCGGCGCATTGGTGGCAATGCGCAAGAGCGGCGGCATCCGCTTCACCTGGCGATTAGTGGTGGTGCGCGGCGATGGCCGGGTGATCTACAAGAGCAATGAGATCGGCGCGCCGCGCACGGCGCGGGCGATCGGCCAGCTCGAAGCGGCTCAGCTCGCCGATCTTCAGGCGCTTATTACGCAGACTGATTTCGCGGCCGCATCGCCTGGCGCCGCGCGTCAAAACCCGGATGCCTTCGCCTATGAGCTGATCGCGCGTGTAGGGCGCAAAAATGTGTTTGCCGAAGCGTTCGAGGGCAGTATTCCCGAGGCGCTCAAGCCGCTGATCCAGCGGCTCAACCGACTGCTTCCAGCACCTGATTCAGCGCCCGAGCCCGCTGCCAAGGCTGAATAGCCAAAGGTATGCAATGCCATTAAGAGTAGGTATCGACTATACCGCTGCGGCGTGGCAGGGCGCTGGCATCGGCCGTTATACGCGCGAGCTGGTGCACACCCTGGTCGCACAAAGCGACGCTTATAGCTATACCCTTTTTTATGCTGCTGGCGGAATCGATCCGGATAGCCCATATCTCGCCGATCTCCGCCGGCTGCGCGACGCTTACCCATATGTCCGTGCCGCGCCAATTCGGCTCTCGCCGCGCCGCCTGACCCAGATCTGGCAGCGTGCTCGGCTGCCGCTGCCGCTCGAGCTGTTCACCGGCCCGCTCGATCTTGTGCACGCGCCCGATTTTGTGCTGCCGCCGACGCGCGCTCGTACAATCTTGACGATTCACGATCTCTCGTTTTTGATCTACCCGCAGTTCGCTGCTCAGGGAATGGTGCGCTACCTCACCAGCGCCGTGCCGCGCTCGCTGCGCCGCGCCGATGCGATTCTATCCGACTCGATCGCTACCAGTCAGGATCTTGAGCGTTTGCTCAACATCGACCTCGCGCGCGTGATGTTGGTCTACCCCGGCGTCGCGCCGCGTTTCCGCCCACTGCCGCCACAGGCGACCGAGCCGGTACGCCAGCGGCTCCAACTGCCCGAGCGTTTTGTCCTATTTGTGAGCACGCTGGAACCGCGCAAAAATCTGGTACGCTTGATCGAAGCGTTCGCCCAGGTATTGCAGATAACCGATCCCAATCTACAATCTGCAATCTGCAATCTGCACTTGGTCATCGCCGGGCGGCGCGGATGGCTGTATGAAGATATCTTTGCGGCGATCCAGCGCCTGCGCCTGAACGATCGCGTGTGCGTACTCGATTTCGTGCATGACAATGATCTGCCTGCGTTGTATAATCTGGCGTGGGCTTTTGCCTACCCGTCGATCTACGAGGGTTTTGGGTTACCTGCGCTTGAGGCTTTAGCATGTGGTACTCCTGTACTGACGGCCAACAATTCCAGCCTGCCTGAAGTGGTTGGCGAAGCGGCGCTGCTGGTTCCGGCCGAAGAGGTCGGCGCAATTGCGAATGGCCTTGCGCGGCTGGTGGCCGATGAAACGCTCCGTGCACAGTTACGTGCGGCTGGCCCGCTGCGGGCGCGGCGCTATACATGGGAGCAGGCCGCACAACAGGTGCTGTCGTGCTATCGCCAGGTGATGTCCGGCGCGTAGCGGTTTCGGCGCGCACGACAGCACCGATAAGGAACGATTGATCTATGGCACGACAGCCGAATATTCCACACGAGGCGTATGATCTCGATACGTTCAATGGCCGGGGCTATGCGCTGGCACGTTTTTTGTCGCGGGTCTTCAACCCGATTTTTGTGAATATTGGTTCGTTTTTGATTGTCGGATCTGCGTCGATGAGTACGTTGGCGGCCGGCCTGACATGGGCCGGGCTGTGCGTGCTGGTGTTGATTGTGCCGCCGACGACCTTCTACTATTTTCGGCTGCGCCAGGGCGCCTACTCCGACGAAGATGTGTCGATCCGCGAGCAGCGCAACGAGCTGTATCTGATCGGTTTCATCTGGGTGTTGATCGCTATTGTGCTGCTGAATTTTGTGGGTTTGCCGCGGCCTTTTCTGGCGCTGATGATTGGCGCGCTGGCGATGGGCCTGGTTGGCGGGTTGATCAATCTGTTCTGGAAGATCAGCGCCCACGCCAGCTCGATTGCCTCGGCGGCGACAATTGCGCTATTATACTGGCGGCCGCTTGGCATCGTGCTCTGGGCCTGTGCAATCGCGGTCGGCTGGGCGCGCGTGCGCACGCGCAACCATACGCCGATGCAGGTGCTGGCTGGCTTCGGAAGCGCGGCGGTGATTGTACTCGTCGTGTTTGGATTGGTTGGAATGCGCGGATAATGGATCATTGATAGGAGGCTTCGTATGGCAAAGGTTGCAATCGGTAAAGGTAAATTGGCAGGTATCAACGCCTGTGCCGACCAATATGGCGTGATCGCCGCTGCGGCGATGGATCAGCGTGGCTCATTACAGAAGGCGATCGCTAAGGCGCGCGGCGACGGCGGTACCGCGACGGCGGAGGATCTGGCGGCGTTCAAAACTGCCGTCACAAAGGTTCTGACCAAGCATTCCAGCGCGATTTTGATGGATCCTGAGTTTGGCCTCGACGCGATCAAGAGCCGGGCGCCGGGCACGGGTGTGCTGCTGGCCTACGAGAAGACCGGCTACGACGCAACCGTCAAAGGTCGCCTGCCAGATTTACTGCCGGAATGGAGTGTACGCCGGCTGGTTGAGCGTGGCGCCGATGCGATTAAGATTCTGCTTTACTATAATCCGTTCGACGACGAGCGCATCAATACGATCAAACACGCCTTTATCGAGCGCGTCGGCGCCGAGTGCGCAGCAGTCGACGTGCCATTCTTCCTCGAGCCCTTGGCCTACGACGACGCTATCGGCGATGAGAAGAGCTTCGAGTTCGCCAAAGTCAAGCCGAAGTATGTTGCCAGGTACATGGAGGAGTTCTCCAAGCGGCGCTATGGCGTCGACGTGCTAAAGGTTGAAGTTCCCGTCAATATGAAGTTCGTCGAAGGGACGCGCGCCTACACTGGCCAAACTGCCTATACGCGCCAGGAGACGATGGCGCATTTCCGCGATGCGGCGAGCGCTGCGACCAAGCCGTTTATCTATCTGAGCGCCGGCGTCACCGATGAGATCTTCCGCGAAACGCTGGAGATTGCCGCCGAGGCCGGCACGCCTTTCTCGGGTGTGCTTTGCGGCCGCGCGACCTGGCAAGACGCAATTCCGATTTATGCGCGGGAAGGTGTTGGCGCGCTGGAGGCATGGCTGGAAGACCGTGGCGTCAAGAATGTCGAAGCGCTCAATCAGGTGCTGGCCAAAGGCGCCAAGCCCTGGTGGACGGTCTATGGCGGCAAGGATAATATCGAGGTTATGGGCTGATCTTGAGGATAGAAGATAGAAGATAGCGACGTCTTGCAATGATCGCTATCCTCTATCCTCTATCTTCAATTATCGGTTCTCGGTTCTCGGCCTACCCATCGGTACCGGTGTGTTGAGGTTGCTCAACCGACGACGGCGACTGGAAGCGGTAGCCGATCCCGCGCACTGTATGAATCATCACGGGATTTGCCGGGTCCTGCTCCAGCTTCTCGCGCAGCCAGCGAATATGCACATCGATCGTACGATTCGATCCTGGAAACTCGCTGCCCCACACCCGCTCCAGCAGCAGGTCGCGCGAAAGCGCCACGCCCGCGTTGTGCATAAGGCATGCCAGCAGATCAAACTCCTTATAGGAAAGCCCGATCTCTTGGTCACTCAGGTAAACCTGCCGGCTCACATGATCGAGCCGCAGTTCGCCGGCCTGTAGTACCTCAGGGTTAGGAACCTGCCGTTGCCGCTCATTCCAGCGTAGGATCGCCCGTATGCGTGCAAGCAGCTCAGCCATACTGAATGGCTTCGTGACGTAGTCGATCGCGCCGAGCTCGAGGCCGGCGATACGATGCGCTTCATCCTGGAGTGCCGTGAGCATGATGATCGGCACTACGCGCTCGCGCGTAATCGTCCGGCAGATCGAAAAGCCGTCCAGCCCTGGCAGCATCACGTCAAGGATGATCAAGCTCGGCTGAAGCTCGCGCGCTTTTTCTAGGCCGGCAATTCCGTCGGCCGCTAGCTCAACGGTGAAGCCCGCACGTTCTAGGTTATAGCTCAGCGTTTCGCTGAGAATTTGTTCATCTTCAATGACGAGAATCGTTGTCATATTGATCGAGTTGTTAGATTAGCATATGCTGAACTGTAGCCGATTGACATTAAGCATATATTATGTGCTAGTTAAAATCGCTGGCTCGGTTCTTGGCAGTTGCGAACTTGAGCGACACAAATTAGCAACTGTCCTGTTTACAATCTGTCATATGCATTATCTTGACTAGGCAAAACGCTGGCGAGTATAATGACTTTCAACATCACTACTACATTCCTGCAACGTGCGATTGTTTCAGCGGCGATAGTACCTTCGATGAATACTCTGCCGCTCTTGAAGTCGATTAAGGATGGGCAATGAATCAAGATACTAGCCGCATGACCAAAGCCGTTCGTGGGAATGCTAACCCGCTTGATGATGTCGAGCAAAAGCTCCGCCATACGATCTTTGGCCAAGATCGGGCGATTGAAGCGTTGATTCGCTTGCTGAATCGCGCGCGCTTTGGCTTTTCGGCCGGTAATCCACGGCGTCCGCGCGCGACATTGCTCTTTCTTGGGCCTACCGGCGTTGGCAAAACCGCGACCGCGCGGCGCATGGCCCAGTTATTGCGGCCCGATGGCGAAGCATTTCTGAAGGTCGATTGCTCGCTCTTCAGCCAGGGCCACGAGGTCTCGGCATTGGTTGGCGCGCCGCCGTCGTATGTTGGCCGCGATCAGAAGCCGCTGCTCAATCCCGACATTATCGAGCAGGATAACAGCGTGGTCTTGTTCGACGAGATCGAGAAAGGCCAGCCGGAGCTGTGGAATCTGCTGCTTCAAATCATGGAGGATGGTGAGATCTTGTTGCTGAACGGTGGTCGGCGCGTCTCATTCCAGAGCAGCATTGTGGTTTTGACCACCAATGTCGGCGCGAAAGAGATGGTCGATTACCTGGATCGCCGCACAATCGGTTTCCGCACCGCGCAAAAAGATGTCGAGGCCACTGGCCAGCAGATCTATCAGATTGGCTTTGAAGCCTTGCAGCGGGTGTTCCAGCCGGAGTGGATCAATCGACTCGACGAGATTATCGCCTTCCGACCGCTCTCCAGCGATATTCTGCGCGACGTGCTCGAGCGTATGTTGAGCGAGGCCAACGAGCAGTACTTGCGCCACGGTCTGAGCGTCGAGCTGACCGACGAAGCAAAAGAGTATGTTCTCCATAAAGGCTTCGAGCCGCGTTTTGGCGCCCGCCCGCTGCGCCAGCAGTTGTTGAAACTGGTCGAGGCGCCGCTGGCCGATCTGCTTGCGTCGGGCGGTATTCCCGAGGGCAGCCGCGTGTTGGTATCGGCCTCGGGGGTCGATAAATATGGTCAGGCGTTGGAGTTCTTGTTCGAGTCGGCGCCTGAGCTCATTCAGCAGGCCCAGGAGCTGCGCGCGGCTGAAGTCGGGCGCTCATCCAGCGACGCGCCGCAGCAGCCGAGCGTAGGTCTTTCCTCGGATCGTGGCAGTACCATGGAACACTCGGCCGGTCCTGTCGCCGCTCGCGGCCCGCGTGTCACTCCGCGCCGCGGCTTCGATGGTGGCCGTAACAGTAATGATCAAAGTTAGTTAGGCTTACACAGTGAGGAGCTATGCAGGGCTTCGCCCTGCATAGCTCCTCACTGTGTAAGCCTGATCTTAATTGTGGCGACGTAGTGATACAGCTTGCCTACGACCCAGCGCCCGCGCTAAAAGCGCACTAGGCCGTTCTGGCTTTTTGTTCTCTCGAATGGGTTGCCAATCCTTCATCGATCTCTCCGCGCGAGGGAATCATGCTGCTTCCCGGCCCTTCCACACTGATTGCCGCGACATAGGCGGCATAGCGCGCGGCCTCGAGAGGATCTGCGGTTTCGTGCAGACGTGCAAAGAGTGTGGCTGCAAAAACGTCGCCAGCGCCGGTCGGGTCGCGCTCGGCGGCCACGAAAGCCGGGATATCGTGCGGTTCGCCGCGAATGAAGAGTGTCGCTCCATTCGCGCCGCGTGTGAGTGCCACCAACGGGCAGTGGCGCGCATAGCTAGCGACCAGTTGCTCGTCGCCGCGCACATCTTCGATGCTCAACACCAACGCGTCGATGCGCTCTAACACGCGTGGCGCCGGCTGCCAGGGTTGATAGATGATCGGGCTGGGCAGCGGCTCCTTCCAGATCCGCATCCAGCCTTGCGGTGTAACGCCAAGTAGTGCGTCGGGAAATGCGAACACCAGCTCTTCAGGCGTCTCGCCAAGAATTGGCCCGAGATGTACCACTGGCGCCGATCGCCACTCGGCCGGGATGACATCGACCGTGATCGGTAGTGAGGCGGTATGCAGAATCTGCTGGCGCCCATACGCTGTGTAAATATTCTCGAAAGTGGGTGGCGTCGGCGATCGGTGGAATACGATCTGGATGGCGGCGGGCCAATTGGCAGGAAGTTCGGCTCGGGCTGATACCACGCCGACGTTACGACCAAGGTGCTGTGCGGTCAGCGCCGCATATAAAGACGTGCCGCCAGGGATGGTCGTCCCGTCTGGCAGCACATCGCGCGTGAAATGGCCGAGCAGTAAGTAGTCTGGTTTCATGTAGCTCTCAGTTCTAGGTGCTGAGTGTTGAGCGAGTGAGTCACTCAGCACTCAACACTCAGCACTCAGAACTTCATGATTTCGCCGGGTAGATCACAACTTTACGGTTCTCTCCTTCGCCGCTACTTTCGGTGTAGACTGTCGGGTCGGAACGCAACGCTAGATGCACAATACGACGTTCGTAGGCGCCCATAGGTTCCAGCGTGAGCGGGCGGCCGCTTTGGCGAACACGCTCGGCCATTCGGCGCGCCAAGCCTTCGAGCGATTCCTGCCGCCGCTGCCGATAGTTGCCAACGTCGACAACAATCTGCGGCCATTTCTGCACCTTGCGGCTTACCAGCAGATTGACCATGAACTGCAGCGAGCGGAGCGTTTCGCCGCGCCGGCCGATCAGCAAGCCCATCGCCTCTTCATCAGCGCCTTCGACATGCAGCGTGATCGTGTCTTCCGGCTCACCGCGCTGGCCAGGAACGGTCGAGCGGACGGCGGTGATATATGCTTGAATGTCCATTCGCTCGAGCAGATCCTCTAGAATTCGGCGTGCGATCTGATCAACGCTCCCCGTGGCTGGAACTTCATCCGCTTGTGCGGGGGCGGCTTCTTCTTCATCGTCGACCGCAGTGACACGAACGAGCGCTTCTTCTTCGTCGTTCCCGGCTTCCAGCACCTCGATGGCGACCTCGTCGCGATCTTTGCCGAGCTGGGCCAGCGCTAACTGTATCGCCTCAGCGACCGTGCGCGCGCTGATCTCAATGCTCTTCATATGTTCCTCATCGTCTGTCGTTCGCCGCAGGCGGCGTTATGAACGACGTGCTTTTCGGCGGCGCGGGTTTTCTTGGTTCAGCTGCCGTCGTACGTCGCTAATCGCCTGTTCGGTTGCACTCTCATTCGCAACCGGCTCGCCAGCGCTCGTCTGCTCGGTCAACGGTCGCAATACATCCCAGAAGCCGCGCTTTTCGGTCGATGGTTCTTCGACGGCGACGCTCGTGCTACCATTCGCGCCTGTCGCGACGGTGGCAGTCGGCGTCGAAGGCGGCAACAGTCCGCCGGTCGTCGGCAGGAAGGTCAAATAATTTGCCAGTGAACCCCATCCCGAGATGACATATTGCTGAATCATCGACAGGACGCTGCCGATGACCCAATACAGCACTGCGCCGCTGGGAAACGTAAAGCCAAGATAGCCGAACATCAGCGGCAACACCAACATCGATTGCGACATTGCCTTCTGCTGCGAGTCCTGCACGCGCGGCGTGGCCATCAGCTGCACGATTAATTGGAAGATGACCGAGAGTACACCCAGGATATACAGCGGGTCGGGCTGGCCAAGATCTTTTAGCCACAGAAATTGACCGGCGAGCTGCGATTGGCCGACACTCTGCGTAAGCAAATTACCGACATTCACGCCATTGGTCGCCAGCACATCGACCATCTTGCCTACCGCGTGGCCGCCTGGTGACGACTGGGTCAGATGCAGTACCGCTTGATACACTCCAATGAAGATTGGGAACTGGAATAACATCGGCAGACAGCCACCGGCGGGATTGATCTTATACTCCTTATAGAGCTTCATCGTCTCTTCGGTGACCTTTTGCTGATCCTTGCCGTACTTGCGCTGGATCTCCTTAATCTGCGGCTGGATCTCCTGCATCTTGCGGGTCGATTGCAGCGATTTCAGCGTCAGCGGGAGAATAATCAGGCGCGCGAGAACGGTGAAGAGAATAATTGCCAGCCCCGCGCTTCCAGGTAGACCGATGCTACTAAAGAACGTATAGAATGTAAGCAGCACATTCTCAAGAAACCCAACAAAGATTGCCCATATATTGCCCATAATTACTAACCCTTTGTTCTAGTCAATGGTTGCGCGCGGTTCACGCCAGATTCCCCCGTGGCGAAGCAGATATTCAACGGTCGCCTGTAGCTCGGTAAATTCCACCGTCGCCACTGCTGGCGAGCGAGCTACAAAAACGAGATCCCAACCGGGTGCGATTCGATCGAACGTGAGACGGACTGCTTCGCGTAGTCGCCGTCGAGCGCGATTCCGGTCGACAGCCTTGCCGACGCGCTTTCCAACCACGAAGCCGCAGCGTGTTCCGCGCCGTTTATTCCCGACAGCGTTGAGTGCAACAAGCGGGGTACTCCAGCTGCGTCCATCGCGTCGCGCTCGTTGGAATTGGTCGGGCTTGCGGAGGCGATCGGCGCGCTTCATCGTAACCAGGAACCAAGAACAGAGAACAGAGAACAAAAGTGCGCCAGGTCAGGTTTTGTTCTTTGTTCTTTGTTCCTTGCTCTTTCCATGTTAGCGATGCCCGCGACGAATTTCACGGCGCTCATTGCTGACGGTCAAACGCCAGCGGCCTTGTAGACGGCGGCGCTTCAATACTGCACGCCCATCCTTGGTTTCCATTCGTTCGAGGAAACCATGTTTACGACGACGAGGAATGCGTTTTGGTTGCCAGGTTCGCTTCGGCATGAGTTTATATACCTCTCGCCTGCACGGCGTGCTTGCCACACAGGAATAAATCATGATCACGTCGTGTGCCTTGGCTGAGGCGCAGCGATGGATTGGCGCAATTATACAAAGGAACGGAGCTGCCTGTCAAATACTGTGCGGCGTCACAGAGACATATGCGGCATCTTCGACCTTATGCGCTGTTGAGCCGGGACTGCGCGAACACAAGCCGTATTCGCACGGTCCCGGCTCGCACCTAGCCGGTTAAGCTTTTATTCGTCGTCGCTCAGTTGCTGCAGCGTCCGGCGAATAGCATCGCGCTGACGGCGCGAATAGCGATCGGACGACTCGCTATCTTCGTCGTCGTCCTGGCGGCGCTTGCGATCGCGCTTATTGCCGCTACCGAATTTCGAGAGTAGATCCTCGATTGTTGCGTCGCCGTTAAAGGCTTCTTCCGGTTCTTCAGTTGAGGTATACACCTCCGGGGCGCGCGGCGATTCGTCACGCTCACGGCGTGGGCCGCGCTCTTCGCGGCGGCCGCGGTCCTCGCGGCGTGGGCCGCGCTCTTCGCGCGGCTCGCTCGGTGGCGGTGTCTCGCGGGGCCGATCCTCCAAGCGTAAGCTCAGGCTAATGCGCTTGCTGCCCGGATCAATCTCAAGCACGCGCACGGTCACCTTGTCGCCAACCTTCACTGCGTCCTCGACCTTGGCCACTCGCCCGTCGGCCAGCTCGGAGATATGCACTAAGCCATCGCGGCCCACGCCGATGTCGACGAATGCGCCGAATGGCGCCATACCACTGACGGTGCCTTCCAGAATCTGGCCCTTCTCTAGTTGTTGCAGCCGCTGGCCGCGCTGGGCGCGCCGTAGGCTCAGGCTGATGCGCGTGCCCTCGGCGTCGACTTCCAAAATCTTGAAGGTGTAGGTTTGCCCAACCTGGACAGCATCCTCGGCCTTGTCGATCCGGCCTTCGGCAAGCTCGGAGACATGGACTAGGCCATCCTTGCCCACGCCAATGTCCACAAACACGCCGAATGGCGCGATGCCAGTGACCGTCCCTTCGACATTGTCGCCAACACGTAGGGCTGCCAATGCCTCACGATTCAGCTCGGGCTTTTTGCCGCGCCCGCGCTCGCGCGGCTGGTTGGCGCGCTCCTTCGCGCGCATCGTCAGGCTGATACGCCGCCCATCCGGCTCGACGCTCTTGACCCGCACCTTGACGGTATCGCCGATCTGCACAATGTCGCTCGGCGAGTCGATCCGCGAATCGCTCATCTCGGAAATGTGGACCAGACCGTCGCGCCCGACGCCGATATCGACAAAAATGCCGTACAAAGCAATCGACGTGACGCGGCCTTCAAGCTCCATGCCTGGTTCTAAGTCCTTGACGCGGCGTGGTTTGCCGCTCTCGTCCTCGGCGACCGGGGTGTAGCTCGCGCCTTCGACCTCCGCTGGCGCTTCCGTGCTTTGCCCCGCAGTGGCGAGCTCAGCCGGAGCTGATGCCTCGGCCGATGCGTTGGCTTGCGCTGCGGGTGCGTTTGCGCTCTGCTCGGCCGCGACTTGCGCAACGGGAGCCGCCACCTCAGCCTCGGCTTGCGCTGCGAGTGCGTCTGCGCTCTGCTCGGCCGCGACTTCCGCAACGGGAGCCGCCACCTCAGCCTCGGCTTGTGCGTCGGCCTCAGCCACTGGCGCTTCCGCGCTTTGTTCAGCCGCGGCGAGCTCAGCCGGAGCTGATGCCTCAGCCTGGGCTAGCGCTTCCGCGCTTTGCTCGGCAGCGGCGAGCTCAGCCTCGGCTGGTGCCTCAGCCTGGGCTAGCGCTTCCGCGCTCTGCTCGGCAGCGGCGAGCTCAGCCTCGGCTGGTGCCTCAGCCTGGGCTAGCGCTTCCGCGCTCTGCTCGGCAGCGGCGAGCTCAGCCTCGGCTGGTGCCTCAGCCTCGGCTTGGGCTACTGGCGCCTCCATGCCTTGCTCCACCGTGGCTTCCGCAGCGGCAGTTGGCGCCTCAGCACTCTGCTCCGCCGTGGCGGACGCATCTTCCGCCTGTGTCGCCTGGGCGGCTGGCGCAGCATCGGGCTGCGCTACCGATTCTGGCTGTTCAGCCACAGCCGGCTGCTGCTTCGACTCATCTGTGTCCGCCACAGCTGTGGCGGCGCTCACCAGATCGTCAAGCAATTCGTTCCGCTCCTCGTCGGGGCGCTCCTGATCGGTCATGACCAACGATCCTCCTGATAGGTGTTCCAATGGTATCTAGAAAATGTATTTTCGCTCAATTGAAGCGTTCGTTCAGTCTGGTTGTGCCCGCCTGCCGCAACGCTTCATTTGTCACGTGGTTAACTCCGAGCGAACCAGAGTGGCCAGCCCGCCCTCTTGGATATCTTCAAGCCGGTGGTAATGGCCTTTCAGATGCTCGGCGAGCTGCCGCGCCAGCCCACGCTCGAAGATTGGATGCTCGGTGTCGATAACCACCGAGCGAATTGATTGGGTTGCTACAAAATCGGCCAATGCATAACACTCGGCCTGTGGCGGCAGATCGCCCATTGCCACATTTGCCTGCCCATCGGTGAGCAATACCATGAGCGGAATAACTTCGGGGTCGCGCTTACGCGCGCGATCCAGCACCTCGTACCCCAGCAGCAATCCGCGCGAGAGTGGCGTCTTCCCACCGGTTGGCATGGTCTGTAAATGTTTCTGCGCCAGCTCAATACTATTTGTCAGCGGCAGGAGCAGTGTCGCATAATCGCGTTGGAACGATACGAGCCCAACCTGATCGCGCCGTTGATACGCATCGCGCAAGAGCGAGAGTACCGCCGCTTTGGTTGCCCGCATGCGCTCTTCGGCGGCCATGCTCCAGCTGGCATCGACAACGAAGCAGACTGCATTGCGCGTCTTGCGCACCCGCACTTTTTGGCGCAAGTCGGCTCGCCGCAAGATCACTCGCCTTGATGCCGGCGTTGTCTTATTTGGTATTTCCGCGCGTCGCTCACGTTGGTAGATCGCCGCCTCGCGTAGTGTCGCATCCAGCGCCAGATCGGTCACGCGCTTGGCCGGGCGGCTAGAAACGTATCGGCCGCTGTTGCGCGATACTTTGGTGCGGCTACGCTTACCGGCGGCCCGCCGCGCCATCCGGTCGCGCTGCCCTTCTAGCCGGCGCGGCTTGAAGGCTGTATTGGCCTTCACCGTCGTTTCGCCGCCGCCTTGATGCTTGCTGGCCTGATCGCCATCGGCCATCTGTGCCGATGCACTTGGCGATGTGCCTTCTTGACCCTCGGCGTCGCGTCCGCTACCGGCCTGCTCCTCAGTTATAGATGCTTTTTTTTTACACCTTCAACCGAAGGCGTGTTCTCGGTCGCCTCTTCGCCAGTCGCTCGGTCGAGGATGGCATTCATGCGCCCCTCGTCGAGTTTCACTTCGGTAAACGGCTGGCGGCGCATGCGATGCGGCAACGCCAGTTCGGCGGCGATCCGGATATCGTCAATGGTGAGATTCGCGCGGCTGGACCAAGCGGCATGGGTGCGCGCCGTCTCAAGGATGGCGAGATCGGCCCGGTGGCCGTCGACGCCAAGCTCTAACGCTAGCGCCGCAACCGCAGCCATATCGTTGCGCGCGATCTGAACCGCTGGCAATAATGCGCGTGCGGCGATGATCCGGTCGGCGAGTTTCTGCTCTTCGGGCTGCCATTGAGCGGCAAACGTATCTGGGTCGGCGTCATAGGCCATTCGGCGCTCGATCACCGCCACGCGCCCAGCCACATCGTTGATACCGCCAATCTCGACGACCAATCCAAAGCGATCGAGCAGTTGCGGGCGCAGCTCACCCTCCTCGGGGTTCATCGTTCCAACCAGGATAAAGCGGGCCGGATGTGAGATGCTGATGCCTTCGCGTTCGACGGTATTCACACCCATCGCGGCCGCATCAAGCAGCAAATCGACGAGATGGTCGTCGAGCAAGTTGACCTCGTCGACATAGAGCAGACCGCGGTTGGCCTGCGCCAGCAAGCCTGGCTCGAAGCGCCGCTGGCCTTCCGTCAGGGCATGTTCGAGATCGAGCGAGCCAACCACGCGATCCTCGGAAGCCGCCACCGGTAGCTCAATCAGCGGCGTCGGGCGAGTGACAATCGGCAACTCTTCGCCGGCATCGAAACGCGCACGGCACTGATCAGACATTAGCGCCGGATTGCTCGGCGAACTGTTATACGGATCATCCGCCACAACCTCGATCGGCGGCAATAGGCGCGCCAGCCCACGCACCGCCGTCGATTTGGCTGTGCCTTTTTCGCCACGAATCAGCACGCCCCCAACACGTGGGTTGATTGCGTTTAGGATCAGTGCACGCTTTAGCCGCTCTTGGCCGACCAACGCGCTAAATGGATAGATTGGTCGTTCCCTAGCCATATATTTGTACACAGCGCAAACCCTCTAGCTTCGTAATGAGGCTAGAGGTTGCTGTAACGATGTCGTTCACTATTAGGGAAATATGCGTGGAAAGCGACACCGACACGAACACCTACGTAACCGTCAACGTATAAATAACATGGATCGTCGTTGAACGGCATTATTTTCGCATAAAGAGCGTTAAAAGTCAAATCAGCAAGCGATTGGCTTGCTGATTTGATGCCAATAATATGGGCAGCGGGCTAACGGATCAACAATGGCAGCCAGACTGAGGTAATTGGCGCGGCGGCGATAGGTGGCGAAATATTGCCGGCCTCATCGCGCAGTCGAATCGTGATCGTATTTGCTTGTAGGGTGAGCGGCATCGTTGGCTGAAATGCCTGCCAGCCGCCGGTTTCTCCGTTATCAATGCTGATCTGCATCGCGCTGACTGAAGTTGTGCTGTCGCTGGCCAGAATCTCTAGCCAGGTCGTTGGTATGAGGTGCAGAAGCGCGCGCCCAGTCGGCGGCAATCGATCGACCAGGATGGTCCGAGCGAACGCTGGCGACTCAGTCCCATTCTGGTCGCGGAAGCGAATATACAGCGTTCGCTGTCCGTCGGTGCTGCCAAATTGCCACGGCATGCTCGATTGTGCCGGCCTCCAGGCAGCGCCGCTGAACAACGGATTTTCGCTGATCTGCGTCGTTGTTCCGGTTGGCGCGGCGAGATTGATATTGATTGTAGTGGTGTTACTGATCTTGGGAACGCTCAGTTGATAGTGTGGATCGGCTCCGACGCCACTAATATTTAGATTATATTTAGTGATCGCAGAGCTGGTACCAATGCTGTTGAATGTGCGTAGCTCAACGGTGTGAGCGCCATCGTAGAGCGGCAGCGTTGTATTGACGGCCTCGCCTGCGCTGTCATAGGCGCCGTCTTGTGGTGGAATCAGCGCCCACTCACCGCCGTCGGCTCGATACTCGATCCGTGTAATCGTGTTAATTGTCATCGATTCGCCGGTAGGCGATGGGAAAGGTTGATCAACCGCCTGCCCGGTGATCACCGGTCGCCCGCCGCCTGGCTGATTCATTTGAAGCTGGAGCATCGGCGCGGTGTCAAGCGGGTCGGGGATGTTGTTATTGTTGCCGTCGCGATAGCCGATCTGGCCGAGCGCCGAGGTATCTACCTGATTAGCGGAATACGCCTCGATCGGTTCGAGCATAATACAAATAAAACGAGAGCCGCAGTTGTTCGCCTGGCTGTTAGTCGTTGGTACAGCTAGGTAGCCACTCTCCTGCGTACAGGGTGTATTCGCCGAGGCATACTGGTCAAGTGCGCCGAAGATGTGCCCAAACTCGTGAGCGACGACAGGCGCGAGCTTGCCGGTACCGTATGGCCCAGCGTCGGATGTGATAACCATAAATGGGCCGTTGATATATGCATAAGCAAAGTGGCCGTCGGCGAAGCGCCCATCGCTTTTACCCGTGCTGTTGGCTACAAAAATAGTTGTGGCCCAGTCGGCATGGCGATCATGGCGGAGCTTATCAGCGGCGGAATATGCCTGATCGAAGTAGTTCGTCGCGGCGATACCCATCCGGCCGAAGATGTCGCCGATCCACTGGCCTTCGGTAGTAAGCCCATGGGTAATCGGCTCGTATCCCGTGGGCACCACCTGACTCGTCAGGTCGAAGCTCAGCCGGGCGTTTGGGAGCCGGTCGCCCCACCAGTGGAGTGCCGTATTGACTTGATTGGTGATTTCCGTGACTTGGGCGCTGGTCCAGTTTGTGGTTGAAGGCTCCAGGTTACCATTGCTTTCGGCGAAGAGCAGCTGTACAGCCACGCGGCCAGCCAAAAATGCGCTAGGCTGATAGCGCGAAGGACTGGTGGTGCTGGTGGCGGCCAGGGTTTGCGGTCGTTGTGGCGCCTGGAGTGCATCGCCGGCGAGTGGATTTTCACTGTCGCTGGCCAACGAGCGTACCGGATATTGGAGGGCGGACAGAAGGACAAGCACCACCAAAGCGGTGGCAAAGCGAATGGTTTTCATATGTGCTCGCAATACGCCAGAGGGCGAAGTGTTGTTGTGCGTCGCTGGCGGACAGGACGGTAATGAGCGTCGCTGTCTTATACGAGAATCATACGCCGGACCAAGCGCTGAGGATAGAGGTCGTTAGTCCTGGCCTCTATTAGCTTATAGAACCCGGATAACTATGGTAAATGTAGGGTTAACGTACTATCGTTCAAGAGATGATCGTAATTGAGAGTGGCGTAAGCGTTCCATCACGCCATAGGCCCTCAATCTGGATCTGGCCAAAATGTACCGCACCGCTAGGCGCGCTTTTCAGGCGCGCGAGCACGGCCTGGTCGTTGATCGGGGCGCGCAGCTTTATTTGGCGGGCCTTCGGTTCAGGGATGCCACCTGGGCCCAGCTTATCGACTAGCAGCGCCGAGGTTTCGCGGATGAGCAGCCCACCAACCATCCGGACGAGCTGGCTCTGGTATGCGACCGGGCTATTAAGGAGATCGGCAATCGTCGTCTCCTGCGCGGCGAGCGGCTGGAGTATTGGATCGGTGAGACGGTAGCGATATTGACCGCTCGGCCCATAGCCGCCTGGTTCGCTCAGGTGCGCCCGCGCTACAACTGAGGCATATTCCACGTTGCCGGCGGCGCGGAGTAATCCCTGGAGCTTCGCCGGCACATCCGCGCCGAGCCAAAGTGGCGTAGTACCTGTATCAAGCGGCCGCGGCTTACCGGACGGGTCGAAAACGACTGCGTCAACCAGGATGGCTCCGGTCTGATCCGCTAAAACATAGCCAATCGTCGTGATCGACTGATTTTCCGCGGGCTGGCTCGTAGTGAGTAGATCAGGCATCAATACGAATAGTATTGGCGTGGCGGTTGGCGGTAGCTGCACCGGTGCATCGGCATCCTGGCAGGCGCTCAGGACCAAAACACAACCACTTATCAATAGTGTTATTGTGATTCTGCTTATCTTCTGACGTCGCCCTGTAGCTATGCCCAACTCTTTGTCTCCTTATAATACAGAAAGAACTTTTGATCAGCAATAAGCCGATGTCGTGACGGCAATAATACCATGGCTTAAGAAAGCCGTATTACCACAATAACCATATTATCTTGGGAGCGTTAGAAAGCGGCTTGATAGGTTTTGAAAGTAAATTTGAGGTTATTGGTTGGTCATCGATGCTATACTACGTTTGTTATTTAGTTCACGATCAGTTGCCTGACCGAATCGTTTGCAGAGATTTAAAGAGGTATATTTCCATGGGAATGCGCAACTCACGGCTTGGCGGGTTCTACCAACTCAACCCTTTCGAGCGGCTTCAGGCGGTGAGGTCGTTTGATGGGTTGAACGACGAAGACCTACGCCAGCTCCACGGTGGCAATGGCGCCCTGACCGTCGAGCGCGCTGATAAGATGATCGAGAATGTCGTAGGCACATTCAATCTGCCGCTTGGCATTGCAACCAACTTTCGGGTCAATGGGCGCGATGTTCTGATACCGATGGTGGTTGAGGAACCGTCGATTGTGGCTGGGGCTAGCTATGCCGCGAAGCTTGTTCGCGAGGGCGGTGGCTTCGATGCCAGCTCAACCGAGCCATTGATGATTGGGCAAGTTCAGCTGGTTAAGGTCCCCGACCCCGCACGCGCGCGTTACGATATTTTGTCGCGCAGCGAAGAGATTCTTGCGTTAGCCAACCGTCAGAGCAGTAGCTTGTTGGCACTTGGCGGTGGAGCAAAAGAGGTAGAGGCTCAGATCTTCGAGGCTAGCCCTATGGGCCCAATGCTGGTGGTGCATTTGATTATCGATTGCCGCGATGCCATGGGCGCCAATGCGATCAACACGATGGCCGAGGCGGTTGCGCCGCTGCTCGAGCAGATCAGCGGTGGGCGAGCCTATCTGCGGATCTTATCAAACCTCAGCGACCGCCGGCTTGCGCGCGCCCGGGCGATTGTGCCTGCCAAGGCGCTTGCGCGCGACGGCATAACCGGCGAGGAGGTGATCGAGGGCATCCTCTGGGCCTATTCGTTTGCCGCCGTCGATCCGTATCGCGCGACGACGCACAATAAAGGCATTCTAAACGGTATCGATCCTGTATTGATTGCAACCTGTAACGACTGGCGCGCGATCGAGGCCGGCGCGCATGCCTACGCGGCGCGTAGCGGCCGGTATACCTCACTCACAACGTGGGAGCGTGATGCGCAGGGCAATCTAGTCGGCACGATCGAGATGCCGCTGGCAGTCGGGATCGTTGGCGGCGCTACCAAGGTGCACCCAGCGGCCCAGGCGGCGCTAAAGCTGCTGAACGTACAACATGCGCATGAGCTAGCCGAAATTTGTGTCTGCGCTGGCTTGGCGTCGAATTTAGCGGCCATGCGCGCGCTGGCCACCGAAGGCATCCAACGCGGCCATATGGGGCTGCATGCCCGCCAGATTGCTATGGCTGTGGGGGCGCATGCTGGCGAGATCGATGAAATCGCATGCCGGATGGTCAAAGAAAATCTTATTAAGCCGGCGCGCGCCGAGGCGCTCCTAGCAGAGCTACGCGCTGTTTCGGCCCATATCTAATTCCAGGTGGCGATAGCAAAACTTCGCTAGCAGTGGGGCGAGCAACAGTACAGCTGCTCGCTCTGGCTTTGCTATGCTCGAAGTATGTAGGAGATCAAACTAATGATGCGTCCCAGTAAGCCGGTGGGCATTGTAGGCTATGGTGTTTACATCCCGCGCTACCGCATTGCCGCGCGGGAAATTGCGCGTATCTGGACCGACGGCAAGGGCAGCGTGCCGGTGGACGCCAAGAGCGTTCCTGGGCCGGATGAAGATACGATCACTATGGCGATTGAGGCGGCACGCAGCGCGCTGGCCCGCGCCGATGTGAGCGCCGCACAACTTTCGGCGGTGTGGGTTGGCAGCGAAAGCCATCCTTACGCAGTCAAACCGTCTGGCACGATTGTGGCTGAGGCGCTTGGAGCCACTCCTTGGGTCAGCGCGGCCGACTGGGAGTTCGCCTGCAAGGCTGGGTCGGAGGCGCTGACGGCTGGCATGGGCATGGTCGGGAGCGGCATGGCCGAATATGTGCTGGCGATTGGGGCGGACACGGCGCAGGGCCGCCCAGGCGATGCGCTCGAATATACTGCGTCGGCCGGTGCGGCGGCGCTGCTGGTTGGCCCGGCCGAGCAATCGATGGCGACGATCGAGGCGACCTGCTCGTATGTGACCGATACACCGGACTTCTTCCGCCGGGCCGATCGATCCTACCCGGTGCATGGCAATCGTTTCACCGGCGAGCCGGCCTATTTCGGCCAGATTCGCAACGCCTCGTCGCACCTCATGGAGCAATTAGGAACAAAACCTGCCGATTATACCTATGCGGTGTTCCACCAGCCGAACGCGCGCTTTCCACTGGCAATCGGTAAACAGCTTGGCTTCACGCCCCAGCAGTTGGAGCCGGGAATGCTTTCGCCGAAAATCGGTAATACATACTCGGCGGCGGCATTGCTGGGTCTGAGCGTGATTCTCGACGTGGCCAAACCTGGCGATACAATCTTTATGGCTTCATACGGTTCCGGTTCCGGTTCGGATGCCTACGCGTTCGTCGTAACGGATGCGATCAACGAGCGCCGCGAACGCGCTCCGCTTACGGCGGCATATCTGGTGCGCGAGACGTTCGTTGATTATGCGGTGTATGCAAAATGGCGCGGCAAACTCGTGATGGGGTGACAAGATGACAAGGTGATTGGCTTCATCTTGTCACCTTGTCACCCGATCACCTTGTCAGGATTGACTGAGGAGCGACAATGCGACAGGTTTATATTGTGGGCACCGGACAGACCGCGGTGGCCGAGCACTGGGATCGTACGGCGGCGGCGCTTGCGGCCGAGGCGCTGAGCGGCGCGCTGGGCGCGCTTGCGCCGGAGCGTGTGGGGGCGCTGTATGTCGCGAATGCGCTCGGCGGCACGCTCCAGGTGCAAAGCCAGCTTGGCCCAGCGATTGCGGCGGCTGGGCTGCGCGGTGTAGAAGCGTTTGCAATCGACGCGGCTGGCGCCTCTGGCGGCGTGGCGCTACGCCAAGCCTATATGGCGATCGCCAGTGGCGCCTACGATCTCGTTGCCGTGGTTGGGGTCGAGAAAGTGACCGATGTGCTCGACGGCCGGCTTGAGGCCGGGCTGGCGCTGGCTGGCGATGCCGATTGGGAGGCGATTCATGGCACAACTGCTACGGCCCAGTGGGCGCTGCTGATGCGTCGCTACATGCATCAGTACGGCTATGATGCGCTTGATTTTGCGCCATTCCCGGTGAATGCGCATGCCAATGGCGTGGCGAACCCGCAAGCACTCTATCGCTTCCCAATCACGATTGATAAAGTGCGCTCTGCCGGTATGGTCGCCGATCCACTGGGTATGCTCGACTGTTCGACAGTGGCCGATGGCGCGGCAGTGGTGCTGCTGTCCAGCGCCGGTCTCGCGCGCGAGCTTGGCGGTCCTCTCGTGCGGGTCGCCGGCTCGGCGGTGGCGACTGATGCTGTAGCACTCCACAGTCGCCAGGACCCGCTCTGGCTCGAGGCGGCGGCGCGGTCGGCGGCAGCGGCGCTGCGCGGCGCTGGCGTGACACAACAGGGCATCCATGTCCTAGAGCTTACCGATCCGCACGGCATCACGGCAGTATTGGCGCTGGAGGCGTGCGGCTTTGCCGAGCGCGGCGCCGGTGTGCAACTGGCCCGCGAGGGCGGTATTACGCCTAGTGGCGCAACGCCGCTCGCAACCGGCGGCGGCAGCAAGGCGCGTGGCGATACGGTTGGCGCGAATGGTGTGTACCAAGTTGTCGAGTTAATGCGACAACTGCGGGGTTCGGCGGGTAAGGCACAGGTCGCCCATGCGCGTGTGGCGCTCGCGCAGTGCCTTGGCAGCATTGGCGCGACGGCGGCGACGCATATATTGATCGCTGAATGATAGATAGAAGATTAGGAGTCAGGAGCCAGGAGTCAGAATGGCTTTGCCAACATCGAGATTTACATCGAGCACACTGCGGTGTATCGCTTATTCTGACTCCTGCTTCCTGACTCCTAGGAGGATATATGGATCTTGCAAAACATTGGCGGCAGCAGGCGGCGCGTTACCGATTAGCGGGTCAGCGCCATCGTGCGACTGGCGAGATTCGGTTTCCGCCCGAACCGGTGGTTGGCGCGGAAGTGCAGGCTTGGGAGTCGCATGAGCTAAGCGGCGCCGGGACGATCTATTCATTTTCGGTAGTTCGGCAGCCGCCGGCAGGGTATGAAGATCAGACGCCGTATGTGCTGGCGCTGGTCAAACTGGCCGAAGGGCCGCTGATAACTGCGCAGCTAACTGACTGCGACGCCGAGCAGATAGCGATCGATCAGCCGGTCGAGATGGTGACGCGGCGCTTGCGCGACCTGGGGCCGGATGGGTTACTCATCTATGGATATAAGTTTCGGCCAGTGGTTGGGAAAAGGTAATCTCTTAGAGGCAAGCGAAAACAGCAGGGCGAGCACTTGCGGAATGCAAGCGCTCGCCCTGCTGCCGTATCAGGTGCAGAGGCTAAAACATCTGGCGCAGCACACCGACGACGCGACCTTCGATCCGAACATTGGCGGCATCGGTAAAGATCGGATCCATCGTCACATTGGCTGGCTGCAGACGGACGCGGTTGCCGTCCTTGTAGAACTTCTTCAGCGTTACCGAGTTCTCTTCCTTCAAGCGCGCGGCGACCATTTGGCCATTCTCGGCCGTCTCCTGGTAGCGCAGCAGAACAATATCGCCATCGGCGATCAACGCGTCGATCATCGAGTGGCCGCGCACGCGCAGCGCGTACACGTCTTTGAGCTTCTCGGCCGGCGCGATATCCGGTGGCACCTCGATCATCTCAGCCGATGCGCTCGAAGTGTCTTCTGGATCGGGCAACGGCTGCCCAGCGGTGATGACCCCAAGCAGCGGCACCTGTGTAAACTCGCGGGCATTGATGCGGACTGGGGTTGTCTGTGGGATGCGAATACCGCGTGAGACTTTGCCCTGGCGCTTGAGCAAGCCCTTGCCCTCGAGCGCCTTCAGGTTATAGGCGACGACCGAGGTCGAGGAGATGTTCAATTTCTCCTGGATCTGGCGAATGGCCGGGGGATAGCCTTCATCCTGCACGAAATCTTCGATATACGTTAAAATCTCTTTTTGTCGGTTCGATAAAATGTCTGGGGAGCGCATTGCAGTTGTCCTTTCGTTGACTGCGGCCGCTTGGAGCTTATCTCAGCCCAGACGACGAGAGGCCGCACACTTGGTCGAGTAGAACTTTTGTTGTCATTTTATACGAAAACACGTGTTCTTGTCAAGAGGATGTTTACAGTTTGTGGAAAACATTTCGTTGGGCGCTTGGGAGTAGCATGAGCTTGACAATAAGTGGCGCTGGTGCAACAATAATAATCGGCAGAGCTTGTGGACCAGCATCGTGAAATGAGAAATCGGAGTGCCGAGCGAGGAAAGCGTGAGCGCACCGCCTGATACACAGTTGGTGGGATTGATATCTACGCCACCAACTCTGCGAGCGAGTGCTGAGCAAGTTGCGGCTTCGCTGTGCGACAGCGTTGGAGCATGGGCTTGTTATCTGGCATTAGTCGAACAGACAGGGCGCACGCCGCGTTTGCTGGCGATGACCGGTCGCTCGGGGCATGTGCCGACATGGCGCTCACTTGATGGTGCGGCGCTGCTGCGGCGGGCGCTTAGTAAGCACGAGCCGGTGCCGACCCAAGTGGGCAATTGGCCGGCGTTGGCCTTGCCAATGATACATGCCGAGCATGCGATCGGTGCGGTGCTGCTGTTGTTTGAGCCAGGTGTGTCGATTGATATTGGCCGCGCCAAGGCATCGGCGCACCTTGCGGCGTCGGCGCTGGATTCGGCGCGGCAGGTGGCAGTGCTGCGGATGCATGCCGAGCAGATCGAAGAGCGGACGCGCCTGCGCGAGATCCAAGTCAGCCGTAACCTGATTCGCGGTGTGATCGATAGTGTGCCGATGGGGTTGACGCTGCTCGACAACGAAGGCGTGATTCTAGCGGCCAATCGAGCGCTTTCCGATCTCTTCGGGTTCGAGCCGGCCGCTCTTGTCGGCATGCACTATAGCGCATCGCTCGGCTCCTGGATAGATTCGCCGGCTGGCCGCACATTTGCGACAGGCGCGGCCGAGCGGGTGCGGCGTACAATGTTGCGCCCGGATGGCGCGCAAGTGTTGCAAGAGATCGCAAGCATTCCGTTAGTGGATGCAAACGGTCGGCCGCACCAGGTCGTCGAGGTGTGGGAAGATATCACTGAGCGTGTTGCTCTGCAGACTCAATTGGTGCGCGCCGAGAAGCTGGCCGCAATTGGCCAACTCGCCGCAAGTATCGCGCATGAGGTCGGCAACCCGCTGCAGGCAATTCAAGGCTTTTTGTCGCTGTTCTTAGAGCAGTGCCCGCCCGAGACGCCTAATCAGCGCTATCTCAAACTCGCGGAAGAAGAGATCGAGCGCATCGTCCAGGTATTGGCGCGCCTGCGCGACCTGTATCGCCCGCGGGCCGATGTCTTCACACTCGTCGATCTCAATGAGTTGGCGAATAGCGTGCTGCTGCTGACGGGCAAACAGCTTGAGCGCGGGCGCATTCGTGTGCTACGCGAGCTGGACGCAAACCTGCCGAAGACGCGTGGTGTCGCCGATCAGCTCAAGCAGGTGCTACTGAATCTCGTGCTGAATGCGGCTGAAGCGATGAGCACCGGTGGTTTACTGCATATTCAAACCTATACCGGCGATGATCGTAACCATGGCCGCAGCGTGATCATTACAATTACAGATACAGGCTATGGAATTCCGCCGGAACAGTTGCGGCACATTTTTGATGGCCTGCATACGACGAAAGAACGCGGCATGGGGCTAGGTTTGTACACGAGCAAGGCCGTTGTCGATCGGCATCTTGGGCGTATGAGCGTTCAAAGCCAAGTCGGTGAAGGAACGACATTCACTATTATACTGCCGATCGCCGATGAGGAGAAAAGCGTATGAGGCAACCGGCCACGATCCTGGTCGTCGACGACGAACGTTCGGTGCGGATGATGCTGGAAGCCGCGCTACGCGCCCAAGGCTACAAGATTGAGTTGGCATCGAGCGGTAGTATGGCGCGCGAGCTGATCGCCACGGAAGAATTTGATCTGGTATTGCTGGATTTACAACTTGGCGATACCGACGGTATCGAAATCTTACGCGAGGTGAAGCGGCTTTGGCCGGCGACCGAGGTCATTTTACTGACTGCGCATGGCTCGATCAATAGCGCGATTTCGGCCTTACGTCATGGCGCGTTCGATTACTTGCTCAAGCCGGCACAAGTGCAGGATATTCGCGAGCGAGTTGAGCGCGGGCTCGATCAGCGGCGGACGGCCCAGCAGCGCAGCCAGTTGCTGCAGCGCATCAGCGACAGCGCCCGCGCGCTTGGCATGATTGAAGGTGGTAATGCCGCCGCAGTACCAGCTCAACCATCGAACTCCGACCGAATCGAGGTTGGCCCGTTGTTGCTCGATCTGCGCCGGCATGCCGCCAGTTTAGGCGCACAGATTCTCTCGCTTACCCGCACTGAGTTTGCTCTGCTGACGGCACTGGCCCAGCAGCCCGACACCGCCTTGAGCTACAGCACGCTCTCTGAAGCGGTGTATGGCCGCGCCCAGCCCGAAGATGAAGCGCGCGCGCTCCTTCGCCCGCATATCGCACGCCTGCGCCATAAGTTGGAGTCAACTGGGATCGGCGGCGTGGCGCTGGTGAGCATCCGCAGCATGGGTTACATGCTCCAGACCGAATGACATGATGACAAGATGAAGGGGTGACAAGATGAGTGATGTTGAATATCATCGTGTCATCGTGTCATCTTGTCATCCCTTCACAACGAGGTGAAGATATGCACTCAGTGCTCCCCTTGCGCGATCTTCCTGCGCATGTCAGCGTTCGTGAAGTCGGGCCGCGCGATGGCCTGCAAAATGAGGATGTGATTCTTTCCACCGATCAGAAAGTGCAACTGATTAATGCGCTTTCGACGACTGGCCTGGAATATATTGAGGTAGGCGCGTTTGTGCGCCCGCAAAATGTGCCGCAGATGGCCGATACTGCCGAAGTCTTCGCACGGCTTGATCGCCAGCCGGGCCTAGTATATAGCGCAATTGCGCCGAACGCGGTCGGCGCGCAGCGCGCGGTAGCCGCTGGCGCCGACGCGATTCAGGTGTTTCTCAGCGCTTCTGAAAGCCATAATCAGAGCAATGTGAACATGAGCATCGCTCAATCGCTGGCGCAAGCGGCCGATATCGCCACAATTGTCCGCAACGCGGGGCGACTGTTTGATGCGGTGCTCTCGGTGGCATTCGGCTGCCCGTTCGAGGGCGACGTGCCGGTCGATCGCGTGCTCGACCTGTGCGCGCGGCTGCTCGACTTGGGCGCGGCCCAGATTACGCTTGGCGATACGACCGGCATGGCGCATCCACGCCTGGTTCAGGCCGTCGCGGGCGCCTTCCACCAGCGTTTTCCGCGCGCGGTGCTGCGCCTGCACCCGCACAGCGCGCGCGGCGCCGGCCTGGCAAATGTGCTGGCAGCATTGGAGGTGGGCGTCGATCGCTTCGACGCCAGCGCCGGCGGGATCGGCGGCTGCCCGTTTGCGCCAGGGGCGCCTGGTAATATTTGCAGCGAGGATCTTATTCACATGCTGCATGAGATGGGCATTGCGACCGGCATCGATCTCCCCGCGCTGCTGCAATGCGCGCGCCTGCTCGAGCGGCTGCTCGATCATGAAGTGCCGGGCCAGACAATCAAGGCTGGTCTATGCAAACACCTGCCGCCGGATGGCGGGCCGCGGCTTGCAGATCCGATCTCGCGCATGGTAAATAGTACCTAGTGCAATTGCCAATTGCAAATTGCAGATTGCAGATTAAGTTCTACGCTTTCTGATGGGATCCTGCCTGTGCAGAAGGCCGAATAGGTCGCTTGGAATTACACTAGTACACATCGGCAAAAGTTGCTATCTGGTTGATAGTCGCCAGTAGGCAGTAGGCAGTCGGCGGTACACTGCATCGTGCATCCTGCTTACTGGCGACGAGCCTGAAATGGATTTCTGCCGAGCCGTACTAGTACGACAACGAGACTCAGTCATAAAGGCCGAGGATAGAGGATAGAGAATAGAGCTATCTTGCGACAGCCGCTATCTTCTATCCTCTGTTATCTTCAGATGAGCGAACTGGCTTGAATACGACCTTCAAACTTGGCCGGCTGGCCGGGCTAGAGCTTAGCGCCCGGTCGTCGGCGCTCGCCGGATCGGTCCTTTTGTGGGTGATCTTTAGCGCGATCGGCATTGGACTGCTCAATGTATCTTTCGCCGTGGCGCTGGTAGCAAGTTTGATCGCCGTGGCACTACACTGGGTTTCAGAGATTTTGCATAACCTTGGCCACGCCTGGGCCGCGTGCCGGACCAGTTACCCGATGATTGGCGTGCAATTGTGGGGCGTTCTTAGCATGTCGGTCTACCCAGTTGACGAGCCACCGCTACCTGCTCGAGTTCACATCCAGCGGGCATTGGGCGGGCCGTTCGGCAGCCTGCTCGTCACGGTCGCTGCGGGGGCGCTCATGCTGGCGTTGCGCTCGGCCGGCGGTGTGGGCTGGTGGTTGGCGTTGTTTCTTTTTCTGGATAACCTGCTGGTCTTTACACTGGGCGCACTCCTTCCGCTTGGCTTCACCGACGGTTCGACGATACTCTATTGGTGGGGCCGCCGCTAAGATTTGACCACAAAGACATGAAGGGCACAAAAATGTGCTGCGACAAATAATCTCGGAGGAATGATGAAGGGATTCTCGGCTCGTTACGACGCCGCGCTGGTGCTTGCTGCCGTGGCGCATCGTAATCAACTGCGCAAGGGCTCGGATTTGCCGTATATCGTGCACCCGGTGCATGTGTCGGTGATTCTTATGCGCCACGGTTTCGGCGAAGACATAGCGATCGCCGGGCTGCTGCATGACGTTGTCGAAGATACCGACGTGCCGCTCGAGACGATGCGCGCCAAGTTTGGCCCGGAAATTGCGCGCCTGGTCGAAGCGGTGTCGGAGACCAAGACGGCCGACGGTGTGGAGCTGCCATGGGAACAGCGCAAAGCCGAAAAACTGGCGCATCTACAGGCCGGCGGGCTGGATGTGGCGGCGCTCAAGGCGGCCGATGCGATTCATAATGCGCGCTCGATTGTGGCTGATCTGCAGCATGTAGGATCGAGTGTTTGGGCACGTTTCAAGCGCGGGCCCGAGCAAACGGTCGCCTATTATCGCGCGATCTCAGCGGCTGTACGCGAGAAGCTCGGCGCGCATGCGATTGTGACCGAACTGGACGATGCGCTGAAGGCGTTGGAAGAAGCGGCCAAGCGTTTTGGCGAAGAGGAATAGCATTGGAGCGAAGGAATATATCGACCGGCACGCCCTGGGAGCCGATCGTTGGCTATTCACGAGCGGTCCGAATCGGCGCGCAGGTGTATGTCGCGGGCACCACTGCCACCGATGCGCAGGGCCAGGTCGTCGGGCGCGGCGATGCGTATGTGCAGACGATCCAGGCGCTCCGAAATATCGAGGCGGCCCTGCAGCGCGCCGGCGCGAGCCTGAAGAACGTGGTGCGGACGCGCATGTTCGTGACGAACATCGACGATTGGGAGGCGATCGGCCAGGCCCATGGCGAGTTCTTTCGCGATATTCGCCCGGCCGCTACAATGGTCGAGGTTCGGCGGCTGATCGACCCGGACATGCTGGTCGAGATCGAGGCGGACGCGCTTCTTGCTGAATCGTAAAACGTAATGCGTAATGCGTAATATGCCTTGACTGGTGGATACGCATTACGTTTTACGGATTACGCAAGAGAGTATTCAATGTCAATCATCCACTCCCACATCGATACCCACTCGGACGAGTTCAAACAGAATGCCGACGCGTATGAGCGGCTGATCGATGCGTTGCGCGCGGCGCTGGCCGATGTGAAAGAAGGCGGTAAGGCCGAGGCGCGCGCCAAGCACGAGGCGCGCGGCAAACTGTTCGTGCGCGAGCGGATCGAGCGACTGCTGGACCCCGACACGGCGTTTCTTGAACTCTCGCCGCTGGCGGCCTACGAGATCTACGACGACGACGTGCCGGCCGCCGGGATCGTCACCGGAATTGGCCACGTGGCGGGCCAGGAGGTGATCATAGTCGCCAACGACGCGACGGTGAAAGGCGGCACCTACTACCCGCTCACGGTGAAGAAGCATCTGCGCGCCCAGGAAATTGCCTGCGAAAATCGCCTGCCCTGTATCTACCTGGTCGACAGCGGCGGCGCGTTTTTGCCGCTCCAAGCTGAGGTATTCCCAGACCGCGAGCACTTCGGGCGGATCTTCTACAACCAGGCCCAGATGTCGGCGCTGGGCATCCCGCAGATCGCCGCAGTGATGGGCTCGTGCACGGCCGGTGGGGCCTACGTGCCGGCGATGAGCGATGAAGTCGTGATCGTGCAGGGCAACGGTACAATCTTCCTGGGCGGGCCGCCGCTGGTCAAGGCCGCGACCGGCGAGGATGTGACCGCCGAAGAACTTGGCGGAGCCGATGTACATACGCGCCTTTCGGGGGTGGCCGATCATTTTGCCGAGAACGACCTGCATGCGCTGGCGATCGTTCGCTCGATCGTCGCGAACCTTAACCGGCGCAAGCGCCTGCCATGGGATCTGGCCGAGCCGGAAGAGCCGCGCTACGATCCGCGCGAGATCTACGGCATCATTCCCGGCGATGCGCGCCAGAGCTACAATGTGCGCGAGGTGATCGCGCGGCTGGTCGACGGCAGCCGGCTGCACGAGTTTAAGGCGCGCTATGGCGAGACGCTGGTGTGCGGTTTCGCGGGGATTATGGGCATGCCGGTTGGTATCATTGCGAATAATGGCATTCTGTTTTCCGAGAGCGCACTCAAGGGCGCGCACTTTGTCGAGCTGTGCGCGGCGCGCGGCGTGCCGCTGGTGTTCTTGCAGAATATCACCGGTTTCATGGTCGGCAAGGAGTACGAGAACCGCGGCATCGCCAGGGATGGCGCGAAGATGGTCATGGCGGTAGCGAATGCGCAGGTGCCGAAGTTCACCGTGATCATTGGTGGATCATTTGGCGCGGGCAACTACGCCATGTGCGGCCGGGCCTACGGGCCGCGCCAGCTGTGGATGTGGCCGAACGCGCGCATTTCGGTGATGGGCGGCGCACAGGCGGCCAATGTGCTGCTGACCGTGCGGCTGGATGGGCTCAAGGCGCGTGGCAAAGACATGACCCATGTGGAGCGCCAGGCCTTCGCCGACCCAATTCTGGCGACGTACGAGCGCGAAGGCCATCCGTTCTACTCGACCGCGCGGCTGTGGGACGATGGCATTTTGGACCCGGCCGACACGCGTATGGTGCTGGCGCTGGGCCTTTCGGCGGCGGCCAACGCGCCCATGGCAGAGACGAAGTATGGCGTATTTCGGATGTAGCTGCTTGGGGGCGCTGAAAAGAACATGGTATACTTTTGCCGAGCCAGGAATTGAGTATCTTAGGCAGTAGGGAGTTGCCGTTATGAATCTCATCAAAGTCGACTCGAGCATGATTTACGCCGTCGGATACGATGAAGAAGCGCAGATCCTCGAAGTCGTATTCAAACGCACCGGCGTGTATCGCTATCGCAACGTGCCGAAGAATGTATATGAAGGGCTGTTGGCGTCCGACTCCAAGGGCAGCTATATGCGCGACATGATCATCGATATGTACCCGGCCGAGCAACTACGCTAGTTTAGATGCAAGCTCTCCAACGCATCGCCGTGGTGGGCACCAGCGGTGCGGGCAAGACTACCACCGCTCGCATGATCGCGGGACGGCTTGATCTGCCACATGTCGAACTGGACGCGCTGCACTGGGACGCGAACTGGACCATGGCGCCACTGCCGGTGTTTCGTGAACGGGTGGCGCGAGCGCTGGCCGGTGATGCCTGGGTGGCCGATGGGAACTATAGTAAGACACGCGACCTGATTTGGCCACGTGCCCAGCTGATCGTCTGGCTCGACTACAGGCTGCCGGTGATTTTCTGGCGGCTGTTCCGGCGTAGTCTGCGGCGGAGTCTGTCGCGCGAAGAACTATGGAACGGCAACCGCGAACGCTTGCGCGACCAGTTCTTTAGCCGCGACTCGCTGTTTCTTTGGGTGCTGCAGAGCTATCGGCGGCACCGCGCTGAGTATCCGGCTCTGCTTGGGCGGCCTGAGCACGCGCATCTCAAGCTGGTTCGGCTGCGATCGCCGGCGGCGATGCGGCTGTGGCTGGCATGCCACGCCCCAGCACATTAGCCGTTGACGAAATCGTACGGGCCATTGTATAGTGCGCACACCACCCGCGCTTGAACCGCGATCTGTCACTGAAGGAAGGCTGCCATGCACCCAATCCTATTCCGCATCGGCGGCGTGCCAATCTATGCCCACGGCTTTTTCCTGCTGCTGGGAATACTGGTTGGTTTGCTGATGCTGATAATCGAGGCGCAGCGGCGGCGCTGGCCAAAAGAAGAGTTGATCCCGATCGGATTGGCGGCGTTCGTTGGCGGAATGGTCGGCGCGCGGCTGTCGATTTTGTTCTTCATTGGCGCAGAGACTGCGCCAATCGTGTTGAATATGTATACGCTGTTCGACCCACGGATCGGCCCCGGCTCGATTCTTGGCGGCCTGGGCGGCGCGTATATCGCCGGCTATATCGCCAGCCGGGCGATTGGCAAAGCCGGCTGCACCTGCGACGCCTTTGCGCCGGCGATCGCGCTCGGCACGGCGGTTGGGCGAATCGGCGATTTCCTGGCCGCCGAGGATGGCCTAGGCAAGGCTACGGCGCTGCCCTGGGGCGTGCCTGCGCCCGGCGTCGATTACCTCGTACACCCGACGCCGCTGTACGACGCTGGATTCAATCTGATCTGGTTCGGCGTCCTGCTGTTGCTGCGCGACCATCCAGCCATGCAGAACGGCAACCTGCTCAAGTTGGGGCTGGCCGGCTACGCGGTATTCCGTTTTTGCGTCGAGTTTGTGCGCAACAACCCGGTGATCGCGCTGGGCCTGACCGGGCCGCAGATCTTTTGCCTGGCGCTGCTTGGGCTGCTGGTGCTCTACTACGGGCGGCGCCGGCAAGCCGCACAACAGACGAGCTCGGCGTAAACTGACACCGGTAAATAGCCCGCGGATGACCACGGATACGACGGATTCACGCGGATTCTTAATTTGATTTATCTCTATCTGCGTAAATCCGTTCAATCCACATGAATCCGTAGTCTATTCGAAAGAGGCCCCATGAAGCTCACGCGCAAGATCTACGCGACTCGCAATGAGAAAATTCTTGATTTTGTGATCGGCTTCGTTGGCTGGTGCTTGATCAATGGGTTGATGTACGCCTGCTCACTCACGTTTTTGACCTATGTTGGCGTACAGGAAGATTCGCTCTCAATCGCCCTGCTGGTAGTGCCGCTCATTGTCAATATTATCGCCTTGATCTTCTTGGGCATGACACGGCGTTGGATCGCCTTGGGTGCATTGGCCGCCTTTGCGCTGCTCTTGTTGGGCACACTGGTAATCGGTTTGCTGATCTATGCGATCTGCTTCAACACAAACGCCTTTCAGTAAGGTTGTAAATTGTAAATTGCATATTGCAAATTGAGCCTAATTTACAATATGCAATTTACAATTTGCAATGTGCAATCTACTATGACGCTATCCTCGAATAGAAAAGTTGATCGACCCGATATCTTTTGGGAGTTAACTCGCAGCATTTGCCCTGAATGCAAGCGCGTGATCGACGCGCAGATCCGCTTGCGCGACGGCAAGGTGTTTATGCGCAAGCGCTGCCCCGACCATGGCTGGTTCGAAGCGCTGGTGTTTGGCGACGCGCTGCTGTACACCGAGATTGCGCGCTACAACAAGCCCGGCACGCTGCCATTGGAGTTCGCCACCGAGGTGAAAGACGGCTGCCCGCACGATTGTGGCCTATGTCCCGAGCACCAGCAGCATGCCTGCCTAGGAATCATCGAGGTTAATGCTGCATGCAACCTCGACTGCCCGCTGTGCTTCGCCGGCTCGGGCACGCATCTGGCGCAGAGCGGCTTCGAGCTGAGCTATGCGCAGGTCGAATATATGCTCGACCGCTTTGTAGCCGCCGAAGGCAACCCCGAGGTGATCCAGTTCTCGGGCGGCGAGCCGACGCTCCATCCGCGGATTATCGAGTTCGTCGAGCTGGCGCAGGCCAAGGGCATCACCTATGTGATGATCAACACCAATGGCATCAAGATCGCGCGCGACGACAAGCTGCTGGCCGAACTGGCGCGGGTCAAGCCGCAGATCTACCTACAGTTCGACGGCTTCGAGCAGCAGACGAACGCCGCGCTGCGCGGCCGGCCCGACCTGCTGAAGGACAAGCTGCGGGCGCTCGACAGGCTGGCCGAGGTAGATGTGCGAGTCGTGCTGGTGGCGGCGATCGAGCGCGGCGTGAACGAGCACGAGATCGGGCGGATCGTCGAGTTTGGGATGCAGCATCCGGCAGTCTTCGGCATCAACTTCCAACCGGCTTTTCGCGCCCAACGCCACCTGCTTGCCGATCCGCTGACGCGCATCACCATTCCAGATGTGCTGTGCGGAATTGAGGAGCAGACCGGCGGACTGCTGCGCAAGCAGGACTTCGTACCAGTGCCATGCTGCATGCCCACGTGTAATTTCGTGACCTACGCGCTGCTCGATGGCGACGCAGTTACGCCGATAACCCGCCTGCTGGCGATCGACGAATATCTCGACTACATCAAGAACCGCACGCTGCCGGGATTGAGCGACGAACTGCTGCAGACACTGGAGCGGCTGTGGAGCTCATCTGCGATGGTTGGCTCGGATCGCGCGGCCGCCGATGTGGCGCGCGCGCTGAGCGGCCCTTCGACCACGCTCAGGACTGGCCTACCAGCATCCCCGCCGCGCAGCCGCACGACCGATCGCTGCAGTGCATGTCAGTCGCACTTGCCGCTGACCAACCATACTCCGCGCGACCTGGCTCGGCACGTGTTTATGATTAATACGCGCGATTTTATGGATCCCTGGACCTTTAACGTGAAGAATGTAATGAAGTGCTGCGTCGAGTTCCTGATCCCCGACGGGCGCATGATACCGTTCTGCGCATATAACTCGGTCGGGTATCGCGAGCAGGTGTCGGCAGAGTTGAACCGGGAGCGTCAGAATGGCGGAACGAGCGGAGGCGCGATGAAGAAAAGTTCGCTATAATCATCCTCGTCAATGATGCCGCTCAAGGAGGGGAGGATGGCATATTCCACGATCGCGCTCAGCCGCGCCGTTCCACTGGCCACCCTAACACTCAACCGCCCCGAATCGCACAACGCCTTCAACGCCGCGATGATCGTCGAACTGCGCCACGCCTTCGTCGCGTTGGCCGACGACGACGCGGTGCGGGTGGTGATCCTCACCGGCGCGGGTGCGTCGTTCTGTGCTGGCGCCGACATCAACTGGATGCGTGAGAGTATCGCCTGGACGATCGAGCAGAACGTTGCCGACGCCGAGACGCTGGCCGATCTGTTCGAGGCCGCCTGGAACCTGCCCAAGCCGTTGATCGGCCGGATCAACGGGGTGGCGCTGGGCGGCGGCGCTGGACTGGTGGCTTGCTGCGACCTAGCGGTTGCCAGCGAGACCGCAGGCTTTGGCTTCAGCGAGGTGAAACTTGGCCTCATCCCGGCGGTGATCGCGCAGTATGTCGTGCCGAAGATTGGCGTCAGCCATGCCCGACTGCTGTTTGTCAGCGGCGAGCGCTTCACCGCGGAGCGTGCCTTCGAGATTGGCCTGATCCACGCAATTACCGGCGCCGATGATCTTGACACCACTGTGCATAGCCTCGCCACACGCATGCTGTCGAACGCGCCACAGGCGGCCGGCGCGGCCAAGCGCCTGGTCGACGCGGTCTGGGCGCTCGAACGCGACGCCGCGCGCAGCTATGTCGTTCATGCGATTGCCGCCGCGCGCACGAGCGACGAGGGCCAAGAAGGACTGCGCGCCTTCCTAGAGAAACGTAAGCCTTTTTGGGTTGACCATTAGAAGGTTAGAATGTGGGAATGTGAGAACATGAGAACGTGGGAACGTGGGAACGCGCTATGTATTTTGATAAAATCCTGATTGCCAATCGAGGCGAAATCGCCGTTCGCTTGATCCACGCCTGCCGCGAGCTAGGCATCGCCACCGTAGCGGTCTACAGCGAGGCGGATCGCGTCTCGCTCCACGTACGCCTGGCCGATGAGGCTTACCCGATCGGCCCGGCTCCGGCGGCGCAGAGCTACCTATGTGCCGAGCGGATCATCGCGGCGGCGCAGCGCAGCGGCGCACAAGCCATCCACCCCGGCTATGGTTTTCTGTCCGAGCGCGCGCATTTTGCGCGGGCATGCGCGGAGGCTGGGCTTGTGTTCATTGGTCCTCCTCCTGCGGCGATCGAGCTGATGGGTTCGAAGATCGCCGCCAAGCGTCTGGCCGAGCAGTGCGGTGTGCCGACCGTGCCCGGCTATATGGGCGACGACCAGCACCTCGCACGGCTGCGCGCCGAGGCAGTGCGGGTCGGCTTTCCGCTGTTGATCAAGGCCAACGCAGGTGGTGGCGGCAAAGGTATGCGCATAGTGAGCGCGCCGGCCGAGCTCGACGCCGCGCTAGAGGGTGCGCAGCGCGAGGCGCGCGCCGCTTTTGGCGACGAAACGGTGTTCCTAGAGCGCCTGATCGAGCGACCCCGCCATGTCGAGATTCAGGTCTTGGCCGATGCATACGACAACTGCGTACATTTGTTCGAGCGCGAATGCTCGATCCAGCGGCGCCACCAGAAGATTGTCGAAGAGTCGCCTAGCCCGGCGCTCACACCCGATCTGCGCGCCGAGATGGGCGCGGCGGCGGTACGACTGGCTGAATCGGCCGGCTATCGCAACGCCGGTACGATCGAGTTTATGCTCGATGACGAAGGGCGCTATTATTTTCTGGAAATGAATACGCGCTTGCAAGTCGAGCATCCCGTCACTGAGGCGGTCACCGGCCTCGATCTAGCGCAGCTACAGATCGCGATCGCAGCAGGCGAAAGGCTGCCTTTTCAGCAAGCAGATCTCGTTCAGCGCGGCCATGCGATTGAAGCGCGCGTCTACGCCGAGGATCCGGTCACCTTCCTGCCCTCGGCCGGCCATGTAGCCTTGTTCGCGCCGCCGTCCGGCCCTGGCATCCGTAACGACATTGGCCTGGCGAGCGGCGACGAGGTGACTCTGAACTACGACCCCATGCTGGCCAAGCTGATTGTTGCGGCGCCCGACCGCACAGCCGCGATCGCGCGCCTGCGCCGAGCGCTGGAGGAGTATGTGGTGCTAGGCGTCACGACCAATCTGCCGCTGCTACGGGCGATCGCAGCCCACGCCGATTTTGCGGCCGGCGCGACGAGCACCGATTTCCTAGGCGTGGCCGGGCTGGCGAGCGCAAGCTTTGATATCTTGGATCTGCCGCCCGAAGTATTGATGGCCGCAGCTATCTGGGACAACCAATCCATCACCAAAGATCCCTGGCACAGCGGCTCGTGGCGTCTGATGGGCGACGGCGTGCGCCGGCGCTACGTGGTAGATGAAGCAGAATATAGTGTTGTTGTCACACGCGCGGCCGATCGCTGGCGGGTTGAATCGGCCGGTGCAACGCGCATCGCCGCAGTTGTGGCCCAGCAGGCCAACCAGATAACGCTGGAGTTTGGCGACCAGCGGATCGAACGTTTCAGCATCGCTTGTGATGGCGCCGAGCGGCTGATTGCCTGGCGCGGGGCAAACTTTCGGCTGGCGCCCGCCGCCGGGCTGAGCGTCGACGCACTTGGTGCTCGTGCGACCGGGCCGCATGGGCATGCCAGCCTCGTCGCGCCGATGCCCGGCACGGTGATCAAAGTGCTAGCCGAAGAAGGGCGGATGGTTGCCGCGCAACAGCCGCTGGTGGTGCTAGAAGCCATGAAGATGGAGCATATCGTCGTCGCTCCGTATGATGGTATGGTGCAGAAATTGTTCTTTCGCCCCGGCGCCCTGGTTGCCAAAGGAGCGACGCTGGTGGAACTAGAGGAGCAGCGTTGAAATGTTCTAATGTACCTGGAACAAAATCGCCTTGGCGATCGTCTTATCGGCAAATGAAGCCTGATCGCGAAAGGAGCAGAACGTGGCAGACAATCAGGAAGAGCGTGAGCGCATCGGCAGCATCGCCGGCCTTGGCGCGGGGGTGATCGCTGGCGCACAACTTGGCACGGTGCTGTTGCCAATCCCCATCGTCGGTATATTTGCGGGCGCACTGATTGGCGGCGTGTTTGGGAGCCAAGTCGGCAAGACCGTCGGCGTGGCGCTGCTCGACGGCGTCAGCGCATTCACCGAGAGCTTGAGCGGTCAGCGGCCCGATGATCCGGCGCCGCCCAGCAACTCTGGCCCCTAGTACAGCTTAATCCATTTCACGTTTGTCGCCAGGATGCAGGTTGCAGGATGCAGTGTACTGTTTACTGCTTACTGCCTACTGCGAACTATCAACAAGATAGCAACTTCTGGCGACGTGTACGAGTGACCGGATGTGATCCGCTCGGCTGCCTGTGCTTGTGTGGCTGTGGCAGAGTATTTGACAAACCTGCGTCCATCACGTATGATCGTAAATGTGTCGGGGCGTAGCGCAGTCTGGTAGCGCACAGCGTTTGGGACGCTGGGGTCGTGGGTTCGAATCCCTCCGCCCCGACCAGATCAAACACACAATTGAGGGCAGCCTAGCGATGAATGTCGTTACGCTGCCCTCGATTTTTCATGCGGTACTTGATCATTTTTCGGCTGTTCGATTTTTGCACTCGTAGAGCGCAAAAATCGAACAGCCGAATACCCTACGTATCTATGGTCTCGATCTTGCTAATCTCTGTTGGTGTGATTAGCAAAGCCGAGTGCGCCGAAACAGTTATTGGTGCATCCGAATCAAGGGTGTAAACCGTATGATCTTATGAAGGAAGTACGAGTTGGTCGGTGAGACTAACGAGATATTGTACCAGCAAGGTCAAAAAAGGGTTGACAAACGGGTCGATCTGCTGTATAATCTATGCAGGGCTTTCTATCCGAAAGCTCCGACATTATGTGTCGCACCCTCTGACGACAAGCACATTGCGTAGAGCTCGCCCCCGTTTGTCGAGCGCGATTGTCTCAGAACCATTATGAGGGCGCGGCTCCTCCCGATTTAGGGGGGAGCCGCGCTGTGTCTCTTGGAGGTGTCGAGTGATGAAGCAAGCGTTTAACGAACAGCATGCCTGGGAACTCGACGAGCGCCGCGACGAGAACGAAGAGCCGACCGTCGAGGCGATCGCCGATGTCGAAGAATTGGCAAATGATATATTGGAAGAGGCCTTGCCTCAGGAGCCATCGCTCGATTCAGTGCAGCATTACTTGCAAGAGATTGGGCGGGTGTCGTTGCTGAGCGCCCTAGAAGAGGTTGAGCTCGCCGAGCGCATGGAGCGCGGGAAGGCTGCGACCCAGCGCCTGGCCTCGGCCGAGGAAGTGAGCCCGCAGTTGCGCACCGCGTTGCGCGTGGATGTGATCAGCGGGCAGGAAGCGCGCCGCCATTTGATTCAGGCCAATCTGCGGCTGGTTGTGAGCATTGCGAAGAAGTATGTTGGCCGTGGATTGGCGCTGCTGGATTTGATTCAAGAGGGCAATATCGGCCTGATGCGCGCGGTTGAGAAGTTCGATTATCATAAGGGCAATCGCTTTTCGACCTATGCGACGTGGTGGATCCGCCAGGCCGTGACACGCGCGATCGCCGAACAGGGTCGCACGATCCGTCTGCCAGTGCATATGAGCGAGTCGGTTGGCCAGGTGAAGCGCACCGCCGAGCGGCTCTCGCAAGCGCTGGAGCGCCAGCCAACCGCCGAGGAGATTTCGACGGCGCTGGGCCAGCCACTCGACCGGGTCGAGCGCGTGCTCGAGGCCGCGCGCCGGCCGGTGTCGCTTGAGACGCCGGTGGGCGAAGATGGCGAGCATACCCTGGGCGATTTTTTGCAGGACGACGAGCTGCCCACGCCGGCCGATTTTGCCTCGCAGCAGCTGCTGCGCCGCGACCTAGCGGCCGCGCTCGAGCATCTCAACGAGCGTGAGCGCCGGATCATCGATCTGCGCTATGGCCTGGCCGATGGCCAGCGCCGCACGCTTGAGGAGGTCGGCAAGGTGCTGGGGATGACGCGCGAGCGCGCGCGCCAGATCGAGGCCGAGGCGCTGCGCCGGCTGCGCGCGCCGGAGATCGGGCAGCACCTGCGCGATTATTTGGAGTAGCCAATTCAAGGTAAAAGGAAAAGGCATAAGGTAGAACAACGTTTTACCTTATGCCTTTTTCTTTTTTACTTCACGGTAGGTTACTTCGCCGCAATCGCCTGCAGAATCCCATTGCCATTCTTGGTCATGAGTTCGTCAAGCGGCAGCGGTCGCTGATCGCCTTCGCGGAAGGTGTGCAGCGCCGCGGCAATGAAGTCGCGGAACAGCGGATGCGGCCGGTTCGGGCGCGACAGGAACTCGGGGTGGAACTGCGAGGCCACATACCAGGGGTGGTCGCGCAGCTCGATGATCTCGACCAAGCGCCGATCCGGCGAGTGGCCGCTAATGACCATGCCTGCGCTCTCCAACAGCGCGCGATAGCGGTTGTTAAACTCGAAACGGTGGCGGTGCCGCTCCATAACCATGTCGACCCCATAGGCCTCGGCGGCCTTGGTTCCTGGCACCAGCACGCAGGGGTAGATGCCCAACCGCATGGTGCCGCCTTTGTCGGTAATGTCGAGCTGATCGGGCATAAAATCGATCACCGGATGCGGCGTATGTGGCGCAAACTCGGTGCTGTTGGCGTCGCGCGAACCGCCCATGACATACCGAGCAAACGCGATCGTCGCGCATTGCATGCCGAGGCACAGGCCGAGATATGGCACGTTGGTGACGCGCGCATAATCGGCAGCACTGACCTTACCCTCGGCGCCGCGATAGCCGAAACCGCCTGGCACGACGATGCCATACACATCGTTGAGCCAGGTTTCGGCGCCCTCGCGCTCGAGTACCTCGGACGAAACCCATTTCAGATCCACATCGATGTCCTGGTTCAATCCGGCGTGGCGCAGAGCTTCGGCAACACTCAGATAGGCATCGTGCAGCTCGACATACTTGCCGACGATCGCGATCGGCAGCTTACGTTTCGGCGCCTTGATCCGGCGTACCAGCCGCTGCCACTCGCGCAGATCCGGCGCGATTGCCGGCAGCCCCAGCCGGTGAACCAGATAATTGCCCAACCCGGTCTCTTCCAGCACCAGCGGCACCTCATAGATCGTCTCGACCGTGTGCATGGGGATGACTGCCTCGACGTCGACATCGGCGAATAGCGCGACCTTCTCACGAATCTCCTCGGAGATCGGGTGATCTGCGCGGCAGACGATCACGTCGGCGGTGATCCCGACCCGCCGCAGCTCCATCACCGAATGTTGGGTCGGCTTCGTTTTGACCTCATCGGTGGCGCCGATATGCGGCAGCAGCGTAACATGGATGTACAGCACATTGTCGCGGCCGACATCTTTGCGCATCTGACGGATGGCCTCGAGGAACGGCAGCCCCTCGATATCGCCGACTGTGCCACCGATCTCGACGATTACAACATCGGCGCTCGATTGGCGCGCCACGGCGGCAATTCGCCCCTTGATCTCGTTGGTGATATGCGGGATGACCTGGATGGTGCCGCCTAGATAATCGCCACGGCGCTCTTTCTGAATAACTGACGAATAGATTTGTCCAGTCGTCACATTGCAGAGGCGCGACAGGTTTTCGTCGATGAAACGCTCGTAATGCCCCAAATCCAGGTCGGTCTCGGCGCCGTCTTCGGTGACAAACACTTCACCATGCTGATACGGTGACATCGTACCAGGATCGACATTAATATATGGATCGAGCTTTTGAACCGACACGCGCAGACCACGGCCCTTTAGCAACCGTCCGATTGACGCGACCGTAATGCCTTTGCCGACTGAAGATGCCACACCACCTGTAACGAAGATATACTTTGCCATCGCTGCAGTCGCTCCTTCCAGCTGTTGGTGGCTCACTGGTTGATCGAGATTGTGCTTCATTCGTTCTCAAACTCTACTATCGTAGGGAGTAAATAGAAACGGGTCGTTCAACTGCCCCGTTTGAACGGACCCGTTTCCCCAGCAATCGATTGTCTGTATGGATTTGTGGACAGTCATGGTTGTGATTATGGAGCCTGCAGTGCTCAATAGCCTAGCACGCACTTCCTTTGCCTCCTTATAATAACGAACCTCGCCAATTTTTTCGACCGGCGCCTCATCGATACATACGATATTGCCTGGCGTGCACACTTCCGATTAGCCACTAGAATGGGTAACTATCTTTTTATCAGCCGTAATGAAATAGTAATCGCCCAATATAACCGTACAATAAAAGGAGGGGAAGGCAACCCTACCTTCCCCTCTAGCCAGAGACTTTGTTTGTCGCGCCGTCGGCCTTGTGCGACCGGCGGCATTGTTCCGCCGGTCGTGTACGCCATTTTAATTTGGCAGAGCAGCATCTCGAATGCGCCTGCCGCCACAGTGCCACGATATACTGTTGCCTGTGCGCGGCATGGCTCGAATGAGATGTTCTATCACCATCGATGCGCATGTCTACCTCGGATATTCGCACGGCTCCCCAGGAATGTTATCCGCATGACCTCTGCAAAATATTATAGCACAGATAGGTGCGACGTGCCTAGCATAATACTAGATAGCCGATCAGATGCTTGGCTTCATGATGACAAAGCGCGTCTCTTCATCTTCCGACGGGAGACTAGCGTTGGTGACGGTCAATTTCTCCTCTTCAATCACCTCTTTCATCCCAATCTCGTGGGTAAATTTCTCCAATGGTGCCAAGTCGCTCATGAAGCTGCGCTGCCCAGGCAGGGCATAGTGCATTGGTATGACGATCCGCGGCTCGATCTGGCTGATCACACTGACCGCTTCGCTCGGCCCAATCGTTTCGCCGCCGCCTACTGGAATGAAGAGTACATCGACATTACCGATCTCGTCGAGCTGATGAGTGGTCAGCTCGTGCCCTATATCGCCGAGGTGGCAGAAGACCACATCGTCTAAATGAATGACGTAGACTGTGTTATTGCCGAGTTCAGCGCCCTTCTGCTTATCGTGGAATGTGCGCACGCCGGCGATCATCACGCCGCTGACCTCGTACTCGCCCGGACCCTCGATTGGGAATATATGCTCGCGCATTGGCTTCACCGCGGCCAAGTTGGCATGATCGGGATGCCGATGGCTCACGGTGACGATATGCGCGGTTGGCCGCCCGATGTCGAGGCCTACCGATCGGTCGAATGGATCACATACGACGGTGCCATCGCGCCCACGCAGGCGAAAACATGAATGACCAAGATATTGGATGTCCGGCATAGATCTTCTCCGTTGAACGTTTCAACGCTCTAAAGCTCTTCGTCGTCTACCTGACCGCGGACTTCGGCCCAGAGCTGATCGACAATTGGCCGAATGATGTCGAAGCTAAAGCCGCGGCGTTGCAAATAGCCGCCCATGCGGCGCATGAAGGTTGGACGATCGGCGGCGTTGGCATATTTGCGCAAGGCCGCGCGCGCGAGCGCCAAGGCGCGCTCAGGTTCGTCGCCGGTCAATTCGTCGTCGCTCAACACATGCGCGGCCAGCTCTGCGGCGATGCCTTTACGGCGTAGCTCATCGCGCAGCGCGCTAATGCCGCGCGGCCGGATAGTTTGGCGATGCTCAACCCACATACGCGCGAAGGCGGCGTCGTCGATCAGCTCAAGCTGAGCTAAGCGTGCCAGAGCAGTGTCGATCGCCTCGGGTGCATACTCTTTGCGGGTCAAGCGCTCGCGCACCTCGGTGGCCGAGCGCGGCCGAGCTTCGAGGAAGCGCAGCGCTGCCTGGAAGGCTTTGTCGGCGCTTTCGAGCCGCTCTAAGCGCGTGTATTCTTCCGCGTTGAGCGCCTTGCCGACATACAGCCCTGCTTTGGTGATTGTGGAGAGGCTGACGCCAAGCGCAAAATCGCCGTCGATAAAAACGTTGACTCGGTCGGCGTCTTTAACTTGTGCGCGCAAAGCTGTTATCGTCCCGGCTGGCATGGTACTCTCAGCATCTCGTAAATGACAAGGTGACAAGCTGATAAGGTGAGACCAGCGGCATCACCTTATCAGCTTGTCACCCTGTTCACCAATGTCACCCTATCACTCCTCGAACAGGCCGTCCTCGGCCTCGTCTTCCTCGGCGGTTGGTATAGTGGTCACTGGTGTGGCCATGGCCTGGGCGCGAATCAGGCGCTCGATCTCGTCGGCCAGCGCCGGGTTCTCGTTCAGGAACTGCTTGGCATTCTCGCGGCCCTGACCCAGGCGATCTTCGCCAAGGTAAAACCATGCGCCGCTCTTGCGAATAATTTCCAGCTCGGTCGCCACGTCGAGGATATTGCCGGCGCGCGAAATGCCTTCGTTGGCCATGATATCGAACTCGGCCTGCCGGAACGGCGGCGCGACCTTGTTCTTGACGACTTTGACGCGGGAGCGCATGCCGATCGCTTCCTGGCCTGATTTCAGTGTCTCGATCCGGCGAATATCCATCCGTACCGAGGCATAGAACTTCAGCGCTTGGCCGCCGGTGGTGGTCTCGGGCGAGCCAAACATCACACCGATCTTCATACGAAGCTGGTTGAGGAACAGCACCACGGTGTTCGACTTGCTAATCGCGCCGGAGAGCTTGCGCAGTGCCTGGCTCATCAAGCGTGCCTGCAGGCCGGGCAGTGAGTCGCCCATATCGCCTTCGATCTCGGCGCGCGGCACCAGTGCGGCGACCGAGTCGATCACCACCAGATCGACGGCGTTGGAGCGCACGAGCGTCTCACAAATCTCAAGCGCCTGCTCGCCGAAATCGGGCTGCGAGACCAACAGGTTGTTGGTATCGACACCACAGCGTGCCGCATAGATCGGATCGAACGCGTGCTCGGCGTCGATAAATGCGGCAACGCCGCCCAATTTCTGGGCCTGTGCGATGATGTGTTGGGCGAGCGTGGTTTTACCACTGGACTCCGGGCCGTAGATTTCGACCACGCGACCGCGCGGAACCCCGCCTACGCCCAGTGCGATGTCGAGGGCAATCGCGCCGGTGGGGATAACCCCGATGCTTAGTTTCGTGCTGGCCTCGCCCATCTTCATGATCGAGCCTTTGCCGTATTTACGGTCGATCTGGCTCATAGCCGCCGCGAGGGCTTTTTCCTTTTCAGGCGAGATAGACATGGCGGGCGCCGTTCCGTTTTGCGTACTCACTCGTGCTACTCCTTACGTACTCAAACTTTACTATGCCGTGTGAAGGCAGCCGACACGGCAGGCATCGAGATTATATCCACTGAGGATTATAGCACGAACGTTCGTTTGGGGCAAGCGTGACGTGTTTCGTATTGCGTATTGCGTATGTTTTCTTCTCAATACACAATACGCAATACGCAATTAGCGAATCGACCAGCTACTCTGTGTCGTCAGTCGGCGTGCCGCCGTGGCGCCGAAGGGCGTTGCAAGAACGACGACGCGCTGAGTGAACTTGTTGGCGCCTTTGGCGGGCCAGCATGTGACCAGTGTTACCACTTCGTGATCCGTCGGGGCGATCAGTTGCGCATTGGCGGCATGTTGTTCCTCGGAAACGCCTTCTTCAGTGACAAGCAGCCGTTCCTGGACGGTATAGAGGTATTGTTGCCCGGCGCTGTAGAGGGTGATCTGGTCGCCCGGTTTGACATAAAATAGATCTTTGAAGACTTTGCCATAACCGCCGACGTGGCCGGCCATAACGACGTTCCCACCTTCGCCAGGGTTGGCCGAGCCGCGGTGCTGGCCGACCGCATATTCGGCAACCTGCCACACGGCCACTTGCTGGTTGTTTTGCTCTTCGACGTCCCAGCCAACCTCGACGACCTTGGAGTCGACTCCAATACTGGGAATCAGCACGCGGGTCACAGTCGACGCATGGGGCGCTTGGTTGGTTGGTACTGCGCTGACGATTTGCCCGTTGGTTGATTCGATCGAGCCGCTTTGGTTGAGTATTGGCGCGATGAACGGCGCTGGCTCTTCAGATTGCTCTGGCGACGTCACAGCGACGGGCGCGGGCAAGTCGGTATCGCCGCGCGCGGCGTAGCGCTCATATTCGGCCTGCGAGTAAATACCGCCGACATAGAAGAGCAGCACGACGCCGATTAACATACACAGATTGCCGAATGTCCAGAACAGCCGGGCGCGGCCGCTTAGCCCGGCCGTATGGGAATGCGGGCGCGCCATCCCAGGCGATATGCCGACGCGCTGTGCTATTCGTGCGGTCGCCTGTGAAGGGCGAAACCATTTCAGTTGCATATGATCTTCCTCATTGCTGAGGCTAGGTCTATCGGTGACATTTTAATCACATTCGGCGCCGCGATATGGCGGAGGGAGCGTGTTGTAGTATATGCGCACCAGTATACCACTGTGAGAAAGGCGGTTCAACAATGTAACCTTGCAATTAGATCGCGGCATTGCGAACCCTTGATGGCTATGGTAAGATGACACGAGGATTACGCGCTCAGCCTGGGTGTTCTCGCTATTCGGAGGAACATTTGGAGCCGAATGACACGCCGCCGGATGCTCCATCCGGTCGTACAATCACGATCCAACTCACACGCGACACCTTGGTGTTGATCGCAGCTCTCCTGTTTCTTGGAGTTGCAATCCTGCTGGCGGTCATCTTCCCGTCGAAATCTCCGAATACAGCGATACCTACGAGCATCGGCGCGGCTCAAACCACTACGGCTCAATCTGTGGCGATCCGCACAACCGAGACAACAGTAGTTGGCGGCAACACAAATACACCCGTCGAAACGAACACGCCGTTAGGCAGTACAGCAAGCGCTGTGCCAACCGCAGCACAGAGCGGCTATCCTGCGCCGACCGATAGTTCGATAGGCGCGCAGGTCACTGCACAGGGAGCGACGTCTCAAGCGCTATTGACACCAGAGGGCGATTTCTCCGAGCAGCGCTTGACACCTACCGCACAGTCGGCAGGGATCAGCGGCGCCGCCAGCCCAACCGAAATACCAATCTTCGCGCCGACGCGCACCACCCAGGTTGCCGGTGTCGATAACGCGTCGCAGACGGGGTATCCCGCGCCATTGGCCACGCCGACGCGTGGGGTGGTTGCACAGGCGCAAACGCCGCTGATCACGCCGCCACAGGGCACGACGCCACGGGCAACTGTGCCCGCGCAAACCAATGAGCCATTATTCCCCGACACCCCTGCGCCGAATCCGACACCCCAAACCCAGCCGACGCCGCGGCCCCAGCCCACCACCCGCCCAGCGCCGGTCGCAACGCCGCGCCCACCCCAGCCAACCGCAACTGCTGTGCCGACCGCTATTCCGATCGACGTGCTGCGCGGCACAATTCGCTGGACCGCAGCCCAAAGCCCGATCGTGTTGAAACGCGACCAGCAGCTTGCTCCCGGCGCGACGCTTTTGATCGAGCCCGGTGTCGAGGTTCGGCTGGCGCCCGGCGTATCCATTTTCGTCGAGGGCAGCCTATTTGCGCTGGGCCGTGCCGATAACCCGGTTCGCTTTGTCGGCAATACTCCTCAACGCTGGGAAGGGCTGTTTGGCCGCCCAGGCAGCAATATCGCGCTGGAATACACCGATCTTCGCGGCGGAGGCGCTGGTGGCACGGTATTGACCAGCGAGGGTGGGAATCTCGTACTACATAACGCGCATATCAATGATAACGGCGGCCATCTTCAAGTAAACGATAGCCGCCTGGAGATGCGCGATAGTGAGATTGCTGGTAACGATATGCCCTATGGATCGGCGCTCGAAGCAAGCTACACCGCCGGCGGATTTGTCATTCTGACCAATAATCGGATCGGCGGGAATCGCATGCAGGCTGGAACGTCGCCGGTGCGAATCAGCAATACAAGCGCGCTCGATACCGTCAATTTGGATGTCAAGGGCAACCTGCTGGTCGGCCAGGAAGGACCGGATCTGGTGCTTTCGACCAATGGGCCGCTGTTGGGCGGGCTAAGCTGCAACGCATTGCTCGGCGGTACGAATGGCTTGAGCGTGCGCACCGAGACGCCACAAATACCGGGTTTTGCCCTGAGCATCCGTGACAATGCGACCGAGAAGCACACGCCGCCAATTATTCCCGAATACCTCAAATATGGCATTGGTCGCGGGGCCACCAGCGAAATCGCACTGGATATGCGTAGCAACTGGTGGGGCAGCCCGCTTGGTCCATACGAGCCGGAGCGGCATACCGACGGCCGGGGTGAGGCGGTTGGCGATAATATCGATTTTGGCCCCTGGTTGACTGAGCGCCCAGCCTGCGCGCCGCATCAGTAGAATTGCAAATTGCATATTGTAAATTGCAAATTGGGCTTGTCTCAATTTGCAATTTACAATATGCAATTTGCAATTGATATATGGCTCTCTCCCACCAGATTGATACACTAATTGAGGCCGCGATTGAGCGCCGGGTGTTTCCAGGCGCGGTGGTGCTGATCGCCCAGGGCGATTGCATATGCCACCACCAAGCGTATGGCACGACAATGTATGACGCGGATGGCTCGCTGCCAGTGCAGCCCGATACCATCTATGATATCGCATCGCTGACCAAGATGTTCACGGCGACGGCCGCGTTGCGCCTCGGCGACGCGGGCCTGCTTGAGCTCGACGCGCCGGTGGCCGCGTATTTGCCCGGATTCGGCGCACCCAAGGTGACGATTCGGAATCTGCTGACGCACACCTCGGGTCTCGACATTCGTCTCTCGGCGTTGCGCCATGCTGGCCGCGACGCGCTACTAGAGACGGTGTACCATCTGAAACCGGCGCATCCGCCGGGCTCGGTCGTAGCCTATACGAATGTCAATTCGCTACTGCTTGGCGAGATCGTGGCGCGGCTGCATGGGGCGTCGCTCGATCAGGCGCTGCACGATCTCGTGATTGGTCCGCTAAGGCTGCGCGATACATGCTTCTGCCCGCCGGGCGACCTCAAGCCGCGGATCGCCCCGACCGAGGTGGACGAAGCATGGCGCGGTGGGCTGGTGCACGGCAGCGTCCATGATGAAAGCGCGCATGCGCTGGGCGGCATCGCCGGGCACGCCGGGCTGTTCAGCAGTGCCGCCGACATCTATCGCTTTTGCTCGGCATGGCTGGCCGCGGCGGATGGGCCGCCAGGCGGCCACAAATGCGCAACCGCCGAGCCGCTTTTGCGGCCAGAGACGGCGCGCCGTGCAATGGCCAGCCAAACGCAGGGTTTGAGCGCCGCCTGTGGGCTTGGCTGGATGATCGATCGCCCCAATTTCATGGGACCCGCGCCAACAGGGATTGTCGGCCACACTGGATTTACCGGCCCCGCCATGGTGATCGCTCGCGCATCGCGAACTATCGTTGTCGTGCTGAGCAATCGTGTCTACCCCAGGCGTAGCGCGCCGGCACATCATTCGGTGACATCAGGGCTGATTTCGCTAGCGCTATCGAAATTGCAGATTCGATTTCCTTCAGTCCCTTGAATGCCTTCGCGCCGGATCTAAAGGAACCATCGGTTTCTCAGGAAACCCAGATCGAACGTACGAAACGCTGTACTAAGAACCCATGCGACACACACTCCACAAGCGAGATCTTTTGTGGTATGATTGACCTTGGTTTCGCCACCGGTATCACATTGTTGAGTTGATAGGGAGAAGGCATACGCATGGCAGCTGTTCGTATTCTTATTGCAGAAGATAATGAACTCGTCGCTCTCACTCTCGAAGAGCAGCTGAAGGGTCTAGGCTATGATGTCATCGCCGTGGCGCGAACCGGCGCCGAAGCGATTGATCTGGCTGGGCGATTGAGCCCTGACCTGATTATCATGGACATTCGCATGCCCGAGGTTGAGGGAACCGAAGCGGCCGCACGGATCAACACCCAACGGCCGGTACCGATTGTGATGCTGACGGCGTATACCGACCGCGATACCATCCGCAAGGCCGAGAACGCTGGTGCGCTGGGTTATTTGGTGAAGCCGGTGAATGAGGCTGAGCTTTCGCCGGCGATCAATATCGCGCTGGCTCGCTTCAAGGAGCTTCAGTCGCTGCGGACTCAAGTGGTCGAGCTGGAGGAGTCGTTGGAAGCACGCAAGCTGGTAGAGCGAGCTAAGGGCATTTTGATGCAGCGGCTAGGACTGAGCGAGCGCGACGCCTACGAGCGGCTACGCCAGCGCGCCCGCGATAAGCGCGCCAAGATGAAAGATATTGCGCAGGCAATTATCGAGGCGGAGGAATTGCTCGGCTCGTAGCTCACGGGCTGGGCTGAAGGCGGCACAGTTGAGTGGAAGCCAGCGTAACTGAAGCCCTGTGGCCGCTCTAGTGTCTTCGTCGCTCCCTGTATCGGCGGCAGTGCGTTGTAAGCGCCCTCGTAGCTCAGTGGATAGAGCAGCGGTTTCCTAAACCGCGTGTCGGGTGTTCGAGTCACCCCGAGGGCACCACCAACCACCGCACCAGAATGCGGTGGTTTTCATTTGTCTGTGGTGTCGCCATGGTGTCATTCAGGCATGGTGTCGCCATAGGTGTCGCCATAGCTCCCCCTTTACGTATCGCCGGACGGCCTCGCGCCGCGGTGGCAGCTCGAGGACGCGGTCGCTCTTCAACAACTCGCCCATCTTCGCGATGCCAGCTTTGACCGACTCGGGCATCGCGTGGCCGTAAGTTCCCACCGTGAACGCGGCCGAGGCGTGGCCAGCGATATAAGACGCCGTGCTCGGGTCGAAGCCGCTCGAAATCAAGAGTGACACGGTTGTGTGTCTGAGCGCGTGAAAATTGATGTCGGGCAGCTTGGCCCGCTGCAGGGCCGGTTTGAACGATCGATTGACCAGGTTCTGCGCTTCGACCGCTCGACCGATCTCGTTTGGAAAGATGAGGCTGTGCTCGTCCCATCCCTCGACGGCGCGCTCGACATCCTGATGGTCGCGATGCGCCTGCAGGATGCCTGGCAGTGGCGGAAGCAAGGGCAGCTGGCGCTGTCCCTGCTCAGTTTTGGTGTCGACAAACACTAATTTGCTCTTGCCCTCCTTTTGGTTCTGTCGCTGGACGGCCCCTTGCACACGCACGGTGCCGGCATCGAAATCGATGTCGTTCCAACGCAAGGCTAATAGCTCGCCTTGGCGTAAGCCGAGCATGAGGGCCATCCAGTAAAGTGCCTCGAACCGCTCACCGCGCACCTCGTCGAGCAGGGCTCGTGCCTCGGCTGCGGTCAAGGCGCGGATGCGCGGCTTCTTGGCTTTGGGGAGTTCGACGCCGAGCGCCACATTCTCGCGGACCAGATTCCAGCTGGTCGCGATGTTGAGCGCCTTTCGTAATGTGGCGTAGGCGTTGCGGACGCTGCGCGGGCTGAGCCCTTTCGGGTCGTCCTCGCTGGGGTCCTTGCGTCCTGCCTCGGCCAGATCGTTGACAAACCGCTGGACCTCGTAGGTCGTCAGCTTGTCGATCCGAATCTGGCCGAGGCGCGGGATGAGGTGATTGCGGACATCCATCTCGTAGCGATCATAGGTGCGCGGTCGATTGTGATTCCTGACTACTTCCTCTAACCAGCGGGAGAGACCGAGCCTTCGCTGAGCCGCGCCTTCTTCGCGATTTCCGCGTGCGAGATGCACTTGGTTTCATGATCACGAAGAAGGTAGCGCAACGCGGTCAACGTTTGGCGGGCCGACTGGGGCATCCGCGCGGTAAGCATACTGCGCGTCAGCCGTGCGTGGCGCGTGACGCGCCAATCGCCTCTCTGGGAGGGCGACATGTTCATCTGGTCCCTTCCTTCTGGTCCTCTGAGCCCGCTAGAAGGGCGGGCAGTCGCTGCTCCTTTCACGCTCGGGCTAGGTGTCGAGCGTCGTTGATGTGGGGTGCGGCTGCTCCGTGGCGGCCGCATAGATGTCGCGGGCATCCTCGACGTAGACCTCGTGGAGGCCTAGCAGGGCCATCCGGGTGAACCAGTATGGCCAGATGCCCTTTTTGAGATCCGACACTGTGCGCTCAGAGACACCGAGCGCGGCCGCGCGCTCCGCGTCGGTGTCTCCCAGCGCCGCAACCATCTTCGCCAACCGGCCGTACGTGGGCCCGTCTTTCCGCGTCATCCGCTCTTTTAGTGTCGCAGCCATCTCCTGCCTCGTTACTCACACGCAAGTACTTGCGTGTGAGTGTAGATCGATTCACAGAAAGACTCAAGCGGGAATATGTATGTCAATATGAATGCACCCACATAATTCGTCTATATCTGGATCATGACCGCAAGAATGTGGTATAGTGTTGAAATATGTGGGTGAATGTGGGCATGTCCACATCATTCGTCTACAGACCCGAGTGTGACCGTGAGCTTGTGGAATATAATCAATCAATGCCGGAACGAGTTTTGGACCAATCATCCGTGCTAGATGGGAGATGTGGCAATGGCAGCGAATGATCTGCGACGGTATCTGCGGGAGTTGCGAGAAAGTGTTGGTCTGTCACAGCCAGAGCTCGCCAGCGCGGTTGGCTGGTCGGTGCGAGCGCTGTCGGAGTACGAGACGGGCGGGGCCACCGACATCAAAGCCACGCGGCTGGCGCAGGTGCTGCGGGTGCTGAAGGGTTCGGCTGAGGAGGCGCTGCGCCTGGCGTGCGCCGGCGAGGAGCAGGAGCTGGACGAGCAGCACCGGCGGGTCATTCGGGCGCGCGTGCTGGCGCTGTCCGCCGAGTTGGACGATGACCGGCTCGATGAGCTGCTGAGCCTGATTAACGAATTGCGCTCCGATCCGGCGCTTCTGGCGTGTCTGGTCGGCTATGCAAATCGGCTTCTTGAGGAGCGCGCCGGACACCCAGCAAATAACGGATCTGCGCCTCGAGAGCGTCCATCCCTGAATGAGTCACGGCGTTGAGCCGGTCGCGTTCTCGACGCGCCCAGAGCATGTGCAGCGAGACCAGAATGCTAACTGCGGCGAGGCGGCGTGGCAGCTGAAATTCTATGCCCCACGAACAGACGAGCGCGGCCGTGTGCCAGGCGAGGAGTTTGCCGGCGGGAAAAGAGTGGAGGGTACAACGAACAGCCGCAGTTACTGGCGCTCGCAACATCATCACCAGACCAATGGTCGACAACACTATTATCGCACCGTGGCGATGGAACAGCCCCTGAAGCAGCTCGGGGAGAGAGTCCATCAGCCGAGCCACATTTGCATACTACATATGATCGTATACACGGGCAGGGATTATACACCTTCTAGCGGAAACCTGCAAGTTGTTTCGGCCTAACAGGAACAAAACCGCCATCCGTGTTGCGATGACTGGTCCATGCACGATTCACCGCGTAGACCAATTACACGCTCAGCACCACCAGGTTCGCAATGAGATCGTCGCGGTCAGCGGCTCGACCGACGGCAGCTCGCCCGGCACGCCCTCGTCGAGGAACTGGCGGATGATCCGGCCCAGGTCGGCGCCAGGCTTGACGAAGCTCTTGCCGGCCAGCGGCTCGTAGCGCTCCTTCTCAATTTCTAAGACGTGCTGGGCATCCATGCGGCCGACGATATCGAACTCGTAGTCGACTTCGGCGCGCTGAATCGGCGCAAGCCCAAGCTTTACCGGGGCAATCTTGCCTTGATCATTGGTTTGAAGCGCGTATTCCTGCTTCGAGCGCATCGTGGCGATAACGTGGATCTTGCACCCCAAAATTGCCTCGATCAGGTCCTGGTGCAGCGGCGTGCCGATGCTCCAGCCATCGGTGAAGCTGTTCTTCGAGCGGCTCCTGGCGGTGGCCTGGTCGACAATTTGCAGGACCCCGTTTTTTCCAGCCCACCCGTGCGTAAGCGAGTCAATAATCAGGATGTCGTGGGTTTTCTCGGCGGCGTGGATGATTTCGATGTACTTGGCCGGGTGGAAATTGCCGGTCAGCATCTCCACGTCGAATCTGACCTTGCGGGCGTGCTTGGTCGACGAGCCGTGCTCGGTGTCCAGCACCGCAATCTTGCCCTTTGGGCCGACGATCTCCCGCGCTATCAGCAGCGAGGTCAGCGATTTGCCGCAGCCGGCCGGGCCGTAGATCGCCATCCGCAGTAGCGTTTTAATCAAGTCGGCGCTCTGAAACACGTTTCTGCCTCCAGAGAATCAAGCGGTCGGCCCACAGCGGGCCAGCCTGGATCATATAGTGATCAGAAACTGGTTTGTCCTAAGGCGTGGTGAAGAGCTGAAAACGCTCGGTTATGAGCGAGGCCAGGTCGTCACGATAGACATCAATGTTGTTCAAGACGTTCTGGACTGCCGTTCGAAACTCCGCAAAGGTTGCCGAGAACCGGTTACGGGCTACCTTGCGCTTCTGGAACTTCCAGAAGCGCTCAATCAAGTTCAGATTCTGCGAGTACGGCGGGAGATAGAGCAACTGGATCCGTAGTGCTTTAGCGACGCGAGTCACTGGGTTGGCATGGTTGTAGGGCGCGTTATCGAGCACGATCAGCAGCCGCCTGCCTGGATTGGCGGCCCGCAGCTTACGAAGTAACTGCGCGACCCGCTCGGCATCACACGACACCCGACCTTCCAGGCTGATGAGGTCATGATCGTCGGGCGAATAAGCCCCAAGAATGTTGAGCCGATTGCGGCCGGAGTTGGTCTTCAGTTGAATGGAGTGACCACGCTTGATCCAGCCCTGGCTGGGGATGGCGGCGTGGAGCACATGCACAGCATCGAGGAAATACACCTTGCCACGACGCGTCAAGGCCCCCTTTTTGCGGTGTAGGTGTCCACCCACGCCGCTTGTGCTTCAGGGTCGGCCTTGGCAGGGAGCACTGCGGGCTGTTTGTAACGATTATCGAGCCGCTTGAGCAGTTTGTGCATCCCGCTATCGCTATACGACAGGCCAAATTGCTGTTCGACCCAGATGATTGCCTCAGCAGTGCTGCGGACATCGGCATCCAGCCAGGTGGTGAATTGGTGCTGTTGCTCGTCGGTCAGCCATCGATCACCGCCGGCATAGTTGAAGCTCGTGAGTGCGGCTTCGCCACCACTCGCAAAGGCGTTGACCCAGCGTTTGAGGGTTTTGGGATGGGTGTAGAGGATGCGGCTGACAGAGTCCGTATTCTATCCACTGTCCAGAAGCAGGATGGCGTGCAGACGTTCGGCGATGCGGCGATCATCAGTCTGTTTGAAGCGCCGCCACAGATCCTCGCGTTGGGTGCGGCGAAGGGTAAACAGCTTCTCGCGCATGGTCTAATCCTGTGATCGGCTACTCTAGACTATCATACCAGGCCGAAGCGGTGCGCGCCAAAACGGGAGAATCGGTTTCCGGCATCCGTGCGTCGCCGATCAGCTAATCGGCGCTTCGGCTGCGCCATCCACCGCCTCAGCGATGGCCTGTTCTACGGTCAGCGCACGACCTGCCTCCCAGGCCGTAGCGAAGGCTTCTTCGCCGAGCGCGGTGCGCGCCGTAGCGACCGCCCGCTCGTAGGTCGCGCGGGTTGCCGGCGGTGGGCGCACGCCAATTGCCTGCCGCAGCCGCTCGGCCGCACCCCACAGCCGCGCCGCGCGCTCGGGCTCTTCGTCCAGGGCGGCCACGCTCCCCAGCCCGGCTAAGCACCACGCTATGCCGTATTGGGCGCGCGCCGTCCTGCTGATCGCCAACCCCTGCGCCAGCCAACGTGCGCTCTCGGCGATCTGCCCCAGACCGAGCGCGCTCGCGCCCAGACCCACATAGGCCTCAAGCGGCCCGGCAAAGTAATCACTGGGGAAATGGGCGAGGCTCTCCTGATGCAGCTGCGCCGCGCGGTCATAGGCTCCCCGCAGTTGTGCGGCGAGCCCTAGATGGTTCAGCGTCCAGCCCAAACGGGTCGCGTGTGCGGCGAGCCCAAGATGGTTCGGCGTCCAGGCCAAACGGGTCGAGTCAGGTGCTACGCGCTGTTCCACTGCCTGACTCTCGGCCAGCAGCACCTCGGCCCGCGCCGGATCTTCTTCCGCAATTGCGAGACCGGCCATTGAGTTCAGCACCCCAACAATCTCAGCAGAGCGATCGAGCTCACGGAAGACCGCCAGACTCTCCGCGAGCCGCGCCCAAGCGGTCGCGCTATCGCCCCGCTCGCGCGCCAACCATCCAAGCCGTTCCAGCGTCCGGCCAGAGCGTTCAGTATCGCCGAGCTCACGCGCAAGCACTAGAGCTTGGTCATACTGCATATGTGCTGCTGCATAGTTGCCGGTTACTGTGTGCAATCGGCCCAGATTCATACGCGTACCGTGGTGGGCAATCGAGCGCCCGACCCCAAGCGGATGATTGAGCGAGCGCTCCAATGCAGCAATGGCCTCATGCGGCATACCACGGCTGGCCCACAGACCGTCCAGCGTGTTGCTGAGTTCGAGTGCGATCTCCGAGTTGCCCGCCGTCGTCTGGCTCCACGCGAGCGCCGAGCGCAAGTTATCGTATTCCGGTTGGAGTCGGCGTGCCGATGCTCCTCCAGTCGACCATAGCTGCTTGGCGATAATACGATAGTATGCCGCGTGCTGCCCGCGCAGCTGCTCGGCTTCGCCACTCACTTCCAGCCGTTCCTGTGCATACTCGCGGATCGTTTCCAGTAGCATAAAGCGTGAGGCACCGTCTGGCGCTTCGACCTGTTGCAACAGGCATTGATCCACCAGCGCCGCGAGCCCCTCCACAACCTCAATAGGCAGGTCGTTGTCTCCGTTGCACACGGCCTCGGCCGCCTCCAGCGTGCAGCCGCCCACGAACACCCCCAGCCGCCCGAACAGCGTCTGCTCACCAGCGCCCAGCAAGTGGTAGCTCCAGTCGATCGTAGTGCGCATCGTCTGCTGGCGCTCGGGCAGGTCGCGCGCGCCACCGGTCAGGAATTTCAGCCGCTCGTCGAGCCGCGCGAGCAGCGTCTGCGGAGGGAAGAGCTTGAGCCGCGCTGCTGCCAGCTCGATCGCGAGCGGCAAGCCGTCCAGGCGATAGCAGAGCTCGGCTACCGCCGCAGCGTTGGCGTTTGTCAGCTGAAAGTCGGATCTGGCGTCTAACCCCCGCTGAATGAAGAGTGCAACCGCGGCATACTGCGACAGCTGATCGAGTGGCGGCAGATCGGCACGATCCGGCAGCGCCAGCGGCGGCACCACCATTTCCTTCTCGCCACGCAGGTGCAGGCGTTCGCGACTCGTCACCAGCAGCTTTAATCGCGATGCCGTCGCCAACAGGTCGGCCAGCAGTGGTGCGGCGTCGAGGAGTTGCTCAAAGTTGTCGAGCAACAGCAGCATGTGCCTGTCGCTCAGATACTGTTGCAGTTGGGTGACCAGTGGCTGGCGGCCGGTTGCTCGTAGCCCGAGCGTTTGAGCAATCGCACTGATGACCAGCGCCGGCTCACGGATCGGCGCCAGGTCGACGAAGTACACGTCGTCGGTGAACTCTTCGATCAGATCGTTCGCGACCTGTAGGCCGAGGCGCGTCTTACCAACGCCGCCCGGACCAGTCAGCGTGAGCAGACGAATGTCCGCGTGGCGCAGCAGCGCACAGATCTGCTCAATCTCACGCGCGCGCCCGATCAGCACCGTCGGCGGCGTGGGCAGATTGGTTGATGGCGTGGTACGGCGTTGTCCAGGAGTATTGGCGGCACTTGACACCGCCTGCGCGGGCACGAACGCGCCGCGTGCAAGGGACTGTGCCGGCGGCGCGAGCCGATCCGCGCCCAACTCGGCTCGCGCGACCTGGATGAATCGAACACGCTCATCGGCCGCAAGCTGGAGGTGGCTAGCGAGCAGGGTCGCGATTTCACGCGAGGGACGACGCGCATCGCCCTCGATCTTGGCGATTAGGTGTTTTGAGCAGCCGACCAGCGCCGCCAGGGCATCCTGGGTCAGATCCAGCGCTTTGCGCCGCCGCTTGATCCACACACCAAGCGAGATGATATCGCTCATCGGCAACTCCCCTAATCCTCATCGTATAGTGTCTTTTGTACAGCTTATTGTACTGCGAAATGGTACCGATGAATAGCGGCCATATGCTTTACTAGCATCACGTTAACGGAACGGCAGTGTGTTGGCGGATTCGAACTTCAGAAAGGAACAGACCATGAAACAACGATTGTACCGGTTCAGCGTCCTGGCAGCGCTCCTGGCCGCGCTCATTCTGAGCGCGCCGGCGATGGCGGCAGGGAAACAGGTGCCATTCAAAGGCCGATCGAGCGGGGTCGTCACCGCGGTGGGCTTTGACCCGGTGGCGGGGATCGCCTACACCCGTGTCGAGGGGCAGGGACAGGCAACGCATCTCGGGCGTTTCACGGTGAGCGGGGACGTCGCAGTCGATGTGGCCACAGGAATACCACAAGGAACCTGGACGCTCACTGCGGCCAACGGCGACATGCTCTTCCTGGCGATGGGCGGACACGGCATCGACGCAACCCATGGGTTCGGGGCCTTTACGGTCGTGGGCGGCACGGGTCGCTTCGAGGGGGCGACCGGCTCCTACGAGCAGATCATCACGTTTGCCGTTCCGCTGGGGACTTCGGACAGTATCCCGTATACCGACGTGCTCAAGGGAACGATCTCCTCTGGGCACGAGTAGGCACCAGCGATAGCTGTGGTGGGTGCCGGGAACATTCTCCTGCGCGCATGGCGCAGGGACCCAAGCCTAATCAAGCAGTGGAGCGGACGGGCCACAGTGAGCATCAGGTGGCACACATAGGGTGATAGTGATCGGAAACTCTGAAATGTCCTCCTGACCTGTAACCGCTGCGCCGTAGCAGACAGGGCGAAGCCCAAAGTGGACAAACCCGTTTCTGATCACTATACCTGCTTTGATCACTCTTTGTTGGGCTTGACCGAAGGTGAACCCGCCGCAAGTCGCCGGGGTTTGACCCAAGCGGTTCGGCAGGTTTCTTGGGCGTTTTAGCCCTTGCCTATGGCGTCCTGATGCAATATAATACCAACAGCACAGACGTTCGTTTTCGGTGGTGGTGATGATTCGCACGCATATCGTTCCCTGCCAGCTTCCCCGGGCTGACGCGGATGCCCTGAACCGTGAGAGTGGGCGGATCTATAGCGAGACATTGATCTGGCAGTACCGCATCTATCGACGCAAGGGCATCTGGCTCTCGCCAGGTGCGTCCGAACGACTTGGGGATGCCATGAGCGCCACCACGCTCCACGCCCATAGTCGGGATGCTGCCCAGCAAGCCTTCCATAAAGCATGCAAGACGGCCAGGGCCAACCGTGCGATTGGTGGGAAGTACCCCCACAACCGGAAGCGTTACCGCACGACGGTATGGAAATCGACCGGCATCCGTCTCCGATCGGGAACGCTGCTGTTAGCACGAGCCCTCTGCGCCCGTAGTGGTACTGCTCAGGCGCTAGCATCGGGCGACTTCTTCTTTCGCTGGTAGTAGCCACCGCTACCTGATCGGGGATTGATCATCATCAGCTTGGCGCCTCCATCGCGTCTACTTCGACCACATCTCTGTGGGCGGCCACCAATGCGCGGCCGAGGTCGCTGGCCACGATTGCGCCGGCGTCGTGCATCGGTCGCGGGTCGGTCATCGTCGCCCACGCTGGCGGCCCGGAGACCGCGTAGGCTCCGCGCCAGGCCGGTGCGCCGTCGGCGTTGGCTGGCCAGCGCCGGCTGTAGGTGGTGCCGTCGCGAAAGCGAAGCTCCAACCGCACGAATGGCCGGCTCAGCGTCGATTGCGCCGGTGGCGCTATTGGCTCGACAATCTGTGCTTGCTCGGTTATGCGCCAACCTCCCGTTCCCGCTCGTGCGACCGCCGTACCTGTCGGCGTGGGACGCGCGGCGCGGACCCACCAACGCCGACCGAGCGCGCGATCTCCGCGACTGCCGGCGAGGGCGTATAGCTCGGATCGAAGACCATCCGCACCGCGTCCCGGCAGGCGATCGCCGGCCGCAACTCACGCCCTCGCCACCGATGTTCGAGAATGAGGGCGTCGAGAAAGGTCTGGTTGCGCGCGGCGGCCTTCGGCCCGCCATTGCCGAACACTCGCTTGAGCTGGTCGACCGCCTGGAGCTGGCGCTCGTTGCGCGGGAAGAACTGGCGCGTGATCATGTTGTCGTGCGCCAGCGCCGCGCTCTCGTAGGGCAGGCTGATGGGCACCGATCGCGGCGCCTGCTTGCCGAGCTGGTTGACCTCGTAGCCGCCGGTGTCTTGGTTTAAGAAGACGTACCACAAAAAGAGAACTCCTCTTGTATTGGTACAGCATCACTACGGCGCGGGGCCGCTTCCTTTAGGGAGCAGTGGAAGCGCCGGGCTGGCAGTCGTATCTTGCACAAATGTGCTATATATGGCACAATATCCCTATGCAACGCACGATTCGCATCCGATTGCAACCCTCGCCAGCACAAGCGGCTGCACTTGCTGAAACGAGCAGGCAGTTCACCAGTGCCTTTAATCAGACGGTGCATCTGGGATGGGAAGCCAATCTCTCGAATGCGACCAAGCTGCACTACCTGGCCTACTACCCGGTCAAGACCGACCACCCGACGCTGGTTAGCGATCTGGTCAACCAGGCACGAGTCAGGGCGGCTGAGGCGCTCAGAAGCGCGTTTGCCTTGCGAAAAGCCGGACGGAAGGTTAGTATGCCCCAATCGGCCGCTTGTCCGCCGCGCTACAACGTGCATACCTACCGCATGGATTGGGAAAGCCAGACTGTGCGGATAAGCACGACGGCGGGCCGGCAAACGATCCGCTTCTCGGTTCCCGATTATGCAGCGAAGTATGCCAAAAATCCGACTGATACCGCCGACCTGATCGAGCGAGATGGGCAGTGGTGGCTGCATGTCGTTGTCACCGTTCCCGCGCCCAACATTCCGCCATCCGATCAGGTCGTCGGCGTCGATCTGGGTCTCAATCGGCCTGCCGTCACGTCGAACAACTGTTTCCTGGGCCAGCGCCGCTGGAAGGCGATCGAGGGTCGCTACTTCAAGCTGACCCGTGCGCTGCAAAAGAAGGGCACGAAAAGCGCCAAACGGCATCTGAGACGGGCCAAACGCCGCCGTGCCCGCTTCCGCAAGGATGCCGATCATGTCCTCAGCAAGCAGATCGTGCAGTCCGTTGAGCCCGGCGCGACGATCGCGTTGGAGAACCTGAAAGACATTCGCAAACGCATGAAGGCGAGACGGCGCACCGCAACCAAGCGCCGGATGCACTCGTGGCCGTTTGCAAACCTCAGGGCCAAAGTCGAGTACAAGGCCGAAGAACGGGGTTGTATGGTGGTTGCGGTTGATCCGCGACATACCTCGCAGACGTGTAGCTGCTGCGGGCATACTGCTCGCAACAACCGCCGCTCTCAGAGCATGTTCAAGTGTCGGAAATGCGGTTTTCATCTCAATGCCGACCTGAATGGCGCTCGCAATATCGCGGCCAAGTACCATACCAGCGTGGGCAGGTTCCCTGCTGGTGGGCTGCGCAACCAGCCTATCGTGTCCACGCCCGACTCGTTCGGTCGTGAGGCGCAAGCTGTCTGCCTTATGAAGATGAAGAAAATAATCGGGTAGCCCGCTTCAGCGGGCTTGGGCTGTTAGCGCGGGCGCTTTAGCCCCGCGCGTGCGGCGGTGCGAAATGCCCGATTTAATAATAAAAGTTCATTAGGCGACAGTAAGTTGACTTCTCAGTCATGCGCTTCCTCCATATGCTTGTCCTGTCGGAGACTATCCAGCACGCCCATGGCGATGAGCGGGCCCTGGGCGAGGACTGGCCGCGCTTTGGTCTCCGGGGTGTCGGTGCCGCGGGTGTGCGGTCGCCGGTAGGTCATGCCATACTCGGGCAGTTCAGGCAGACCCAGCGACTGGACGAGGTCTCTCTGGATCTGCGAGGCCTTCCAATGGGATGGGAGCTTGACGAATCGGCCGCGCACGCCGTGCTTGCGCTTCTGAATGTACGTGCGCTCCTCGAGCGTCGTCCACTCGACGTGCTGGACGCGCGGCGTGGGGCCGGCGCCGCGACCGATGCGGATGCGCTCGACCGGGTGGCTGGGGAAGTCGGCCCGGCCTGGCGCTCGGCCGCGCGGCATCTGCTGCTGCGATGCAGGCGCCTTGCGCGGGCGATCGTGCTGCACGCCGATGATCACCTTCTCGCGGCCGGCCACCCACATATCGCGCCAGATCGCCCCGCGTGCCAGGTGCAGTTGCCAGCACACCTCTTCTGGAATGAGCATACGCCAGTGCTGCGGCCACTCGGAGTGGGGATACCACGGCACGACCAGACCGCCGAGAGTGTCTTTCAGAATAAGCCGCACCAGCAAGCCATCCTCGAATGCGGCAATCCGCAGCCGCTCAACGCCGTAGGCCTCCATGTCGTAGAAGCCAGCAGGGACGGGCAGCTCGAAGCGGCCGGCGGCGGGGCGGGCGCGGCCGGCCTCCTCCGCTTTCCGCACCTGGTCGAGGTACCAGAAGACCGCGGCAGCGATCTGCTGGTTGCGTTCCTCGTCGCTTTCGTTGCCGCGGTCGTAGCCGGACCAGGGCAGCACGCGCTTGCCGAAGGGCACTGGAATGCTCTCGAACGACTCCAGCAGGTCGAACACCAGGTACTGAATATCATTGCGGCCACAGTCGCCGGGTAGGTAGCGGTTGATCATCTGCCACTGGTACCAGAGGAACGGCAGCAGGTCGATCGTGGTGATGCTGATACCGAGGGGGTTTGGCGGGTCCTGCTGCCACATCGCCAACATGAGCAGCGCGTCGAGCATGCCAATGCCGGCCAGCGCCACCGTATCCACGTCCGGATGCCTGAGCAACCCACCCACGATTGTGCTGCCCATGCGGGTGCTCCAGACCAGCCGGCCCAACTGCGCGAAGGTCTTGAGCAGCTCCACGTCGAGCCCATCGGCGTCGGTCGCATGAAGGGCGCTGAGATCCGCATCCAGGGCAAGCAGTAGCGTGCGGCAGATGCCCGCCTTCCTCGCCAGCTCCGGATCGAGCACGAACTGGGAGATCGCCTCAATGTGCGGCCGCGCCTCGTCGACTGCTGACCACTCGTGAATGAGCGCCATCACGAGATTCATCATCCCCAGCTCGTAGAACTGGACGTGTGGCGCCCAAGCCTGCGCGCGCTGCCCGCCGTCGGGAAGGAGCGCGTGCTGCGCCAGAAAGAAGATCATCGGCGTGAGGTCGAATGGAATCGGGTCGGACAGCCGCATCGCGTGCAGCAGCTCGTGCCATGGATCGTGGCCGTTCCGCCAGGTCAGCACGATCTCCCACACCGGCAGCGCGCCCGCGGTCCACTCGACGTTCAGGGCGCACACCGCCAGCTGCGACCACCCCGGCTGTAGCCGCTTCTGCGCTTGCGTGCTGATGCCCTTGCCGATTCTGAGCGCCGTGCCCATCGAGAAGCCCTCGACTAGCGGGCTGCCGAACCAGCTGGAGTAGGTAACATCGAGGTGAATGAATTTGGCGCTGGCCAGGCTCGTGTGCCGATCCAGCGGCGGCTCCTCGATCGGACGCTTGTGGTGGGCGTTCGAGATGCTGCGATCGAGGTGGAGCACGCGCGGCCAGGCCGCCGCGAGCCCATCGTGGGCCTTGAACGCCAGGCTGAAGATCTCGTCGTGCGAGAAGGCATTCTCGATGCTGCTGACGATCTGGAGGGTGATGCCGCGCATCCGCTCGACGATGCCGAACCGGGCCTGGCCGGTGATCAGGTCCTCGACCGTCGTCGGCAGGGGCGCGATCCTCCGCGCGTTCGGCGGCGGCAGCGGCGAGTCCACGTCGTCGAGGATAATCACGCGGGTGTCCTCGATCTGGGCGAGCATTGTGCGCGCCTTGGCGTCCTTGATGTCGAACACCATATTAAACTCGGCCGCAACCGCGCCCATTTCGAGCCGCATGCTCAGGATGGCGTGCAGGTACTTCTCGCTGCGCGAAATCGACCATTGGCTGAAGATCGGCAGTTCCAGCGGCTTGTCGATTGCCCGTTGCGCGGCGAGAATCGTGCGCAAGGCCTCGCCGGCGGGGTGGTTAGCGCTGCGCACCAGGATTTCGACCGGCGCGTACAGCATCTCCAGGATGTCGGTGCGCTTGACCGTTTGCCCCTGGATCGTCGCCATGCTGACGATCGGCATCGACTCGGCCAGGATGCGCTCCTGCTCGGCTTGGACCTCGTCCATGGTCAAGGGGTTGGGGTCGCGTGGGTAGAGGTGCGGGCTGAACATCGGCGGTGCGCCGCCGCGTCGCAGCCCATGATCGCGGGAGAGTTCGCGTTCCATTGATCACTCCGGCATAGCAGGTTCCTGTGTTTGAACATGTTCTTGAATGATGGTTTCCGCTACTATTGTAGCACAGATGAACTTCCACGGTGGATGACGCTGCGTGTCGTGTGGAGGTCTACCGATTAGCCTATTCCGGAGCATTGTCGACCCCGCTTGCATTGCCCGCGTACTACCAGACGGCTGGTCTGTTGGTCGAACTTGGGAGGCTTGACGGTGTGTGGAATTGCGGGTATGATCGTTGAATACGAACACTCGTACGAGGATCCATCTATGAGGTCGCAGCATGATCGACGAGGTCGAGCTTGAACAACTTGTAGCCGAGGGGGATGTCAGGCTGCTGATCGTCGAGGGTCGTCATATCTGGGAGGCCAGCCCCTCGCCGGCGCATCAGATGATCGTCGACGACATCCGCGCGAGCATCCGGCCGGCCGAAAAACGCGGGAGCGGGGGCGGTTGCGGGTGCTATCACCTCGCGGACACTAATCTCACCCTCACTCCTAGGAGGCGCAAGCACTCACAGGTGCGCCCGGATATCGCGATCTACTGCGAACGGCCGCCGCGCCAGCAGACGGCGCTCCGGATCGTGCCCGCGGCCGTGATTGAGATCGTCAGCCCACGCTATGAGGAGAAGGACCTGGAGACGCTGCCGCCGGCCTATCTGCATGCCGGCGTGCTCGATGTGCTGGTCTACGACCCGCAGACCCAGGCGATTACGTGGTTTGACCAGCAGGGTGGGGTTGAGGAACCGCAGCATCTGACCGCGCCGCAGACCATCACGTTACACT